>Ga0114934_10000126_pt1 | contig 44074 bp, 39 predicted proteins | sample 4SBtaG_2_FD_99695 | JGI IMG/M metagenome (GOLD analysis project Ga0114934, IMG submission 99695) | Deep subsurface microbial communities from Kolumbo volcano to uncover new lineages of life (NeLLi) - 4SBTROV10_white metaG | ecosystem: Environmental > Aquatic > Marine > Volcanic ...
ACGATTAACAAACTTGCTCGTAATATGCGCCGCGTATTTGATTATCTGAGAATGACTAAAAATTCTCAACCACCACGAATGAAATCCTCGTGTCAAGAAGTTTAGAACCGTTTCGCCGTGCCCCGACGACAGGTACCGACTATTAAAACAAAATCGACTTTGTCCAATCTTCTTCCTTTTTCAACACACGCACCATTTGATAAGCCGACACTAAAGGGTAAAATCATTCAGTCTTATTTCATCACCAAAATCAAAACGGAGTTTTCACACTATGCCAGACCCTAAACCGACCCCACCACCAGAAGGCAGTAAGATCACAATGGAAAATGGGATCCTCTGCGTCCCGGACAATCCAATCATCCCCTACATTGAAGGCGACGGAACCGGACCCGATATCTGGCGGGCAACTGTACGGGTGCTGGATGCGGCGATAGAGTCCAGTTACCACGGCAAAAGAAAGATCCACTGGGCCGAAATATATGCAGGGCAAAAAGCAAATGAATTGTTCAACACCTGGCTACCAGAGGAAACTGTCCAGGCCTGTCGGGAATACCTGATAGCAATCAAGGGTCCATTGACAACTCCAATTGGTGGAGGAATTCGCTCACTGAACGTGGCACTACGCCAACTGTTGGATTTATATGTCTGCTTACGCCCGGTTCGATGGTTTCGTGGTGTTCCATCGCCGGTGCGCTACCCGGAAAAAGTCGATATGGTCATCTTTCGAGAAAATACTGAAGACATTTATTCCGGAATCGAATTTGAAGCTGGCACCGATACCTGCAACAAATTCATTACTCTTTTAAAAGAATATTTTCCCGAGCAATACCATAAAATACGCTTTCCTAATACCTGTGGCATCGGTATTAAACCCGTTTCCCAGGAAGGAACAGGACGACTTGTTAAAGCAGCCATTGAATACGCAATCGCTAATAATCGAAAAAGCGTTACCCTGGTTCACAAGGGTAATATTATGAAATATACCGAGGGTAGCTTCAGAAACTGGGGTTACGACATCGCCGACAACCAGTTCCCCGATCAAACCTACAGTTGGAGCCGGTGGGAAACAACCCGCGCAGAAAAAAGTACCGAAGCAGCAAACCAGGAACAAGCCGACGCATTGCAAAAGGGTGCTGTGTTAGTTAAAGACACAATCGCCGACATCACCTTACAACAGGTACTTACCCGTCCAGATGAATTTGACGTCATTGCAACTCTCAATCTTAACGGTGATTATTTGTCTGACGCACTGGCCGCCCAGGTTGGGGGTATTGGTATTGCACCCGGTGGCAACATTAACTACACATCCGGTACTGCAGTTTTTGAAGCCACTCACGGAACCGCACCTAAATACGCAGACCTCGATAAAGTTAACCCGGGATCGTTAATATTATCGGGTGAAATGATGCTGAGGTACATGGGGTGGAATGAAGCTGCCGATACGATACTTCAGGCTATGGATACCGCGATTACCAAAAACATTGTCACATATGACTTCGCCCGATTAATGGACGGAGCGACTGAAGTTAAGTGCAGTGAATTTGCTGACGAACTAATCAAAGCCATGTAGTCACCTCTAATGCAGCAAGACGAAAACACGATTGCCCTGGTACACGAGATTGCCTCAACAATTTGTGACGATTTTTCGGAATACAATTCCGAATTCCGACTGATCACAAGGCGCGCACGATCCCGTTTTGAATCCCGTGACTGGAAAGGCAGTCAACGCGACATTGTTGAGCGAATCGAACTTTACGATCTCACTGTAAACCGCACTGCGGTGGAACTGAAACACCGCCTGGGACACCTTTGCAAAGACAAACAATTGTGGAGCATCATCAAATCCAGTTTCAGTGATCTCATCACCGCCTATGCGGACTCTGAATTCTACAAAACTTTTTTCAGTTCCATTAGCCGGAACATCTTTGATACGGTAGGCGTTGATCCAGGTGTCGAATTTTTGGCCAGTGATGTTGAACCCATCCCGGAACAACCCAAGCCAATACATTTAGAAACTTATATTTACCGGAATTCTCATCAGGATCTTTTCAGAGAGATTCTTAGCGATTTTTCATTTTCGGTCGGCTATAAAAACATAGAAAATGACATCGCTTTCATATACAAAGAGGTTAATGCACTCCGAGCTAGAGAGAATATAGATACCCGCTTTGAACGTATTGAGATTATCCGCCCTGTTTTCCATCAACTCACCCGCGCGTATCTGGTTGGAAGGCTTTTGGGAGGAAAAACCACTTCACCTTTTATCCTCTCACTAAAAAACACTGAAGATGGTATTGCTGTCGACGCAGTCATTATGTCGCAGAATGCTGCCCATATTCTATTTAGCTTTACCCGCTCGTATTTCCACGCCGATATAGAAAACGTTTCAGACGCGGTTGTATTTCTAAAATCAATTATGCCTGACAAACCGTCAGGCGAACTCTACACGGTTCTTGGCCGCGCTAAACAAGGCAAAACAATACGCTATCGAAATTTGCTAAAGCATTTGGATAATTCAACAGACTGTTTTGTTCACGCCCCTGGGGATAAAGGCCTGGTCATGGTGGTTTTCGCACTACCTTCCTACGATATTGTGATCAAAATAATTCGTGACCGATTTGCTTATCCGAAAACAACCTCGCGCCAGGATGTACTCAACAAATATAAACTGGTATTCGAGCATGATCGCGCCGGGCGCCTTATCGATGCGCAGGAATTCCGATACCTTAGTTTCGATAAAAGCCGATTTTCTGAACCCTTACTGGAAGAGCTCCTGACTGACACTGCTGATACAACCAAGCTTGATGGTGATAAAATCATCTTTAATCACTGCTATATCGAACGACGACTCACACCGTTGAACATTTACCTGCAGGAAGCAAACTCCTCAGACACACACAAAATTGTTTACGACTATGGACAGGCAATCCGTGACCTCGCATTGAGCAACATTTTCCCGGGAGACCTTCTGATTAAAAACTTTGGCGTCACTCGTTACGGACGGGTCATTTTTTATGACTATGACGAATTATGCATGGTTACCGACTGTAATTTTCGTGAGATGCCACCGCCGCAAACCCTGGAAGACGAAATGCGATCTGAAAGCTGGTTTTACGTTGCAGACAATGACGTATTTCCCGAACAATTTATTTCTTTTTTAGGATTTGGTGCCGATCTGAAGAAATTCTTTTTAAAGTGGCACAGCGATATCCTGACAGCCAGATACTGGCGTGATCTGCAAACGCAACACCGCATGGGGCGGGTTCTGGACGTATTGCCTTATCACCGCAACCCAATTGAAAACGAATGACGTTCATTAAGAGGGCAGACCCGCTTGTGTATGATTTCGCAATTATTTAATGCGATTAGCTCAAGCATTAAACAAACCGGCTTCGATCGCAAAAAACACCAAATGTAACCAGTCAGTCTAGTTTTAAAGCGCATTCGGTCAATCTCCCATTTTAAATGGGTGTCGTTGACTTAAAGTGGATCCAATTATCAAGACAGTCTCCAGTTAAATACAAATTATAAACTTCCCTTTTTTATCTAAATTTTTTGTCTTTGGATTCACTCAGGAACGAGGTTTTAATAATATGCGAAAGATTGACGCAGGACTATTGTTTGTCTTCAAGGCGTAGCAACAGGCGCATAGCAGTGCTACACAACTGTTGCTACAACACAGAAGACGGACAATAAGACAAGTCAAGATTCGTATATTATTGAATCCTCGCTCCTCAGGGCCGAATAAATTAATTAATCCACAAACTACAACCCAACCAGGACTTCAGATAAGCTGAAATCTGGCTTTTACCTGAAATATCCGCTAAATTGGAGTATCTACGATCACCGGGCAAATTCCATTCCGTGATAAAAAATCGATTTATTCGCAATCTGGTCAGCAGTTGTTTTGACCTCCTGCCCATCATTGTGGTTATTCTTGTGTTTCAGATTTTCGTGATTCGCCAACCTCTCCACAATACAATGGATCTGATTGGTGGTGCAATTTTGATCGTTCTGGGACTGACTCTGTTCATCCAGGGACTAGAACAGGGGTTATTCCCAATCGGGGAAACTATGGCAAAATCGTTTGCCCGCAAAGGCAGTCTGTTTTGGCTAATCTGCTTCGCATTCGCACTAGGGTTTGGTACCACCATTGCCGAACCTGCTTTGATCGCAGTCGCAGACGAAGCTGCTAATGTAGCCGCTCAGAGCACTGTCATTGCGAATTCGATCGACGCCAGATCGGATTATGCGCTGGGATTGAGATTAAGCGTTGCATTATCGGTCGGATTCGCCATTGTTATTGGTGTATTGAGAATCATTCGTGGATGGCCTTTACATTATCTGATCATTCCTGGATATACAATTATCATGGTTATGACCTTCTTTGCACCAAAAGAAATCATTGGGATTGCCTACGATTCCGGGGGAGTGACCACATCGACAATTACCGTACCATTGGTTACAGCACTGGGGATTGGCCTGGCCTCTGCCATCAAGGGTCGCAACGCCATGGTAGATGGCTTTGGCTTAATCGCATTTGCATCTCTTACACCCATGATATTCGTTATGGCTTACGGAATAATTGTTTAAGGTGGACTGGTTCTTCGATTTTCTGCGTACCCTCCTGGAGACAGTTCGTGACGTTATACCCATTGCGCTAACCTTTATCGGCTTTCAACTGTTTGTGATTCGCCGCCCACTGGCAAACCCCAAAAAACTATTAGCAGGCTTTATATATGTTTTGCTCGGCATCGCCTTATTTCTTAAAGGTCTCGATATCGCACTCTTCCCAATTGGTAAACTTATGGCCCAACAACTGACTGACCCTGGTTTCACAGGCGTTCTTAGCGAGGCACAAACAGTGCCATGGCAAGCATACAGTTGGGTGTATGTATTTGCGGCATGTATTGGATTTTCAACTACCCTGGCAGAACCATCGCTCATCGCAGTTGCATTAAAAGCCCAGGAAATATCCGGTGGCGCGATTCATGCGTTTGGACTGCGCATTGCAGTATCTGCTGGCGTCGCGTTCGGAATTTCATTAGGCACCTATCGAATAGTCACCGGATCTGATTTGTATCTATATATAGTCACCGGTTACATCATTGTGTTGCTGCAAACTGCTTTTGCGCCAAAGCTAATTATTGGACTGGCCTACGACTCCGGTGGCGTCACTACTTCTACAGTCACGGTACCACTGGTTACAGCATTAGGATTGGGACTAGGGTCCTCAGTACCGGGTCGAAATCCTCTTCTGGATGGTTTCGGTTTAATCGCATTCGCCAGCCTGTTTCCCATTATCGCAGTACTTGGCTACGCTCAATTCGCTGAATCCATGAACAAGTCGAGCGATAATTAAGCAATGGATAACAACTCTCTTTTTTTATTCAATAAAAAACTTTTTACATTTTGATAACTCATGGTTACTGATTATGCATTTTAAGTTGATCATCGCATTTGTGGAAGACGATAAAACCGATTTGGTACTCAACACATCACGCGATTATGGCGCGATGGGAGCGACTGTAATAAACAACGCCAGAGGTGAAGGCATACACCAATCGAAAACATTCTTCGGATTAACCCTGGAAACTCAGCGCGACGTACTGTTATTTCTAGTCGAAGAACATTTAAGCCGACACATCCTGGAGGCAATCGCCAAAGCAGGAGAATTTGACACCAAACCAGGCACCGGAATAGCCTTCCAAATAGATGTCGAGGATGCAATTGGTGTCATGCACCAGGTGGAAGAGCTCACTCAGGTCGTCGAGGATGAAATATGAAAGAAGATCGTAAAATAATTCGTGTACGGGATGTAATGAAACAGGATTTTGGTCGTATCGATGGCATCGCAACCATTCAAAAAGCTTTAAAGATCATGAAATCCTTAAGAACTTCTGTATTGATTGTTAACAAAAGACATGAAGACGACGAATATTCCTTAATTACCGCAGGCGATATTGCCCGGCACGTTTTGGCTAAAGACCGTGCTCCGGAAAGAGTCAACGTCTATGAAATCATGACTAAACCCGTAATTTCTGTACATCCGGATATGGACATTCGCTATTGTTCCAGATTATTTGCCAAATACGATCTGGTTCGAGCACCTGTAATCGATGACCGCGAAGTAATTGGTACGATCAGCCCAAATGCGCTGGTTTTAGGTGGTTTATATAAACTGACAGAAATTGACCAGATTTAAATATATCAGCAACCACCCTGTAAGTTGGTTGAGCAGGATGCAAATCATTGATTATTGCAACGCATGATTTCTACCATGCAAGCTCTACTGCAATATCTCTGTTACAGAAGTTCAAACAATCTATGACTTGCGCCCTCTTCTGTTTAATACCACGAGTAGACACTGAAATTCTTAAATATTTACACTGAAAAATGGCCAATAATCGAATTCACTCCAACGAATTTACACTTTGACTAAAGATTTTATATCTTCCACAATCTGCCATAAAATAACCAAAGTCAAATAAAGGGATAGCCGGGTGGAGCCGATAGAGTTATACTCCTTTTTACGTGGATATTAGCGTTTTGAAAAATAGGAATCCGTAATAATAATTTCTAGTATTCTGACAACTTAGAAATATTGGATAGAGCCGGTTGAGAAAAGTTCATATGCTTGGTGCAGGAACAAAGAACTAGCAGGACCTAATTCGAGCAACTACAGCAAAGGCAGGTGGACGTTTCTCGGTTGGCTTTACCCCTAAATCTAGGTTGATGGAATGTTCGTTGGATTCTTAGCGAAATCTGCGTGCTATTAAAAAATCAAGTAGAGGAATAAGTGATGGCTACTGGCACTGTAAAGTGGTTTGACAATAAAAAGGGCTTCGGGTTCATAGAACCTCAAGATGGGAAAGAGGATGTATTTGTTCACCATACCGCAATCCAGGGTGATGGGTATAAAACACTGGCCGAAGGCCAGATGGTTTCATACGATACGCAAACAGGACCAAAAGGACTAGCGGCAACAAACGTAGTCCCTCAATAAATAAAGAGAAAACGCTGTTGCGTCGCAACACCCCGCCTTGACGGCGGGGTTTTTTATGATGCAGCTTTTGCTGTAATGCTCAAACAGTTTTGCGGGTAATCGACTAATAATGACTATTTTTGCTGTAGCCACTTATAAAGAAATTCAAAACCCTCATACCTATCACCTGACAGTGAACTTTCCCACTGTCAGAAATAATTCACGCGCTCCCAACAACCAGTTCAGCGAGTAAGCGCACATTAACCCGCAATTGGACTGGCGCAATATTAATTTCGAACAGAGACGCTGACCATACTGTCGAATTTCGCCTGATTCATTCGCTTGAGTTCGATCCATTGCAAAAAAGAGATTAGCTTGAATAAACAACAAGACCCCCGCACAAACATAAATATAAAAGATCGGCAAATTACCCTGCTGGGGACTGCCCATGTCTCTCGATCCAGCGTGGAAGACGTCAGCACATCACTAAACAGCGGCCTTTTTGATGCGGTTGCGGTCGAGCTGTGTAGTAATCGACATAACGCAATTATGAATCCAGACAGCCTTGCTAAAATGGATCTGTTCCAGGTCTTGCGGGACAAAAAAACCACAATGGTAATTGCCAACCTCGCATTAGGCGCCTATCAACAAAGGATTGCCGATGAAATAGGCATAGAACCCGGGGCTGAAATGAAAGCAGCCATTCAACTTGCCGATAAATTGAAATTGCCGGTACTCTTGATCGACCGGGAAATCAGCACCACTTTAAAGCGTGTTTATGCCAACGTTTCTTGGTGGCGACGATTCGAACTCATTGCCGGCCTTTTGGCCAGCGTTGTCAATCACGAAAAGGTCTCGGAAGAAGAAATTGAAAAGCTGAAACAAGGCGATATGCTTGAATCCGCGCTGCACCAGTTCGCCGAACAAAATGAATCCTTATTCAAACCGCTTATACAGGAGCGTGACGAATATATGTCAATGAGTCTTTTTTCCCAATTGGAAACTACAGAGTACAGCAATATACTCGCGGTTGTCGGTGCAGGTCATGTGGCAGGAATGAGCACTCGTCTAAAAAATACCCCTCCATCTACAGCCCAAATTGATGAATCCCTGTCGCGACTCAAGCACGTTCCCAAACGAAGCCGTTGGCTCAAAAGTTTTCCGTGGCTGATCGTTCTGCTCGTTCTGGTTGGTTTCGGCATTGGCTTCTCTCGAAATACAGAACTGGGATTGGATATAATGCTGGACTGGGTATTAATAAATGGAGGATTATCGGCATTGGGTGCATTACTGGCCGCAGCCCATCCACTCACAATTTTGGTTGCATTCATTGCCGCACCATTAACCTCCCTAAATCCAATGATAGGCGCGGGCTTTGTGACTGCAGCAACAGAAATTTTTATTCGAAAACCCGAAGTTGGAGATTTCAGCCAACTAAGAACCGATGTTTCGAATTTGAAAGGATGGTGGCACAATAGAGTGGCACGCACACTGCTGATCTTTTTGTTCAGTACAATTGGATCCGCGATTGGCACCTACGTCGCAGGATTCAGAATATTTGAAAAACTAACCCTTGGTTAGCACAATCGTTACAGATATCTAAAGTTAAAACAATGGTCGCTAGTTCTCAATCGCTATCGGGCTCACCGTGCCCAAAAAACATACTCCAGATCGATCGTCCCTTTGATCTGATTCGAGGTGGACAGCTATCTCGTGTTGAAATAGCCTATGAATGCTGGGGGAAGCTATCCGCAAACAAAGACAATGCAGTATTACTTTTTACGGGATTGTCTCCCAGTGCGCACGCAGCAGCATCACCCGAGGATTCTCGCAAAGGATGGTGGGAATTCATAATTGGGCCAGGAAAGCCCATCGATACCCGACAATTTTTCGTCATATGCGTGAATTCCTTAGGCAGCTGTTTTGGATCAACAGGTCCCGCATCGATCAATCCGGCCACTGGTTACCCATATCGCCTGGATTTTCCAGAGCTTGCCATTGAAGATATAGCCACATCCGGTCGAGAAGTATACCGATCAATGGGAATTGAACAACTGCATTCGGTTATTGGCCCTTCATTGGGTGGAATGAGTGCGATTGCCCTGGCGGTTATGTTTCCTGGCGAAGTAAAACGCTTAGTTTCAATTTCTGCTGCAACTCACGCGACGACCTTCGCCATCGCTATACGTTCTCTGCAACGGGAAATTATCCGCAGCGACGCGCGCTGGGATAATGGTAACTATGATTTCAACAACCCACCAACCGAAGGAATCCGACTGGCCAGAAAACTGGGATTAATCAGTTACCGATCAGCGGAAGAATTTACACAAAGGTTTGGCAGAAATAAAATCCTTAAAACTGAGGCTCAAAACACAGCATTTGCTGCAGAATTCTGCGTCGAATCTTATCTGCAATACAATGCCGAGAGCTTTGTGGATAAATTTGATACCAATTGCTACCTCTACTTATCCCGAGCCTTAGACTGGTTTGATCTTGCCGATCACGGCAAAGATTGCCACACCGCACTTGGCGAATTAAAAACCGTCGACAATTTAATTATTGGAGTAGAATCCGACCTACTGTTCCCTATCGATCAACAACGAGAAATCGCAAATTCTCTGCAGAAAAACGGGCTCAGAACACAGTTTTACAATATTCCTTCGATAGAAGGTCACGACGCATTTCTGATTGATGAAGAACGCTTTGCACCCGTCATTAAAGAATTCTTTAATACTTCAACAACGAAGTAGCAAACCTCAGGTATTTTTTCTGAAAAACTTATACTGACGGGTGGATCGAAGAGACCCCCTTACTGGGCTGTTATCTTTATCTAGGCGTAATTCAGAAAAAGGATATTATTGCCGGTGAAAATGGCACAGTTACATTCCAGTATTAAAACGCCAGGACAGATATACCGAATTTCGATCTGGAACCGGTGAAAAATATTTGTGCTTGATTTTCCAGCGTGTATTGCCCAAGGGATTTAGACGCGCACGCAAACTCCTGTGGAAGTTTAGAGCCGCAGCACTCGACATGAACAATACGACGCCTGTTTGGTCTAGTGCCTTTGCTTGATGAGTGCAGCAGATGTGGACGCATAGCTAATACCTCACCGCGCTTGTAGAAAATTGTTCGAGCCACGCGACACCACAAACAGGCTCGGATTCCGATGGTATTGACTATGAAGTGAAACAAGTATTGACCAGACTGACACGTCAAGTGGCACATGCACATGATCGGCTGGCTCGGAAACAGAAAGCCTCCTAAGAGGCCATATCACTACATTGCCCCAATGAAGCAAACACAACTCGCGACAAATCTTCGATTGACAGGGGTTTAATACAGCATTCACTTATCCCTATGTCCTTTATTCTTTGATCAATTCTTTGAGGAAAATAGCCAGAACATAGAATAACAGGCAAATTCGGTCTTATTTTTAACATTTCTTCAGCCATATCCAGACCGGAAATATGCGGCATATTGAGATCTGTAATGACGAGATCAAATTCTTCCGGCCTGCTTTTAAACAATTCAAAAGCATCCGTACTATCGGTTTTTGCAACGACTCGATATCCCAATTGCTGCAAGATTTCATTTGCTATTTTTACGATAGCAATTTCATCATCAATAAAAAGGATTCTTTGTTGCATGCCTAAATTTCGCGGCGCTGGAATTTCCTCTTTATGAGAAAGCGTTCCTTTCACTTGAGGGAAATCAATATGAAATATTGTTCCCTTGCCCATTGAACTGTCTACCTCAATGTAGCCCCGGTGATTTTTCACTATGCTATGAACTGCCGCCAACCCTATACCCGTTCCTTCACCAACAGCTTTTGTAGTAAAAAAAGGATCAAAGATGCGACCCATTATTTCGGTGGGAATACCACTTCCCGAATCCGCGATGGTTAATCGGGCATATGTTCCCGGCGGTTGATCTGAATGCGAACCAAAGTCAGCAGCTAAAAGATCAACAGATTCCAGCTTCACCAGCAATTCACCCGTATCATTCATAGCATGAACACTGTTACCACACAGATTCATTAAAATCTGGTGAATCTGTGTCGGATCAGCATTAATAAGCCCACAGGGTTCATCCAATTCCTGACTGATATTTACTGTAGTTGGAATAATAGATCTCAAAAGATTAAGGGACTCAGTCAATGCTTTGACCGGATCAATTGTTTCATAGCTCTGTTGTTCCTGGCGGCTAAAAACAAGAATTTGATTGACTAATTCAGTTGCCCGACTGCTTGCTTGCAATATTTGATTGAGATTTCCTTCCAGTGAAGATCTGTTTTCTGCCGGACATTTCTGAAATGGAATGCCTTTCATTTTTTCCAGTGCCAGATTGGTGTTACCAAAAATGATAGCAAGGATATTATTGAAATCATGTGCTATTCCTCCTGCCATAATACCCAGTGACTCTAACTTCTGAACTTGATGTAGTTGCTGTTGTAGCGCGGCTTTTTCGTCTTCAAGCCTGATTTTCTCGAAACACCGGTCAAGGCTTTTTAACAAATCACAAGGCGCAAAAGGTTTATTGAGATAATCATAAGCCCCTTGTTTAAGCGTCGACGTGAGGGTATCTATATCAGAATAAGCCGTCATCATGATACAGATAAGATTCGGGTTAAATTCTTTTAATTGACTGAGCAAGTCCAGACCATTTTGCGTACCTAAGCGAATATCCACCAACGCCACTTGCACATTAAATTCTTTGAATTTTTTCAATGCGGATTCAGTGCAAAATGCTGCCTCGTATTCAAAACCCCATGACGCAAACAGCTCCCCAAGACTGGCAACAAAGTCTCTATCATCATCAACAATTAGTACTCGCCGCTCTGACTGTGTTGCCATAATATATTAGTCATTAAGGGTAACAAACCCTCGAATAGAATCGAGTAATTGCCCAGGATGAATGGGTTTAGCCATTATTTCCACACCCCATTCCTCACTGAATTGTTTGACCGCTTCGCCTTCTTCTTCAATGTAGGCAGTAATTACAATGGTAGGAATAATACGACCCTCTTGCTTAAGGTGCTCAAGGATTTCTAATCCATGGTTTCCCTGCAATCGAATATCCAGCAATAAAACGTCAAAACCGCCATGTAAAGCAGCAATGACAGCTTCATCACCACCAGTGACAACTATGGTTCTCAATCCCTTGTTTTCCAAAATTTCTTTTACACTGGAAGAAAAATCCACATCATCGTCAACTAAAAGAACCGTTTGTTTTTTAAGTGTATGCTCCAGTAACGAATCAAGCGCATTTATTTGGATAGGTTTAGTCAAAATTTCCAAGGCACCATTATGCAAGGCCTCAGATAACTGCGATTCCACCGCAAACCCTGTCATCATTGCTACTTGCGCACCGCCATATTCCTTTCGAATACCATTGAATGCTTCGACCCCATTCATACCTGGCATTTTCATATCCATCAAAACCAGATCGAAAGGTTTCTGTGAATACTGTGATATGGCGTCAACACCGCTGGTTGAAACATGAGAACTATGTCCTTCAATCTGGATAAGTTCGGCGAGACTTTCGGCAAAATCAAGATCATCATCAACAATAAGTACACTCATTTTCATAGGTTTAGTATAGTCCAATAGATACAAAAGTTTTTATAGGTCTTTATCGGCTAAAATACTGAGAATTCAGACATACTTCCTCAGTCTTATTTTCCTTCAAGAATGATTTTTTTTCACCCTGCTTCGATAAAGCACAAAAAAGCGGACACAAATAAATTCTGCCGTTGCATTCCATTCCCGGACAAACTCAGCGAAGAAAAACGACTGATCTTTATTTTACCCGGTAAACAAACCTATCTCAAAACGAGCCCCTCTTCCGGGCGCTGAACTAACTTCTATATTGCCACCATGCTGCTCAACTATTTGCTTAACAATGGATAATCCCAGTCCCGCACCAAATCCTTTAGTGCTGTACAGTGGCTCAAATACTTTGCTTAGCCCTTCGGCATCAATACCCACGCCTGTGTCTTCGATCACCAGTTCCAGTTTTCCGTTCAGTTTACTTGTTGAGATCATCAAATAATTCTCCGAGACATTGGAATCATCTTGTTCCTGAATTGCCTGTATTGCATTGTCGAATAAGTTAATGATAACTCTCCTAAACCGATCAGGATCAAGATTAACTTTTCCTGGCGCATTCGACTTATGCACCAATTGAATCCCATTCGGCAGCAGCAATTCCTCCAATAGTTCCGAAAGCCATAAATCGAAGTCTATGCAACGCAGTGACAAGGGCTGATTACGGGTGTATTCCAATAATTCGCCAATGATATTATCGCAACGAATAATACTTCGCTCTATTCTATCCAGAGCCTTTTCAACTCCCAGCCCCTTATCCTTGAGCTTCATGGCAATAGTATATGTCGAAGATCGAATTGAACCCAGTGGATTTCTCAGTTCATGACTCACAATCGCAGTCAGTTGACCCAGCGTTGCCAGGCGCTCTCTCTTTACCAGTTCGAGCTGTACAGACTTTAATTCGGCAGTCCGTTCTTCTACACGGGATTCCAAATTTTCATTGAGGTTCCTGATGGCCCATTCCGTTTTTTTTCGTTCGCTAATATCACGGACATAAACATGCATCATTTCGCTGTCTTTATAGGCCAGATAGTTGGTTTCGACTTCGGTCTCAAACTCGCTACCGTCTTTTCGTCGATGAACACTTTCGAAAAGATCAGAACCTTTGGATCTTCTTTCATCCCAAAAATCAGACCATAGTTCATTCGTCACCTCAGGCGAAATATCAAAAACTTTAAGTAATAGTAATTCACTTTTCGAATACCCCAAACTCTCGCATGCTGAGGTATTTACGAAAAATATATTGGCTTGTTTATCTACCCAAAAAACAGCCTCAGCAGCCTGGTCCACGCAAGCCTGGGTCAAATATAATGATTCTTCAGCTTTCATTAAATCGCTTATATCCTTGGCAACACAAACTACCTCTGAAGATTTATTTAATCCTGACCTGCGCTGTGCGTACGATAATAAAACTGTCAACTCCGATCCATTTTTACGAAGCATTTTGGCTTCTATATGTGGAATTTCTGCAGCTTGGGTAAATTGACTGCCATTAACACTTGTTGAATCTGAAGATGTTACTATATCGTGCAATAAAACTTCGTTAACTTGTTTACCAACAAGAGCTTTTTTGGTATAGCCTAAAGCCTTAGCCGCATAGTCATTGACCGATTCAATAGCACCTTCAGTATCAATCACCAACAGAATCTCGCGCATCGATTCAATGATACTTTCAGTGTATTTCCTGGCATCGACTAATTCTTTAAGTTGACGATTGTTAGCGGCAAACATACCGTCAATTGCCTGTTTCACGAAAAGAATTTCCTCGCTTACAAACCCGGACAGACGAGTATCCGGCGAATACTGCTTAATTAATTCAGACTTGGCGTGTATGTGTTTTACTTCAACCAAATCCTTCGAATCAGATTCAGCATACTTTTGACCCTGTAGACTATAGGCCAATTCCCAGAGTGGGTGAACCAGACTGCGAATAATCCGCCAACAGATAAAAACCAGGCCTATTAATACTACGGCGCCTATTGTTAATTGATTGCGGATACTCGTCACCAAAAATTGGTAGGGCGCATCATTCATATAAAAGCTGGCTATTCCCAATAATTCTTTGCTGTGCCTGGAAAACAATGGAATATCAGACAGGATACATTGCCCACAGACAGTTTTTCCAACCCGCAATTCCATCAAATGATCAGGCACATTGACTACATCCAGATCGAGTTCAAGAATTATTCCCAGAGTGAATGGCTGGTGCAAATTGGAATCATTTAGTAATAATATTTTATTGACTGTACTCTGGAGTTTTTCAACTCGTTTGTCATCTCCTTGTATACTTAAAACATCCTCAATCATATGCGCCTGACTTTGAGCAATTGCAGTGGCGTTTGAAAGAGCCATTGCATTCAATTCAGGCTTCAAGTGGAGTAACCAATAAAAACTGAGCAATACGGTCATCATGATTGCCACGGTCAAAAACATAAACGTAACCCTCCCTGTCAATGAATTCAAAGTAAAATGCGCTCCGCGCTTATTCATACCGCTTTGCAATCTTCAGAAAAAAAGGCTTGAGGCGAATGCCGGACTCATGCACACTTTTGACATTGATATACGGAAGTATTCTGTCAGTAACCGAAATTCCTGTAGCGACGCCCTTATTTACATCCGACGCGAATGGAGAAAATAACAATACCTTGTGTTGTATACTGTATTGAATAACTGAATGAAGATTTTGATCATCCAGACGCTGGCTTATAAAAATACCAGCAGGCACATCAATATTTAATGTCTCCAGATCAGAAACAGCCAAAAGTTGAATGCGAACAGATATCCCACGGATTGTATCGATCCATTTGAGCCGTTCGACAAGTACACCAGCCCTTAATTCGTCGTCCCTATAAACCAACACCAGCAACAAACGACCGTCAGTATCTGATTTGCTGGCAATACCGAGATCGGCCGCAAGAAAGCTTGAAAACAGATCCAGTCCAGCCGATATAAGACGCACATCTTTATCGCTGGGACGAGCATAGACCGTCACACAAAAACACAGCACAATGCATAGCATAATGCCTGCGACTAAATGGCGACGATGTGTAATTTTATGATAGGTTGTAAGAAACACTGCTGCAACCTGATTTAATGATATTGGTATTCCAATTGCAGCCACCACCAGCGGCCAGCTCTGGGGTAATCCCGGGCGTAGGTATTTGCTGGAGCCGGTTCAATAATTCTATTATCCAGAACATTCTTAACACCGGCGCGAAAAGTAATACCGGAGTATCCAAGATTAAAAACGTTGCCGGTAAAATTTAACATATGGTAGCCAGGTAACACTCCCCGAGTATCCGCCGAACTTCGAATTCGATCACCAACATAACGATATTGTAAATTCAAAGTAACATCGTTCACCGGCTCATATAACAACCCGGCATTAGCCAACCATTCGACTGATCGGGCTACCGATGCACGAGTATCCAGATCAAAAGTTTTCGAATACGAAAGATTAGCATCGAACTTCAGGGACTCAATCAACTTTTGCTCCAGTTCAAGCTCGAAACCCCAGATATGCAAACCCTCTGTATTCACAAATGTTTGGGTACCTTGTCCACCCAAACCGATTACATCGTTTAGATCAGAGTAAAAAATAGTCGCTTTGGCCGTAGTTTGTGGCACATCATAAATATAACCTATTTCATAGGTATCGATGGTTGCGGTTCCAAGAGATGGGTTACCCACAAATGTCGGTGGATTATTACCCACTAATTCTTGGAAAGTGGGTGGTCGATACGCCCGCCCATATTGTGCTTTAAGCACATGCTCATCTATCAACCGCCAAACCACTGCGACTCGTCCACTCAGATTATTTTCCAGTTTGTCGTAGACATCGTAACGAAGACTGGCAGTAACAGTTAATTCTGGAATAATCTGGTATTCGTCCTGAATGAAAACACTGTTTAGAAAACGACTGAACCCGATATCTACAAAATTCTCGGTACCCCTGAATCGACGAATATTTGGCAGTGGCTGGCCAGTCGAAGGGACAAAATTGGTCTCCAGAAAAGCATTATCAATCTCTGTACTATAACTAGACCAGCCAATTAATATTGTATGATCATCAAGACCGGAAAAGTTTAGATCTATACCACCGCGAATTTCGCTTTCATCATAGCTAAGACCAAAGATAAATCCGTCAGGAAAACCCGGAAATCCCGGCGGAAATATAAATTCATTCTGAACCGTGATATCGTGCTCTCTCCATCCGATATTGAGTTCTGCGTTTAATGTCGGCAATATCTCGATTTTCTTTCGGGCTTCTGTAATCCAGATTTGTTGTCTGGCTCTTTCCCCGTCCTGCCGTGGTGGCAACGCTTCAGCTGCTCCAAACCCATCGTTGGTTCCGCGCTCAAAGAATTGTGTCATTAATGAAAAATCTTTATATTCAACAGTAAACCCGACCGAATAGTTTTCTTGCGATTCATTGACGGAACCTGGCGAGTTCGATATATCTGCCAATCCGAAAAAATCCTGGTGAAGAATATCTGCTCCTGCATCCAGCTTGGCTCCACCTGTCGATGAACCGGCAAAATTTCCATTAACACGAAGGTCGAGATCCGGGTCAGCCCACGAGAAAACGCCACCGCCCTGAATACTGTCGAAACTACCGTAGCGCACAAACGCTTTATTATCCGTTTTTCGGGTCACCACATTAATTAAACCCGCGTAGGCATATTCACCATACACTGCTGATGCCGGCCCACGAATGACTTCAATTCTCTCAATCTGGTTAATCGGTAGAGCTAATATTGCAATTGCCCCTCCGGTGCGCGGTGAATTTAAGCTGGTGGAATTCAGCATAATTTTGACGTTACCGGAAAACAGCTCCTCGTTTATACCTCTAACATTTATTTCCGGATTCTCTACGCGGCCAGTACTAATGTTATAGCCCGGCACCAGAGTCAAAGCCTCTTCTATCGTTTGAATCCCGCGAGCTTCCAGATCATCACTATACAGAACCGTAACGATACCCGGTACATGATCTGCATTTAACCTGGTTTTTGTGGCAATATCCGTATGCTTGTCCAGAACGTGTATAAGTCTATTGAATTCCGCCTGATCTTCAGCCTCAATTTCTTCGGACATTGGCTGATTTTCGGTTGCATACACAGAATTGGCAATGACAAGCAGCAAAAGAACTGCTATCTGAAGCGACCGAATATACCTTCTACCAGACACCGTTCGCACCCCGTTTCACATAGATAATATCGATATTATACTTATTATATTGCAAAAGCCTATGATTTCAATTAGCTTTCTGATCCGCGAATATCACCTTTGCGGTTTTCCTCATCCTCTAGCTTTGCGCAGGCATCGAACCAAATTTGTTCGGACTTGAGAATCGATTGTTCAATCTGGTTTTTTTCTTCAATTAATTCCTGCAATTTTTCTTTATTATTCAATTCGTATAGATTTGCATCACTTAGAGCAAGATCCAATTTTTTTTGTTGAGTATGAAGGCTTTCCAGTTTCAGTTCCGCCTGTTTACACGCGGTATGCAGAGGTTGCAACAATAATCTACGTTCCGCCTGCAAACGTCTGCGATCTTTTTTTGATACCAACAACTGCTGAGAACCAGAATCGAGCGACGAATCACCTTTAGATTGATTCAACAAATTTCGATAATCCTCCAGATCTCCATCGAAACATTCAACACCGCCATTGGCAACCAGATAGAATTGATCAGTAACTGTTCTTAATAAATGCCTGTCATGGGAAACAATTACCATTGCACCAGAATATTCCTGTAACGCCACACTCAAGGCATGACGTACATAAAGATCTAGATGATTTGTCGGTTCGTCCAATAACAAAACATTGGGACGCTGAAATGCAAGTAACGCCAGTACTAATCTGGCTTTCTCTCCTCCGGATCTTAATCCCACGGGTTCAAGCGCCTCATCTCCGTGAAACCCGAATCCACCCAGAAAGTTTCTTAATTCTTTTTCTACTGCACCCGAAGCTAAAGTCTGAAAATGCTGCAGCGGACTTTCATCACCATGCAATTGTTCCAATTGATGCTGGGCAAAATAGCCTACACTACAATCATCGGCAATTTTGAGTTTTCCCTGCTGCTGCTGGATTTCACCGGCCAATAATTTAATTAATGTTGATTTTCCTGCACCATTAGGCCCCAACAAACCAATTCGATCACCGGGGGACAATATCAGGTTTACGCCGGAAAGAACCGTACTTTCGCCATAACCAATAGACAGCTTTTCCAGCTTTAAAAGGGGATTGGGGGTTTTATCCGGATTTTGAAAGGAAAACCGAATCGGCGAATCGGCATGAGCTTGTGCGATCAACTCCATCTTCTTGAGCGTATTTAGTCGACTCTGCACCTGACGCGCTTTGGTCGCTTTCGCTCGAAAACGGTCAACAAAACTTCGAATATGTTGGATCTCCCGCTGTTGTTTTGCTCTTGTTGCCTGTTGAAGTGCCAGAGTCTCAGCCCGGAAAACTTCAAATGCCGAGTAATTCCCCCGGTACAGTTTGATCGATTGATGTTCTATATGAGCAATATGGTTAGTGATCGAATCCAAAAACTCCCGGTCATGAGAAATAAGCAACAAGGTTCCCGAATATTCCTTCAACCAATCCTGTAGCCAAATTACCGCATCCAAATCCAGATGATTAGTCGGTTCATCCAATAGCAAAATGTCCGAACGACACATCAACGCCTGTGCCAAATTCAATCGCATACGCCATCCTCCAGACAAGCTGGGCAACAGACAGTGAATTTGATCCGGTTGAAATCCCAATCCTGACATTAACTTCGCTGCTCGCGACTGGACAGAATAGCCTTCGATTTCCTCCATTTTCTGGTGCAACTTCGCTTGTTCAAAACCATTTTCCGAATGGCTGGCTAATCGTAGTTGTTGCTCTGTTTGCCGAAAGCTCGTATCTCCGTCGATCACATAGTCGATCGCTTTTTTTTCGACAGACGGTGTTTCTTGAGCAACATGTGCAATAACCAAATCTGGCGGCATACCGAATTGTCCTTCTTCTACTGACAGCCCACCTTGGATCAGCGAAAACAAACTCGATTTGCCACTGCCATTTGCACCGGTCACTCCAAGTTTCACGCCCCTAAAAACAACGAATGTCGCCTGTTGGAACAGCAGGTTGCCACCTCGGCGTATCGATACATCATTAAAATTCAGCATGTTTTGAGATTAGAGTACGTTAAGATAGAAAGTCCATTTTTCAATCGAAATAAACAATTATTTTGCAGAATCGACGATGTTAATCGGCAAATAGTCTCAAAACCATCCGGATCTGTATTACACTTATCAATAAGCGTCGCTGCCCTGGAGTCTCGGTACCACGATCCCAGGGAAACCTCTACTTAAATTTAACACTGTGCAATATATTGAGAACAATAAACAAGGCAATGCACAAACCATCGTATCGAGGTAAAGCATTGCCGTGATGGAAAAATCTTCAGAAGCAACAGAATCTCTAATTTCAGAACTGAAAACTGAACACAGGGATCTTGATGATATAATAACCAGACTCGGCGCAGAGCCCTACGTCGATCAGCTTCAAATGCGACGACTTAAAAAAAGAAAGTTGATTCTTAAGGATCGAATCGAACAGCTCAAAAGCCAGCTAATCCCAGACTTAAACGCTTGACTTAGTCTAGTACTTCCTTCGTAAGGACACATTGTATAAGTACTAAACTTTCACATTGATTCTTCAATCCGCTGATCAACCAGATCAGCAAATTCGACAATTTTCCCTTCGCTAATCGTCTCGATAGGTATTATGAGCGCTACATTCGCATCGAGATAGATAAACCCATATCGTTTTGTCAGCTCCAGGCGCAATATTTCATCCCAGAGAATCCTTGATTCACCCTGTGGACTGATTTCAACCAGAGCCTTTTTCTCAATCCGCAATTTATATTCGCCCAAAATGCCTTTCAAATCTTCTTCGCTGAATTGCTTTTTAACCTGGTTCTTGAAACTTTTCTTAAAATACAGGGGAGCCAATAAGCCCCAAACCACACCAATAATCCCTATATAAAATGCCGTGATAAGATCCTCATAATAAAAGAAATAAAATAACGCCAAACCACAGACAATCCCTGGAATCGTTGCAGAATGCCGACGAACAGTTTTCTGCAACTCACTTGTATCTTTTACTTCGTGCTCGCTGAACGCAATCAAATCCTTTTCGCGCAGTTTATATCGTATTTCAACCATTTTATTTTTCTTAAATTATTGCCGAATTGGAAAACGAACATAGTATACGCGAATCTGATCCTGCGCGCGCAACCCGACTCATAACATGTCAAATAATCTCTGCAAACTGTTCATTATATTGCATCTACTCAACAAGTTTCTCAGTCAGGGCAGGCACCCAATTTTGCATCTAATCAGCGAATCGCTGTTTTTTTGTAAATACTTGCCCCACTAATCGAAACAGCCCTCTTTGGGGGATCTGTGGAGGAAGTGTATGCGGCAGGGAAGCCGCATCCAAGCCTACAAGGATGTATTTACGGCGTCTTCCGGAACAGATCACCCATAGAGGGGCGAGCAGTTACGGTTTTTTAATAATCGGATAAATAGGCTAAAAACAATATTTCCGGAAAAAATAACCAGGAGTTAAAATTCACTCACCAGACTCCCTTCGACGAAGCTGTCGATCCAAAAATATGTGAACTCTGTCACAATTTAACAAGATTATTCACATTTGCTATTGATAATCATTAGCATTTGGCATACGATTAAAGTATTCTTATTCGCAACCTGGGAAACCATTTTGTATATTTGTATCTGCAATAACATCACAGAGACTCAAATCCGGACCAGCGTAAACAAAGACGGCTGCAGCCATATCCGCCATCTTAAAGCAAAGTTGGGGGCCTGCAATCAGTGCGGAAAATGTGCGTCAGCGGCAAAACAAGTTATCCAGGATTGCCTTAAAGAAGAAGATAACAGCTAGTGCTCCGTCATTGTTGTATTGACGGATAGAGTGAGTCAAGAAATGGTCAGTTGCCAGACGCACGATCGCAGGACTGTTGGACTAATTTAAGTAAGTGCAACGAGGCAAACAACGACTTATCGGCTTCGAATAACCATCAACACAAGATTGAAAAGGTACCGAGCCTATGGCAACCAGGAACTGGCGAAAATCATACAACGTCATTGTTCTATTGCTTCTGGGCCTGTCTGTTAGCCTGCACATTTGGCTTGCAAACTTACGACACCCAATACCACCTTCATCCGGCACTCATATCAATCCGCCAACCCAGTGGCGCACCCCCAAATCACCTACTTTCCGAGTCTCTACTTATAATATCCATCGAGGTAAGGGTACTGACCAAATTCGAGATTTAAGCCGCTCTGCAGCGTTATTGCAAAACATGGACATTACCGGGCTAAACGAGCTTGATGGGCCATTCCCATTCAACAGTACAAACCAGGCCGAAATCATCGCCAGACAAATCGATACCGGCTGGTTATTCGCACCCAACCAACGCAGATGGTACCAAGATTATTTCGGAAACGGGCTGCTCAGCCGCTTTCCAGTGAATTCATGGATCGCGTTACCACTGATCTATAACCAAGCCTCCAGTCACAGTCTGCGTAACATGATTCGCGCTCACATTCGAATCAATGAAACACCCGTTACATTCATAGTGACGCATTTGGATCGTGGTAAAATTCGCTTACAGCAACTGCAATTTATCCTTGATGAATTTAAACGCTACCAACCCGCAATCCTGCTCGGTGACCTTAATACACGTCCGCAAAACAGTCTGCTGAAATCTCTGTTCTCTCAATCAAATTCAATCGATGCCATCGCTATGGCATTGCCAGAAATAGACCACAAACACAGAATCGATTGGATTATTACCCGTGGATTAACCGTAATGGCTGGTGGAAAAACAGACGAAGGCGTCTCCGATCACCCGAATTACTGGGTAGACCTTAAAATAGATGAAGTCAGTGTGGACGGAAACGACTCACCCCGATCAAAAACCACACCCTCGGCATCGACTGCCCGATAGTCGATCTTTTGTTCCGATACATCAATTACCCAGATATGATTTTTCGAATATGCCGAAGCCAGATACCACAGATCCGGTTTAACTTTACGGGGTGTGGTTCCCCACGCTCCACCGCCAAGATAAACAGTTGCGCCTGGTTCTGCCGAAACAGCATTGTGTTTCAATGGTTTTGTACGTTTATGGACATGATAGTGGTTTTCCAGCGCAAGTGTCAGTTTAAAATCGTCAAACAACGGACCCCATAGATCTGCTAAATCTCGATTGACACCGGGAATAATATCGCGATAAATACCCCCTGGATACATAGGCTTATGATACATCGCAAATCGATACAAACGATTTTGATATTTCAGCAACTGCTTGCTTAACCATTGGGTCTGCTCACCCTCCACCACTCGCAAATGCGACGTATCCAGAACAATCAACGCACTATTTCCACCAATTTTTCTGGTAAAATAACTTCTTTTGTCACTATCCTGGTTAAGATAGCGTAAAAAGAAAGGCGCTCGTTTCAGAGCGGATTTCCCTTGCTTTTTGTGATTTATTTCGTGGTTACCGATAGAGGCAATAAAAGGGATAATTCGACCATCTGTAGTAATCATTAAGCGACACCAGTCGGCCATCCACCGATCCCACTTTGCGGCCTTTTTCATACGCCCTTCAGCGTATGCAATATCACCCCCGATAATCGCCAGATCCGGATTCAAACGGGCTGCCTGTCTACTAAGCTGCGCAGCGACCTGAGTCGTATCCATATCTCCGCCAGCAACAATTCGTATCGGCGAGCCATCATCAGGCAAAGTACGAAACGAATATTCCTCTCCTCGTGTCCCATGTTTATCCGAGACCGCAAAATAATATCGGGTCGCCGCCTTTAAACCGGATAGTTCAACAGTGTGAATAAATCGGTCTCTTTGTTTAAAGTGTATTCGGCTTCCAAGTGTTTGCTGACGATAGGCTTGCTTATCATTCTTTCGGCTCACCGTATCGTACACGATTTTACTCACACCCGGGTTATCCTCAGTCTGGTACAAAACCGTCATGGTCGTACTGGTATCTTCACTGCGCCAGGTAAGCATTACAAAAGCGATATCACCCACCGGTGATAACACATAGCGACACGACAACAATCCGAGCATACAAAATAAAAATAGCGCTAACACGACTCGTCTGGGTTTTAATTTCATGGGCCTATTTTAATTCCAGCGCTGCGCTGTACAAGATCTTTCTACTCAAGCCTGTAATTCTGGCGGCAAGAGTCGCAGACGTTTTTACCGAACACTCCTGGAGTAAAGTTTTGAGTAACTGAATATGCTCTGCTTCCAATTGGTGACCATTATTATCGTCATTGGTCGCACCCTGCACCAATACAATCAATTCACCCCTGTTCAGGTTTGGGTCCTCGTCGATTAAAAACAAAAGTTCTGATATTGTTGTTTTTATAACGGCTTCATGAATTTTGGTTAACTCTCTCGCGACAGCGACTTCACGCTCCGCAGGAAACACTTCACTCAGGTCTTTCAAGCAGGCCAATATTCGATGGCAGGACTCATAAAATATAAGTGTCCCCGATAATCCAAGCAACGATTCAAACCAGGATTTTCTCATTGTGGTGGTTCGCGGCGGAAACCCCAGAAATGTAAAACGATCTGTCGCCAAACCCGAAACCGAAAGCCCTGCAATCAATGCGCAAGGTCCCGGTATCGAAACAACCGCGCCACCAGAATCAACAACAGTTCGAACCAATTGATAGCCGGGATCATTCACAAGCGGCGTTCCCGCATCAGAAACAACTGCGATCGATTCTCCACGCTGGAGGCGTTTGAGTAAATCAGCGATTACTTTGATTTCGTTATGCTCATGCAAAGACACCAGTGAAGCAGCAATACCGTATCGATCCAGCAAACGTTTCGTATGACGGGTATCCTCCGCAGCGACCAAGTCGCATTGCTTAAGCGTTTCGATCGCCCGATAAGTAATATCACCAAGATTTCCAATTGGAGTTGCGACTATGTATAGTTTACCCGTTGGGGGCACCTGAATAACTCCTTAAGCAACTTTCGGCAGATAACAAAGCTATCAAGAGGTTATCGGACAACTTCCCAAAGAATATACACCCAAGTAAAACAGGCCGTCTCTTCTCGAATAACTTGCTATATTTTATGGACATGAAATTACACTATAACCTGATCTTCATTCTAGTCGCCCTGAGCTCTTTTGTTAGCGGTTGTTCCACTTACAGAGCCCTTCAAACCAACCGCTATCAACGCGAAATTGACCAGGCAAAATTCGCAATGGCTCAGGAAGATTACAGCACTGCTATAAAACTTTATACCGATTTGTCCCAAAAAACCCTGTCTCCCGAAAGAGACCGTTATTTGCGGCAGGCGGCGGAGGCTCATTTCCATGCTGACGAAATTAGCAACGCAAAACAAACCGCCGACAAAATTAACCCGGTTAACCTGGTCGTCGAAGACCGCTACAGATTGCGTCTGCTCTACGGTCGCATATACCTAAACTTAAACAAACCAGATGATACACTGGATCAACTGCAGCCATTGCCGTTGAGAAAATTACCTGCAGATCTCCGCCTTGATTATCATAGCCAGAAAGCAAGGGTATTTGCCCTACTCGGTAACCACCTGGAAAGTGCTCGCGAGCAAATCAAGGCCGAAGAATTGTTAACTGCAAGCGAACAAATCGATAGTAGCCAAACGGCCATACTCAATGAACTCAGACAACTATCCAAATTGATGCTGGAACGCCTTAAACCACCGCGACCAGATACCCTAAGCGGGTGGATGGCACTGACACTGATACTCAAAGAGACTCCAGCTGATTCTCCGGATTTCAATCGTCAGATCCAAAAATGGCAGAGAAAATACCCCAGGCACCCGGCAAACATTACACGTATCCGCGCGACTGCGCGAAACCAGCAACAGGCATTTCTTTCACCCGCCTCTATCGGTGTATTGCTGCCTTTATCAGGACCACAGGCACAAGTGGGTGAAGCAATAAAACAGGGTATTTTGATCGCCCAGTCTTACAAAAAAAATGACTCCACCAATATTCATTTTTACGACACCATGTCAGCCGAGTCGCGCTCACTTTACCAAAAAGCAATCGATGACGGTGCAGAATTAGTCATCGGCCCGTTAAAGAAGGCCAATCTCAGACAATTAAGCAACACCCCGGGGCGACCTGTTCCCATCCTTGGGCTCAACCAGATTACCGACCTTTCTGATGCAAAAATATACCAATTTGGGCTCAACCCTGAAGACGAAGTTGAAGAAACAACCAACAGCGCGTGGTATGACGGGCATCACAAAGCAGCGATTTATGTTCCTTCTTCAAAATTTGGCGAGAGAATGTCAAATTATTATTCGGAAAAATGGCGACAACTGGGAGGCGAAATCCTTAGCATTGAAACCTATAATTCAGGCTTATCGGATTATGGCCCATCACTGGAACGCCTGTTGAAAATTCATAAATCCCAAAACAGCGACCAGCAGGCTGAAGGAAGCAGTGATTTTGAGCTCCAAGCCCGGACCGAAGCAGAAATCATTTTTCTTGTTGCACTTCCAGCACAGGCACGACAGATTCAACCCTTGCTAGAATACTATCAGGCAGGCAATATAATCGTCTATTCGACTTCTCACTTGTACGGTGGCAGTGAAAACCCTAACCGGGATCTAAATTTGTCCGGCATTGTTTTTTGCGATATCCCCTGGGTACTGGACAAAAACATAGAAAACAATCCACCTCTCGATAAAGTGCTTAGATCGTGGCAACATCCCGCCACTAAATTCACCCGTTTGATGGCATTGGGATTCGACGCATACAATCTGGTTCCGCAATTATCTGCACTGCATTCCGGTAAGATGAGTTCTTATCCGGGTGTCACTGGAAAACTTACAATGACTGAAAGCAACCAAATTCGAAGGCAACTTGTCTGCGCCGAATTTGAACAGGGAAGGCCACAACTACGCACCAGTTCAAGAAGAAGAAATTAGTCCTTTTTTCATCTGATCTATGATAATTAACTGTATTGGCAATAGCTGCAATCTGTAAAAGTGACAAAAATTTCAGGCTTCTGCAAGATGCTCGATATGGTAAAACATGCGCAGGCAATTTACATACCGTCAATCCACCATAGCGGCCCGACCGATCATCATTACATATCAATAGTTGCAGTAAATAATGAATATTGGCTCCATGGCCGAAGATCAGGCATTGGCATATCTACAGGAAAAAGGAATGAGCCTGGTTACCAGAAACTTCAGTTGCCGTAGCGGCGAAATTGACCTAATAATGAAACAGTCCTCCACAATTGTGTTTGTAGAGGTTCGCTATAGAAAAAACTCCAGGTACGGTAGCCCGCAAGAAAGCGTCGGTTTAAGAAAACAACGACGCATTATTAATTGCGCCTCCTATTATCTGACGATCAATAAGATCAACAAAGCAGCAAGATTTGACGTTGTGGCCATTACCCCTAAGAATGGGACACTCGATATAGACTGGATACCAGACGCTTTTCAAACTTAAAACAACCATGACTTACCAAGACCGTATTCGCAGCCATTTTAAAGCAAGCATTCAACTTAAACAGGATATTGTGGAAGAGTTGACGCCAACCATCGAATTAGCCAGCGAAAAACTTGTCAACTGCCTTTTGGAAGACAAAAAAATCCTAACCTGTGGTAATGGTGGCTCAGCCGGTGATGCGCAACATTTTTCCTCTGAAATGCTGAATCGCTTCGAACGCGACAGGCCTGGATTACCAGCCATTGCACTCTCCACTGATACCTCAACACTGACATCCATCGCAAATGACTATCACTTTGATGATATTTTTTCGAAACAGATTAGAGCATTAGGCCAACCCGACGATATTTTAATTTGTTACACAACCAGCGGAAATTCGGCAAACGTTCTAAAAGCAGTCACCGCTGCGCATGATCGATCCATGCTGGTTATTGCAATCACCGGTAAAGATGGCGGTGCCTTAGCCACTTTACTCGATTCTTCAGATATTGAAATTCGAATTGCTTCACAATCAACCGCACGTATTCAGGAAGTACACTTACTCATCACTCATTGCCTGTGCGATTTAATCGATCAGAATTTGTTTGGTGAATAAGACAATTGATGTGGCTAACGGAAACCCACTGCCAATTAGCTGTATTCGGCAACTGAAAAAAAAATTCCCGCAGGACAACCTGTTTACCGACCCTGCTGATTGCTGGACGTATGGATACGACAATAGCCGCATCCATTCACTACCTGCAGCTGTGGTTTTTGCAAACACTCATGCTCAAGTCGTGGACCTGGTGGAATTATGCAAGCACTATGAAATTCCCTTGACGACCCGAGGCAGGGGAACCGGCACCACTGGAGCAACTGTCCCCAGCCAACACGGTATAGTTTTATCCATGGAACGAATGTGCAATGTGATCGATTATTCGCCGGAAAACAGATACATCACAGTGGAACCTGGAATAATCAACCAAACTGTTCAAGACCTGATTGGACAGTCGGGCTTTTTCTGGCCCCCCGATCCAACCAGTGCTGCATTTTGCACGGTCGGTGGTAATCTTGCCTATAACTCTGCCGGACCGAAAGCCGTAAAATATGGCACACCAAGAGAAAATACTTTGGGATTAACCGCTGTTACAGGCGGGGGGAAAACAATAAAAACAGGAGTATTCACAACCAAGGGAGTCGTTGGCTATGACCTAACCCGATTATTGATTGGCTCCGAAGGCACCTTGGCAATCATAACTCAGGCGACGCTTCGCATTACGCCTAAACCTGAAAAAAAACAAACTCTGCGCATTGCTTATTCCACTATTTCCAGCGCTGCACACGCGATCTCCCAAATTATGAATCAACCATGCATACCTTGCGCATTGGAATTTATGGATAGCAATGCGATCAACATCATCGCCCGTTATTCACCGCTTGATCTACCGAAAGAGTCTGCCGCATTACTCATGGTTGAAATTGATGGCAACAAAGAAAGTATACCGGCCGCTATAGAGTCAATTCGCAATGCCGCCAACACGAAAGGTTTAATTGAAATGAGAGTCGCTGAATCGGACCAAGAGATCCAGGATCTGTGGAAAACCCGAAAAGCGCTTTCTCCAGCGCTTCGGCAGACAGCACCCGGAAAAATTAATGAAGATATTGTGGTGCCTGTATCGAGACTGGCAGAACTCATAGACCAACTGAATCAATTGTCAAAAAAATTCAAATTACCCATCGTAAACTTTGGCCACGCGGGTAACGGCAACATACACGTGAACATTCTTTATGATCCTGACTCCGAAAACGAGCAAAAAAGAGCCCATCAGTGCCTGGAACAAATTTTTGACTGTGTATTGAAACTCAATGGAACGCTTTCCGGTGAACACGGTATCGGTTTAGTCAAACGCGACTACATCGATCGGGAAATCGACGCCGACACACTGCAACTAATGCGCTCAATAAAAAAACAATTTGACCCAAAAAACATACTCAATCCAGACAAGATGTTTCCGACAAGTTTAATAGATGCGAATTAATTATCAATTAAACCATCATTCGAACACTACTATCCTATGGCTGCTCCAATTTTATACAGCTTCAGACGCTGTCCCTACGCTATACGTGCCCGTATGGCAATTGCCTACGCGAATATAGCTATAGAACTACGTGAAGTCCTGTTGAGTTGCAAACCAGAAGCATTGCTGGCAATTTCATCGAAAGCAACAGTGCCTGTTCTGCAATGTCCTGGCGGCGAAATACTCGATGAGAGCATTGACATAATGCACTGGGCACTTGCAGTGAATGATCCCGATGGGTGGATAGATGAAAAAATATTTTCAATCGAAGAAACTAAAATGCTGCTCAAATGGAATGACGGCGAATTCAAGCACTTTCTGGATCGTTATAAATACGCCGACCGCTATCCGGCACATCCTGCGAACTATTATCGCCGCATGGCGGAACCTTTCTTGGTCGAACTCGAAAACCGCCTGCATTCAACCCGATTTTTATGTGGAGAGCAGACTTCATTGGCGGATATAGCCATCTTTCCCTTTATCAGACAGTTTGCCGCAGTCGACAAACAATGGTTTGATCATACAGACTTCAAATCGCTAAACAACTGGCTACAACGATTCATACAATCAGCTCTATTTTCCAGCGTAATGAAAAAATACCGTATATGGAAACCCCGTGACAACACTGTATTATTTGGGAAACTTTCCCAGGAGACCACTGGAAAGTAAAGAGCCTCCTAATACTCCATCACAGTTGTGCTGGGAGGTAAATGGTCAGCTGCTAGGCGCAGGACTAGTCGCACGTGTCAAGCGAGTGCAACAACGTAGATGGCTGCTTATCGGCTCATATACCCGTCAATACAACAATGATGGAGTACTAGATAAGCTCCATAGTCATCGACAAATCAGCGGCCTGTATATTTTTTGTCAAAGCACCGACCGAAATATAATTTACGCCCGTCGACGCGATTTCTCTTATATTACTCAGATTAACATTACCTGATGCTTCCAACTCGGCGGCAGCGTTATTCACAGACACCGCCCGATGAAGACCATCAAGATCAAAATTATCCAGCAGAATTCGATCAGCACCTGCAGCCAATGCCTGTTCCAGTTCCTGCAGACATTCCACTTCAACCTCAACAGAGATTCCAGAATGAGCTGACCTTGCCATTGCAACTGCATTACGGATTGATCCGGCAGCCGCAATATGGTTTTCTTTTATAAGAATTCCATCAAATAAACCGAAACGGTGGTTACTGCATCCACCACAGCGCACCGCGTACTTTTGTGCACATCTAAGGCCGGGAATTGTCTTGCGTGTATCTAATACAATCGCATTGGTTCCATAAACGGCTTTGTAATATCGACGCGAGAGCGTCGCTGTGGAAGATAATGTCTGCAAGAAATTTAATGCTGTTCTTTCTCCACTGAGAAGAGCACGAGCATTCCCATTAACGGTACACAAACGGGTATTTGCGGTTATTTCCTCGCCATCCGACACATCCCACGATACTTGCGACGAGCTGTCCAGAAACCGGAATACAGCAGAAAACCAGGCCTGGCCACAAACAACAACGGCCTCCCGGGCAATCACAGTAGCTATTGCCAGTTTTGTCTCGGGTATGATTTCAGCGGTTAAATCTTTTGCGCCAATGTCTTCGTGTAAAAATCGTTCTATCTCGTTATCATCGACTAATCTAGCGGAACCCTTTTGCATTGATTGTTTCTATGAATAATGGAAACGATAAATTGTCCCATACATTCCTTAGATTAGGTACCTTACAGATTCGGTTACACAATTCTCCTGTCGGCCAATATAATACTGGGCAATGATCTTTTCTGGAGCGTGAGTATTTTTCTGAAAGATATGCGAAAACATCCCTGTTGCGCGATCCACACAACCTAAGAGAACAAATCTGTTTAATAAAATGGCTAAGTGTTTCGAATTACACACACAGTGGATCTGGTTCATCTTCTGGCTTTATTGTTGCCATCATCGCAGCCAGCGCTCTGTCCATAACCGGTACTGTGGTGTTCTCCAAAATTTTTGCAATCCCACTGCGTAACTCTTTAGCAAGATCATTAAGCGATTTTTCCGCTATTTTCACTCCCTTTCGATTTACGAAAACATACTTTGATGTGACATGACTTTTCCAGGATAACTTCGCCTTCTGAATTTCATCAGACTCGTCTTTAAAAGATAACCACTGTCCAACTTCTAAAGATTCTGCTGTTTGCACATACTCGTCTTGATTCGGCTGCCCCACACCCTGTGGATTGGATTCAGACAATAAACGACCTTCGATACCCGAGACTTCTTTATTTTTTTCCTGATTTACAACGTTCGATATGACTTCGTCAACATCCATCAAGCCACCCGCCATGGCTTCAATCTCGGCAGCCATCTGCTGGTCTTTGGCTCTGGCCACAGGACTTACATCGTGCCAATCCGATGATTCCTCCGGGCCAGAAGTATTTGACTGAGAACGAGGCACTTCTTTACCCACAGAGTTGAGTGCTTCCACATGACTATTTTCCAGATCCTTAAAGAACACCGTCATTTGATGTGGATCAAAAGAGATATTCTCCAAAGCCCCACGAATATCTTTAATTAAACGGGGGATTTCTTTCAATACCTGCTGTTTTTCCTGATTATCTACAGGAGGAGTAACACTCCAGATGAGACGATTAACCACATCAAATGAATTCTCCCAACCGACAGATTCTTTATCTTTTCTCAAATAAGATAATACCATCACGTCTTTCCAGGTGTCGGTCAAAAAAGTTTTCACCACCACCGGAAGTTCTTTACCCTGCATACATTTTGCCAGTTCGTAAATCACTTTACTTTTCGCCAGGCTCAACTGTTCTTTGCTTTCTGTTACCTGACGGGTTCTTTCCTCAATAATACGTGAACGGTGCTCATCTTTTTCCATAAACGCTGAAAATTCGTCATACAATTCTGAGAAAATTTCAACATTATTGGTAAAATCATTGAGAATCCGGTTTACAATCGCTTCGATTGCAACAAATACGGGATTATTCGTACAACTTTGATCATCTAGATCCGCACCCGCTCGTGCGACTATATTGAGTAATTTTCTGGCTGAATGAGATTTTCTTGCAAAGAATCCCTTTTCGATAATGGCAACCTTGACGATGGGTATTTGCAATCGACCAATCAATACCTTAATAGAATCAGGTAATTTTTCATCACCGAGAATATAATCAAAAATCATCTCGACCATATCGATCACATCTTCTTCCAATTCACCGATCGGTCGTTTTTCTCCCTGATTATCAGCACTATTTAACTCATTGGACAAAAATAACTTGACACCCTGATTGAAATCTTGCAAATGACCGGACTGAAATGCACCTCCCTGCAGCAGAGACAAGGCGTTCAATACATCGTTTGCAGCAAACACCGGACCGTTAAAGTGAGCATTATCCATCGCAGTCGATGGCACCATTCCGTTTTGCCCACGCCAACCACTTAACAGTGACTGCATGGATTGGAAAGCCGCCATCTCTGCAGCTGGATCAACCAAAACACCATTTTCATCCATATCCCGAGGCAGATTTGCCGCCACATAATCATCATCACTATGTGATTCTGACCCTGGCATGCCAGGAAAACCAGTCGCCGGGGGACCTTTTCTCTTAATATTTCTAGACAGTTTTGGCAGGATGCCCTGGGATATCAGTAATTGATTAATATCCTTATACAGTGATTCAAGTTTACACAATGCTAACTGATCGTATAGTTTGTAAATAATCAGTTTAATCTTCAGATCAAGAATCAGAGGTTTTATGACGCTCTCTAAAGCATGACAAACATAGCCTGGAGCAACCGGGTTATCTTCATTCTCAATCTTTTCCAGACCGATTAATACCGCGAACCGTCTGTTCACTCCATATAATTCTGAATGAAGAAATTGGCAACCCTTGTCAATCATTGTCGAAATTGCCAGATCCTCTTCCAGAGCTTCGTTTTCTACCAATGAAAAATTATCTTCATCAATTTCAGTTTCCACTGACTGCTCTTTATCTTTGACACCGTTTCGCCAAAAGTCATCGTAGTGCCTTAGAGCCGCGTCGGAAAATTGCCGTTCCAACTGCTGCCGCTCCTTCCTGACAAATCGCATTGCTTCAAAATATATTGATTGCAAAGAGCTGCTTTCAGCCTTGTCCGACAACTCAAAGAGTTCATCATCAACACGATCAAAAAATTCGTGATGGATATTCGCCAAGTGCTTATTATAAAGCTTTCGACATTCTGCAACGACTTGATGAGTCATATTGTCCAATTTAGCTTTATTTGAGTTAGAAGGTCTGTTTTTGAATCCGATAGGAACTACGTTTGAATCTGATTGAACCATTCTCCGTCCTCCCGGACTACCAGGCGCTGTGTATAATAAATTTTGTCTGCCCATTGTTCGTCACCATACGCGATGCTAAATGCCCCTGAGCGATGATTTGCTTCGCTATAGAAAGGCTCGATTAGTCGATAATAGTCATTTAGACTAGCGTATCCGATTCAAAAATATCGTGACCCAAATCGCAATTTTGAAAAAAGGCAACGTTAAACTAATTGAATCGTCCACTTTTCGCTGAACAATAATGGGGTTAATCCGTAAATTCACATCCTGAACCAAATAATAGTTCAATTTCGCCAAAATCGCAGGATCCATGTATATAGAAGAACATTGGTTTGATACAGCCGAGAAAATACATTGTGAAAATTTCGACTCCCGACCGGATTCGAATGATATTTCACTCATCGTGATCCATTGCATTAGTCTGCCTCCAGGAAAATTCGGCGGCGATTCAATTCATCGCTTGTTTCAAAACCAACTCGATCCAACGGAACATCCTTATTTTGAAAAAATTCACACGCTTCGTGTCTCAGCCCACGTTTTAATTGATCGCTGCGGAAAAGTATTTCAATATGTACCGTTCAGCAAACGGGCATGGCACGCCGGTGAATCCAGCTATCAAAATCGATCAAACTGCAACGATTTTTCCATTGGTATAGAACTGGAAGGTACCGATAATTGTACTTATGAAAAAGAACAATACGCACAACTGGCAAAATTGACGAAAGTATTGATTGAACACTATCCTTTACTCTGCCCAGAACACATCACAGGCCATAGCACCATCGCTCCCGGCAGAAAAACAGATCCCGGGAATTATTTCGATTGGTCGATATTTAATAAACTAATTTCAGAATAGACATCGCTCGAAAAAACCGGGTACAGAAAGGATAAGGCTAAAAACCTCTGTAAAACCTCAATTCTCCATGTCATAGCCCTACACAGGAAATTATTGTTTCTGGGTAACTGCTCGCCCCTCTATGGGTGATCTGTTCCGGAAGACGCCGTAAATACATCCTTGTAGGCTTGGATGCGGCTTCCCTGCCGCATACACTTCCTCCACAGTTCCCCCATAGAGGGCTGTTTCGATTAGGGGGCAAGTCGTTACGTTTCTGGCTTGGTTCGAGAACATTGACCTTTACGGGATTGACCAAAAATAAATGAAACGAAGTCTATTGTAGCCATTGAACAGGTTTAAGGATCCTTGGCAAATACAATGGATGCCCGGGCTGACCAGATTTAGTAAGCCTTAAATAATGTAGATTTGTGCATAATGACCGAACCTCAGCATCGCGCCCGTGATGAACCCCATGGTTTCCCCAGGCAGCAACAATCAGTTCTGCATGCTTCGCAATTTCGGTAATATAAAAATTATTCTGCGGACCGATGGGATGTGGATGGTTCCGCATTTCGATCGGATCTGTCGAACGCAAAGCGAATAAATTCAGCATGAACACTCCATCGTATCCCCACGATTTAGCAAAACAGATACAACGACGTAAAGTGGGATCGTCTTTGGTTTCATCGGCAGTGCTTGGATTTAAACCAATAAACATCACATAACCACGATCAGCGTATTCACCCCAATGGCGCTGCAAGGTATATCGATAACGCCTGCAAAAACTAAATTTTGCAGAAGATTTCATTATTAAAACTCATTGAGTTGTTAAGCTGCGGATTGAACCAGGAAAACTAGAAAGTGAGATGAAAGTGATCGTAGAGCCGATTAGTTTATAACTTTTTTAGGTCTAAGAATAATGGAGGTTATGTGTGAAATGCCTCCAATTCTGTACTTGATAGTCAGTGGATACGGCCTTTCATTTTAAACCTGAAGGCTGGAAACATGTATTCCGGCTGTTTCATTGCCCACGGGAACATGTTTTTTTATGGTAATTTCAACATCCATATCAAGTGCATGTAAGCAGCGATATAAACGATCAAATGAAAAACCGGATAAGCGGCCATTGGCGATTTGTGAAATTTCAGGCTGTGTCACGCCAAGCAGCTCTGATGCTGGCTTTTGCTTCAATCTACGCTCTTTAATCAAGGCATTAATTTGCCGCGCTAATTGTGCTTTTGCCAACCGTTCTTCGCCGTTTTTAAGCCCTTCAAAAGGGTGTGTTGTGGTCACAAATTCATCGTCATTATCGTGGGTAATGTTTGTCATGGTATTCCTTCGCTTTTTTAAACGTTGTTCAATCAATTGGATATGGTTTGTGGGCGTGGCAATACCTTTTTTACTTTTCTTTTGAAAAGCATGGAGGATATAAACAATCTCATGAAACTTCACGATATAAACCGCTCTGTAGGTATTACCGTCAAAATCATCGGTAATTTCCAGTACCGAAGCCCCTTTATAACCCGTCAACGGCTTTGCATTAGTTGCTTTGCACCGCACTGCGCCAAATGCATGGAATAACCCATTACATCCTGCACATCATCAGGGAAAGTTTTCCAGTCCTCATGCGAAGACCCCACCCAAAAAACAGGTTTTATTTGTTTTTCATCCACCCTTATATATATGAAATATCATATATTCTGTCAAGAAAAAACTTATCTTGACAGAAGGGGTGAAATGCCGCTATTTGAAAACGGACATTGATCAAAATATCCTTAAAATATTAAGTCTGGGTAAATTTGGGGTTTTTTGCAATAGAGCCAGTGCGCGTACTGGATCACATTATTGTTGGTGAAGAGTGTCTGTCCTTTGCTGAGCTGGAGCTTCTTTAAGCCCATTATTTCCTTGCAAAATGAGGCTTACCGCATTTACACAGGTCAGGAGCGCGCTTGAGTATTCGCGCGGATCGACCGGTGCGAATGGGGCTAGTTGTCCTCTAAATACGCACGCAAGGTGATGATGTGGAGATTTTTGTATTTTCCAAGTTTTAACATGGCTCGGTCGCCGGTCACAATGATATCCGCGTGGCCTTCAATGGCGCATTCCAAGATTCGATTATCAGGTTCGTCATCGAGAATACTGATCTTGCATTTTGGATCGACCATCTGACCCATTTCGCTAAGAAAAATAGCTAAGCGTGCAAGCTCCTCGCAATCCCGACTGAATTTTCTGGCGAGCACTCCCAGGGTTTCATCGATAATAGGCTTGGACAGGATCAGATGATCTTCACCTTCTATAAGGCGAAGCAGCGCCTTTTCGGCTTGGCCACCTTGAAAGACCAATGCCGAAATAAAAATGTTGGTATCAAAGACAACGTTCACTCCTCCAGATACCGATCCAGATCCTTTTGGGAAAGAATGCCTTTTTCCTTAGCCTTTTGGCTCCAATACCCTTGGCGACCCTTGAACGCCTGCTTCAGGCGTTCGGTTCCCGCAAGGCGCAGCGCTTCCTGGATCACAGCGCTGAGGGATTTTCCTTCCGCGCGCGCGATATCCTCAGCCTGCTCAGCAAGTTCAGAAGGAAGCGATATGGTTTTTTTTACAGCGGTCGTCATGGGTTATTCCACGCCTAGTTTAAATATGGTATGAATAAATACTACCAAAGAATGAAGGAATCGCAAGCATTAATAAGCTTCTTGTTAACTTGACAGTGATCCTTCATAGAATGGATTGACGACCCCTCTGGGCTAACGGAGAGCCTAGTCGATAACCGGGTGTCTTCAATCTTCCCCTTGGGTACTTCCTCATTCGGTCACGCCGCTGCGCTGTGTGCATGCGACTTCCGATGAGCAAGATGGATTCCACCCGAACATCAATGATTAGTAATTAGGGGTCAAATTAGGGGTCAATCAATTAGGGGTCAATCATATTTTATTACGTATAAATTTTTATCGAGGATTATAGTTTCAAAATTAAGCAACTACCATGCAATCTCTTTACTTGATAGGTATAGTCAAGAACTGATAGCACCGAATAGAGAATATTTTTATTCATCAATATTTCCCTTTCCCTCGATCATACCCCGTAAACTAACCATGACCCCTGATCTATTTTCGCCCTATGGATTAAAATTCCATATTATTATCTATTAGCGGTTCCTATCAAAATTTGAGCGCTAATAAGACCAATCTAGATCGCGCAACTAAATTCCTGGAAAAAACTGCGGGTCGTCACTACAAATGCAATGAGGGGAAAGTCAAACTACCTTTCTAAATTATTGGAAACGGGTAGTTTGAAAAATCCTTGTACGCTATTGAAAATGGTGGCCAAGAACAGTATCGAACGGTCGACACGAAGACTTCCATTCCCACTTATTCCTCCGCATTTTCAAATTTTTACGATCTGCAATTTTTGGAGATATATAACTTTGTAGTGCGATTTTTCACCACCTTATCGGGTTATTTTCGCAGGAAATTACCAGATATATTTAATGCGCATCCGCCTGATTCGATTAATGAGTCAAAGCAAAGATCTTTGTTATACGCCTGAAAATCGAGGGCATCCCGTCGCAAAATGTTCGCTCACTTAGGAGCGAGGTTTTAATAATATGCGAAAGATTGACGCAGGGTTATTGTTTGTCTTCAAGGCGTAGCAACAGGCGAATAGCAGGGCTACGCAACTGTTGCTACAACGCAGAAGACGGACAATAAGACAAGTCAAGTTTCGTATATTATTGAATTCTTGCTCACTTAGCTAACGTCCAAAGGATACACGGTATCAGGTAAATGCTTGAGGACAACCTCTGCGAATGCCTCAAGCACCTGACGGCGTGGAAAAGTACGGCGGTATACCAGTGACACCCGCCGGTAGGTATCCGGCAGTTTCAGTGGTCTCGCAATAATACCCCCGACTCTTGCCGAAGCACTCTTCAAGGCCAAGGCAGGTAACAGCGTACAGCCAAATCCAGCGTCTACCATTTGCAGCAGTGTTTCCAGACTGGCAGCACGCAGATCTGCCAGGTCATCTTGTGCACTGCGTTTTTGCATGTGACAAACTTTCATCGCCTGTTCGGCCAAGCAATGGCCCTCTGCAAGCAAGAGAAGATCTGCGCTATCAAGATCTGCCTGGACGATTTTCTTGTGCTCAGAAAGTGAATGGCTTCGAGGATGCACCAGCCAGAACGGTTCATCAAATAACGGCATACTTTCGAAATCCGGATTTTCAATGGGCGTAGCCAGTAATGCAGCATCAATCTCGTGATTACCCAAGCGAGTGAGCAGCGTTTCGGTCAGTTCCTCGGTCAGCACTAGTTTGATTTGCGGATACTGTCTTTTCAAAGGTTTCAGTATCAAAGGCAAAAGATACGGGCTCAAAGTCAGAATGGCTCCCATGCGTAATGGACCGACCAGTGGATCCCGGAAAGACTCCGCCAGTTGCCGCACTACATCGACCTGCTCCAGAATCTGCTTGGCTTGCACCACAATGCCATCACCCACAGGTGTTACTTCCACTGAACGTTTGGTGCGCTCAAACAGAATAACATCCAACTCCTCTTCCAGCTTTTTTATCTGACCGCTCAAAGTCGGTTGGCTGACAAAACATCGTTCGGCTGCTTGACCAAAATGACAAGTATCTGCCACCGCAATCAGGTATTTGAGATCTCTAAGATTCACGATTAAAAATATCTAAATAGGATATTCCTATTATTATAATAAAATCATTCGATTTCACAAATATTAGTCCTCGCGTTAAATTGTTTACCAGACCCGGAAAGTACTGGGAAAGATCGACTTAAGAAACAAAACAGGAGATATATCATGTCAAAAACGAAAGTCATGACAACTACCGTCGGCTGCCCGGTGGCGGACAATCAGAACTCAATCACCGCCGGGCCGCGTGGTCCCATCCTGATGCAGGATGTACATTTGTTTGAGAAGCTGGCCCATTTTAATCGCGAGCGCGTGCCGGAACGGGTAGTACATGCCAAGGGAGCCGGTGCTTATGGCACTTTCACGGTAACCTATGACATTTCAAAATATACTCGCGCCAAACTGTTCGAGAAGGTGGGCAACGAGTGTGAGGTGTTTGTACGTTTCTCCACTGTAGCCGGTGAGCTGGGTTCAGCGGATACCGTACGCGACCCACGCGGTTTTGCGGTGAAGTTCTATACCGAAGAAGGTAACTGGGATCTGGTCGGTAACAATACTCCCGTATTCTTTATTAAGGATCCCAGCAAATTCCCGGACTTCGTTCACTCGCAAAAACGCCACCCGGTCACCGGTTTGCGTGACGCCACCATGCAATGGGATTTCTGGTCATTGAGTCCCGAGTCTCTGCACCAGGTCACCTGGCTCTTTGGAGATCGTGGTATTCCGGCGACGCTGGTGAATATGGATGGCTTCGGAAGTCATACCTTCAGTTTCTGGAATGACGATGGTGAGCGTTACTGGGTTAAATGGCACTTCAAGACTCAGCAGGGCATCAAGAATATGAGCGTTGAAGAGGCGGCGAAAATTGCGGCGGAGAACCCGGACTACCATCGCCAGGAATTGTATGAGGCGATAAAGCGTAATGACAATCCAAAGTGGACGGTGAAGGTGCAGGTCATGCCCGAGGTCGATGCGCAAAACTACGGGATCAATCCATTTGATCTCACCAAAATCTGGCCCCATGCCCACTACCCATTGATCGAAGCAGGCGTGATGGAATTGAACCGCAATCCGGTTAATCACTTCGCCGAAGTGGAACAGGCAGCCTTTGGGCCCGGTAACCTGCCACCCGGGTTTGGTGCCTCACCTGACAAAATGCTACAGGCACGTTTGCAAGCGTATCCGGATGCTCACCGTTATCGCATCGGTGTAAATCATGCCGCACTGGATGTCAACAAGCCGCGTTGCCCGATTCATACTTATCATCGTGATGGTCAAACCCGATTTGACGGTAATGGTGGTGCTACACCGGTATACCAACCCAATAGCTTCGGCGGTGCAGCGGACGATTCCAGATTTCGTGAGCCACCCTTGCGCATCTATGGTAACGCAGATCGCTATAACCACCGGGTCGACAGTGATTATTACACACAGGCCGGCAATCTATTCCGTTTGATGGATGTGGCAACACAACAACGGCTTATCGATAACATTGTCGGTACCATGCAAGATGTGCCGCGTGAAATACAACAACGTCAGGTGGCGCATTTCACCAAGGCCGACCCGGCTTATGGCGCAGGTGTGGCGAAAGGGCTCGGCACTTAGTTTGGATGAGGTCATACTTCAGGTGAAAAATAGTGAGGTGCCAATACGGCACCTCGCAATTTTTAAAAAGGGGCGTCCCCATGAAGAACGAAAATGAGCCGACATATGATAAACATGAACGGGTTACAGGCATCTATCAGGTTAATTCCATGCACCCCATAAAACATCTAAACCCACCAAGCGCCGCACTGACCAACAAATGGTTGCAACGGGGTACGCAACAGAAAATAAAAAAGAATTAGCAGCGACTTAACGAATTAAGCCATTGATTAAATGGTGACCAGGGACAGAATCGAACTGTCGACACGAGGATTTTCAGTCCCACCTATTCCCCTACATTTTAAATTAGTTACGATCTAGTTTTTTCGGAGACATGTGACTATGTAGTACCATTTATCAATATCTTAGAGCGTTATTTTCGGAGGAAATTACCGGTAAAAATTAAATGCGCATCCCACAAAAAAGTCACAGTACTGGTACAGCGAGCACTTTACCCCAACCGCTTCGTTCGTAGCCGGGTTTCCGCTTTTATTTATCTTTTACTTTCTATAAATTATAAAGCGTTAGATAAAATTAGGCAGTTCACCTGCACGCTACTTTTCAATGGTTTACAAATTGGTGCATTACAAATCTGCTACAGTATTTTTCGGTGCCGTAAACCCGACATAATCATCGGCGAAAACTACCTGCACCGCTGGCTCATAACCCCGCTACGCTGAGAGTAGACGATCGTTCGATTACCAATAAGCTAATAGCCAAGCTGGAAGCAGGCACAAGGCCATGGTTTAAACCGTGGAATGCAGAGCATGCCGCCGGACGCATCACGCGGCCTTTAAAGCATGACTTTGAGCCCTATAACGGTATTAATATTCTCAATCTTTGGATGGAAGCCCCTGTATTCAGCGCTGCTTATTATTACCATCAAGGCAGCAGCCTTATAGACAGTATTTTAATTGAAAATATTGAGTGGTTAGGGGATAAGCCCTACCCGGATGTATTTAATGTCCTGATGGATGAAGTTGTTACCGCATTTGACGATTGGATTAGTAAACGGTTTTGACAATGGAATATATTTTCAGTGAGTCGACTCTATGAGGCATAAATAACTTTAATGTAGTGCAAACTATAGTTTGCACTGATATAGTAAAAATAATAGGAGGACTTTGTTTTATGGCTCGCGGTGTGATTGAAAAAGAAATTGTTATCTATGCCGATGAGGATGGAACAGAGCCTTATACCGCGTGGCTAGGCAGATTGAAAGATAAACAAACGATCAAGCGTATTCAAACCCAATTATTACGCCTTGAACAAGGCAATTATGGCGATTACAAGTCTCTAAAAGATGGGGTTTTTGAATTGCGTTTAAGATTTAGGGGTCAATCATATTTCATTAAAAGATTTAGGGGTCAATCATATTTTATTATGTATATATTTTTATCGAGGATTATAGTTTCAAAATTAAGCAACTACCATGCAATCTCTTTACTTGATAGGTATAGTCAAGAACTGATAGCATCGCATAGAGAATATTTTTATTCATCAATATTTGCCTTTCCCTCGATCATACCCCTTAAACTAACCAGGATCCCTGATCTATTTTCGCCCTATTGTTTAAAATTCCTTATTATTATCTATTAGCTGTTCCTATCAAAATTTGTACGCTAATCAGATAGACATGACTCATGCAATCAATGAAGCCCGTTTCTTTACACCGGCCAGGATGGGCTTATATGTTGTTTCCGGCACAGATTTATCCACAGCCAATGCTCTTACTTCTGCTAGTGCCTCATCAATCTGAGGAACCAGCTTTCCGAAAATATCATCCATATCATCCTCACGCAGCCCGGCTTTTTGACCGGTCTGATAAAAATGCCGGGGCTGAATTTCCTTTATGCGGTAATGGCTATTCCCTACAGACATTGCCAGCTTGATCTTGTGCGCTGAAAGCTCAGGATAAGGTGTGGCGGACATCACATCGTACAAAGGGGTAAGCTTGTAGCCTCCCGGCGTAAGAAAAATCGAGAAATTCTTAGCATGTCCATCTATCGCAGCCAGAAGCCAGAACACAATCTGCCCTGTCATAAAACTCAGGCGATCTTCACGAGGGGCAACCGCACCGTTTAGAAACGCAAGAATATCTATAATTCCGGGGCCACCATCGCTTTGATATTTTCGCATGGGCGGAACTCCCAGCGCTTGACAAATATCCTCTTGCGGCAAGCGATAGAGCACATCATCGCGCCATAACCGATCAAAACGCTCAACAACGATAACCGGCTTGTCATCGAATATGAGCACTTCTGCCTTTGCAGTCTCAAGCCCCAACGCCCGGCACAGCGCAAGACATATCCATTCGTTCCATGGCGTATCGGAAAAATCCATACCATTTGGGCCTTCATTCATAGCCGGTTTAAAGATGTGAGAGGTCGGCGTCAGACCGAGTGGAAGTTGCCACTGGCCATCTATTCGAAGAAACGCCGTTTTTTCCTGCATCCCTGCAATTGAAATACGAAAATCGTCATCGGCGACATGAATGCCCAGAGGAGCCGTTCCCAGGGAAGCAATCCGACTGGTGATCTCTTCATCATTGACGGGGCGGTAGGTCATCTTCGCAGGATCACCCGGATCAAGCCCTTCGGGTACAAAACGCAGTGCGCCGACGCAATCGCGCCCTATCACTGAGAGAAGATCAAACGTGCTGGCAGTATCGATACGTTCCCCTACCGCAATTTTATTCCTTACAGCCTGATCATCGGGTAACAAACCGTCAAAGAAGCTATTCGTATGCACTCCTGACCAAATACGATCAGACAAAGGCATGGACAGTGAGATGGGAAAGGCGCGTTCAGAAGATATCCAGTCCAGGTCATAGCGGAATGAGGTAGAGCCGTTTGGCGCGCGCGAATATGTGCCAACCTTGCTTGATCCAACGTAGACATCCAAAATGCGTCCTTTGCGTTTGCGGCCCATTTAATACTCCGTCGGATCAAATTCTGCTTTTTTGCGCGGTACAATAGATAAGTCCATATCCAGCGCAGCCAAAACTTTTATTACTGTATCAAGCTTCGCACTTACCGCACCATTCTCCATCTCTGAAATGAGCGCCTGTCTCACAAAAGCTTTACGCGCAAGTTCAACTTGCCGCAGTTTTTGCTTCTGACGCGCCATTCGCACGACTTCGCCAAATTCTTTGCTGTTACGTATAGTCATTACCATCTGCCTCATAGAAGAGTACCCGAGAATAGAGTGGCTACTCCGGAAATGTAGATTTTGCCCCACTTTCCCTCGTAACAACCTCTATTCTCGGACAGCTTCCTAGTACTCCATCACACTTGTATTGACGGATAAAGTGTTTTTAATTTAATCCTCGCATCGGCCGTGGTAAAGCGCCAATTCACACCAATAGCTTTTTGATTTCTCAGCTCTTGCCATGCATTA
>Ga0114934_10000128_pt1 | contig 43839 bp, 51 predicted proteins | sample 4SBtaG_2_FD_99695 | JGI IMG/M metagenome (GOLD analysis project Ga0114934, IMG submission 99695) | Deep subsurface microbial communities from Kolumbo volcano to uncover new lineages of life (NeLLi) - 4SBTROV10_white metaG | ecosystem: Environmental > Aquatic > Marine > Volcanic ...
AAATTGTCGTTCTAAAACACCATAAGTGTATTTAGCTTTTTGCTTTTCCATAAGTTGGATAGCATACTCCGATTTTTTACCACGCCTTCTATTGTTTCCGTGTTGTCCCGGAGGATAATTTCTTTTTTCAAAAGATTTATCTTCACCAAAAATAGCTTCACCAAATTTACGTGCTATTTTAGTTTTAGGACCAGTATATCTTGCCATATTAAAATTTGTTTTGAGAGTGATTGTGAATTAAGGTCTTATTCTTATCCTTCGACAATCGTTGATCTCTCGTTGATACTTATTTGTTAAAATTAAACTCTTCTACGCTTTGGAGGTCTACATCCATTATGTGGTGTTGGTGTTACGTCAATAATTTCTGTAACTTCAATACCTCCATTATGAATAGATCTAATAGCAGATTCTCTACCATTACCAGGTCCTTTTACATACACTTTTACTTTCTTTAAACCAGCTTCTTTAGCTACGCCTAAAGCATCTTCGGCTGCCAATTGTGCAGCGTAAGGTGTGTTTTTCTTAGATCCTCTAAATCCCAGTTTACCAGCTGATGACCATGAAATCACATCACCTTTTTTGTTGGTAAGAGATATAATAATGTTATTAAAAGAAGCTGTGATATGTGCTTCTCCAGTAGATTCTACTACAACTTTACGTTTTTTAGTACTTGCCTTTGCCATATTCTACTTATTATTTAGTTGCCATTTTCTTGTTAGCAACTGTTTTTCTTCTACCCTTTCTTGTTCTCGAGTTGTTCTTAGTGCGTTGCCCTCTTAATGGAAGACCAGCTCTATGACGAATACCTCTGTAACATCCAATATCCATTAATCGCTTAATGTTTAATTGTGTTTCAGAACGTAATTCTCCTTCGATTGTAAAAGTTCCAACAGCTTCACGAATGTTACTGATTTCCTCATCAGTCCAATCTGAAACTTTTGTACTTTCATCTACTTTAGCCGTAGCTAATATTTCTTTTGCTCTGCTTCTACCTACTCCGTAGATATAAGTTAAAGAGATTACTCCTCTTTTTTGTTTTGGTATGTCTACACCTGCAATTCTAGCCATAATTAACCTTGTCTTTGTTTGAATCTAGGATTCTTTTTGTTGATTACGTAAAGTCTACCTTTTCTACGCACAATTTTGCATTCTGCGCTACGTTTTTTTACTGATGCTCTTACTTTCATCGTATTAGTATCTATAAGTTATTCGAGCCTTAGATAAATCGTAAGGACTCATTTCTAATTTTACTTTGTCTCCTGGCAACAATTTGATATAATGCATACGCATTTTACCAGAAATATGTGCAGTCACAATGTGACCATTTTCTAATTCAACACGAAACATAGCATTTGACAGTGCTTCTATAATTGTTCCGTCTTGTTCTATTGCTGCTTGTTTTGCCATAGTATATATATTAAGCTGTCGCTTTTCTATTTTTACCTGTTTTCATCAAGCCGTCATAATGTTTATTCAACAAATATGAATTTACTTGTTGCATTGTATCTATTGCAACTCCAACCATAATTAATAATGAGGTTCCACCAAAGAATAATGCCCATCCTTGTTGTACATTCATTAACTTCACAATAAATGCAGGGAACACTGCAATCAATGCTAGGAATATAGATCCTGGCAATGTTATTTGTGACATTATTTTATCTAAATATTCTGAAGTCTCTGAACCTGGACGTATGCCTGGGATAAATCCTCCACTTCGTTTTAAATCGTCTGCCATCTTATTAGTAGGCACTGTAATTGCTGTATAAAAATATGTGAATACTATTATTAATAAAGCAAATACAAAATTATACCAAAATCCGAACATATCAGAAAATTGTGCTTGCATCCATTGTCCTGTTCCTGTATCCTTTAAAAATGAAGAGCTTCCAATTAAACTAGGTACAAACATTATAGCTTGTGCAAAAATGATTGGCATTACACCTGAAGCGTTTAATTTTAACGGAATGTACTGTCTAGATCCAAAGATGTTTTTCTCATATCCTCCAGATGCTGTACGTCTAGCATACTGTACTGCAATTTTTCGAACAGCCATGACAAGCATTATAGAAGCCATAATAATAACTAGCCAAATTACAAGTTCTATTAAGATCATGATTAAACCTCCATTAGACTCGGTAACTCTCGCCGCATATTCTTGAACAAAAGAGATAGGTAATCGTGCAACAATACCAACCATAATTAATATTGAAATACCATTACCAACACCTTTATCTGTTATTTTTTCACCTAGCCACATTGCAAAAATAGTCCCTGTTACTAAAATGATTATTGAAGAGAAATAGAATATCCCTCCTTGACCTAATAAAAAGGCACTTTGAGGAATTCCTAAGCTAGGTAGACTCACTAAATAACCTGGTGCTTGTACCATACATATAGCAATGGTTAACCAACGTGTAATTTGAGTAATTTTCTTTTGACCGCTAGCTCCTTCTTTTTGTAGTTTTTGCAAATACGGAATTGCTATTCCCATTAATTGTACTACAATAGATGCAGAAATATAAGGCATAATTCCTAACGCAAAAACAGAAGCCTTAGCAAAAGCTCCTCCAGTAAATGCATTTAGTAATCCTAATATACCAGAATCTGTACTTGAAGCTAAATTCCCTAATTGAGCAGCATCAATACCTGGTAATGTTACCTGTGCTCCAAAACGATATACTAAAAGCATTCCTATAGTTAAAAGAATTCTATCTTTTAACTCCGTTATTTTCCAAACATTTTTTATACCTTCTATAAATTTCATAGTCTAATAGGGTCTTATAAAGTTACAGCTTCTCCTCCAGCAGCTTCTATAGCAGCTTTTGCTGAAGCAGTAAATTTATGAGCCGATACTTTTAATTTAGCTTTTAATTCTCCTCTTCCTAATATTTTAACTAGTTCATTTTTACCAGCTAAACGAAAAGCGATTATTGTATCTAAATCAACAGTACCTTTTATTTTCTTATTATCAACCATTTGTTGTAAAGTATCTAGATTAATACCTTGATATTCTTTACGGTTAATGTTAGTAAAACCAAATTTTGGTACACGTCTTTGAAGTGGCATTTGCCCTCCTTCAAAACCAATTTTTCTAGAATAACCAGAACGTGATTTAGCTCCTTTGTGACCTCTTGTTGAAGTACCGCCTTTTCCAGAACCTTGTCCTCTACCTATTCGTTTACTATTATTTTTAACTGAACCTTCTGCAGGTTTTAAATTACTTAAATCCATTCCAGTTTTATTTTTAAGCTTCTTCAACAGAAACTAAATGTTTAACTTTATTAACCATACCAAGAATGTTTGGAGTGGCATCATGTTCTACTGTTTGACCAATCTTTCTTAATCCTAGAGCTTCAAGAGTTCTTTTTTGTCTTAATGATCGATTAATCGCACTTCTTTGTTTTGTTACTTTAATCTTAGCCATCTTATTCTTAATTATCCGTTAAAAACTTTTTCTAGAGAAATACCTCTATTTTTAGCTATAGTCCTAGCGTCTCTTAATTGTAATAAAGCATCAAATGTTGCTTTTACTACGTTATGAGGGTTTGATGAACCTTGAGATTTTGATAATACATCGTGTACTCCAACTGCTTCTAATACTGTTCTTACAGCACCACCAGCAATAACTCCTGTACCAGGAGCTGCAGGAATAATGTTTACTCTTGCTCCACCATATTTACCTTTTTGCTCATGTGGTAATGTTCCTTTAATTAAAGGAATACGAACTAGATTTTTCTTAGCATCTTCAACAGCTTTTGCAATTGCACTAGCAACATCTTTAGACTTTCCTAAACCATGTCCTACTACACCTGCTTCATCACCAACCACTACGATTGCTGAAAAACCAAATGCTCTACCACCTTTAGTTACTTTTGTAACCCTTTGCACACCAACTAAACGATCTTTTAGATCTAATCCACTTGGCTTTACTAACTCTGCGCTTTTGTATTTTTGATACATAATTTCTTAAAATTTAAGTCCTGCTTCTCTAGCTCCGTCAGCTAATGATTTTACTCTACCATGGTATAAATATCCTCCTCTGTCAAAAGAGATAGATTCCACACCTGCTTTTAAAGCTTTTTCGGCAACAGATTTTCCTACTAGAGCAGCTACTTCTGTTTTAGTACCTTTTGCACTAATATTCTTATCTCTTGATGAAGCAGCACTGATAGTATTACCAGTTACATCATCAACTATTTGAGCATAAATTTCTTTATTGCTTCTAAAAACAGATAGTCTAGGTTTAGTTTCAGTACCTGAAACTATTTTACGGATTCTGTTTTTTATTCTTTGTCTTCTATCGGTCTTTGTTAATGCCATAACTTAATTATTAAGCTGATTTACCTGCTTTTCTTCTAATTTCTTCTCCAACAAACTTCACACCTTTTCCTTTGTAAGGTTCTGGCTTACGGAAAGAACGAATCTTTGCCGCTACTTGACCAACTAATTGTTTGTCATGCGAAGTTAATTTTACTATAGGGTTTTTCCCTTTTTCTGATATTGTTTCAACTTTTACTTCTGTAGCAATGTTTAAAACAATGTTATGAGAAAAACCTAAAGCTAATTCAAGTTTTTGTCCTTGATTACTTGCTCTATATCCTACACCTACCAATTCTAATTCTTTAGTATATCCTTTAGAAACACCTTCAACCATATTATTAATAAGTGCTCTATAAAGACCGTGTTTAGATTTTTGTTCTTTTGTTTCAGCTAAACTTTCAACTAATACATTTCCATCTTCCATTTTAACTGTAACAGTAGAAACTTCTTGAGTTAACTCTCCTAATTTACCTTTAACAGTCACGATATTTTCTTTAATATCAACTGTTACGCCTTCTGGAATGGCTACTGGATTATTTCCTATTCTTGACATTTCTTTTCGGCTTTAAATTAGTAAACGTAACACAATACTTCACCACCTACATTTTCTCTTTGAGCTTGTTTGCCTGTCATTACTCCATGAGAAGTAGAAACTATGGCAATACCAAGACCATTAAGGATTCTAGGTAATTCTTTTGAACTTGCGTATTTACGTAAACCTGGTTTACTTATTCTTTGGATTTTTTTAATTACCGATTCTTTGGTTTCTTTCGTGTACTTTAAGGCTATTTTAATTGTGCCTTGTACTGAAGAATCATCGAATTTGTAACTTAAAATATATCCTTGATCGAATAATATTTTTGTAATTTCTTTCTTTAAGTTAGAAGCCGGAATCTCAACCACTCTATGGTTGGCACCAATTGCATTTCTAAGTCTTGTAAGGTAATCCGCTATTGGATCTGTGTACATATCTATTAATTTGCGGTTTTGGTTTTCAAAAAACTATTTTTTGAACCTAAAACCAATTTATAATTTTACCAACTTGCTTTTCTAACACCAGGAATTAATCCTTTATTAGCCATTTCTCTAAACATAACACGAGAAATTCCAAAGTTACGCATGTAACCTTTGGGTCTTCCTGTTAATTTACAACGGTTATGCATACGAATTGGTGATGCATTTTTAGGCAACTTTTGTAATGCTTCGTAATCGCCAGCTGCTTTTAAAGCTTTACGTTTCTCAGCATATTTAGCTACTGTTTTAGCTCTCTTCACCTCGCGGGCTTTCATTGATTCTTTAGCCATAACTAGTTCTTTTTAAAAGGTAATCCTAATTCTGTTAATAATGATTTTGCTTCTTTATCTGTATCAGCAGTAGTAACAAATGTAATATCCATACCAGCAATTTTATTTACCTTATCGATATTAATCTCTGGAAATATAATTTGTTCAGTAATCCCTAAACTGTAATTACCTCTACCATCAAAACCAGTTGCTTTAATTCCACCAAAGTCTCTTACACGTGGTAATGAAGACGTTACTAAACGGTCTAAAAACTCATACATTTGCTCACCTCTTAAAGTTACTTTAGCACCAATTGGCATACCTTTACGTAATTTAAATGATGCAACATCCTTTTTAGATATTGTAGCAATAGCTTTTTGTCCAGATATATTTGTCATCTCGTCTAATGCATAGTCGATTAACTTTTTGTCTGCAACTGCTCCACCAACACCTCTAGATAAAACTATCTTAGAAAGCTTAGGTACTTGCATAACATTTTTATATCCGAATTCTTCTGTAAGAGCAGAAACTACCTTGTCCTTGTACTCTTGTTTTAATCTTGGAATATAAGCCATAACTATTATATTACTTCATTAGATTTTATTGCAAATCTTACTTTCTTATCGCCTTCTATTCTATATCCAACTCTAGTTGTTTCTCCTTTTGAAGTTAACAACGATAAGTTTGAAATTTGAATAGATGCTTCTTTTTCTACGATTCCTCCTTGCGGATTTTGAGCATTAGGTTTCATATGTTTTTTTACCATATTAACACCTTCTACTATCGCTTTATTCTTATCTATTAATACTTTAAGTACTTTACCTTCTGATCCTTTATGATCTCCAGCAATTACTTTTACTGTATCTCCTGATTTTATTTTAAGCTTTCCCATCTTACTATTTTGCATTAAAGCACTTCTGGTGCTAATGATACAATTTTCATGAATTGTTTGTCACGAAGTTCTCTAGCCACAGGTCCAAATACACGTGTTCCTCTCATTTCTCCTGTTGGATTTAAAAGGACACAGGCGTTATCATCAAATCTGATGTATGAACCATCTGGTCGTCTTACTTCTTTTACAGTACGAATAACTACTGCTGTAGAAACCGCTCCTTTTTTAATGCCTCCGTTTGGAGTTGCATCTTTTACGGTAACAACAATTTTGTCACCAACAGAAGCATATCTTCTTTTTGTACCACCTAAAACACGGATAGTTAAAACTTCCTTTGCTCCAGTGTTATCAGCTACTTTTAATCTTGATTCTTGTTGTACCATAATTATTTAGCTCTTTCAATTATTTCTACTAGTCTCCAACACTTAGATTTACTTAAAGGTCTTGTTTCCATAATCTTTACAGTATCTCCTTCGTTACAGTCGTTTTTCTCATCGTGTGCAACATATTTCTTTGTTTTTAACACGAACTTACCATACATAGGGTGTTTTACTTTTTTAACTTCAGCAACCACAATTGATTTTTGCATTTTGTTACTAGTAACAACTCCTATACGTTCTTTTCTTAAGTTTCTTTTTTCCATCTTTCAACTAAATACAATTATTGTACTTCTCTTTTAGTTAACTCTGTTGCTATTCTTGCTACGTTTCTTCTTAAACCACGTAACTGAATCGGGTTTTCAAGAGGGCTTATTGCATGAGCCATTTTAAGGTCTGCATAACTCTTTTTAGTCTCACCAAGTTTTTCTTGCAACTCAACTGTAGATAGTTCTTTAATTTCTGATTGTTTCATAATATCAATAAATTAAGCTTCAAAATCTCTAGCAATGATAAACTTAGTTTTCACTGGAAGTTTTTGTGCAGCCAAACGCAATGCTTCTTTTGCAACATCTAGAGGCACGCCTCCAACTTCAAATAAAATTCTTCCTGGTGTAACCACAGCTGCCCAATACTCAACAGCTCCTTTACCTTTACCCATACGTACTTCAAGAGGTTTTTTTGTGATAGGCTTGTCTGGAAATATTTTAATCCATAATTGCCCTTCTCTTTTCATGTAACGTGTAGCAGCAATACGTGCGGCTTCAATTTGTCGCGACGTGATAAATTTTGAGTCTAGCGATTTTATACCAAACATTCCGCTTGATAGCAAGTGCCCTCTCCCAGCGTTACCTTTCATACGGCCTTTTTGCTGCTTACGAAATTTTGTTCTTTTTGGTTGTAACATTTTTCTTTAATTTAAAAAATTACTTTCTACGACGAGATCTATTATTATTTCCACCGCGTCCACCTTTTCCTTGCTTCTTAGATAAACCAACAAGCGGAGAAAGTTCTCTTTTACCATATACTTCACCTTTCATAATCCATACTTTAATACCCAATCTACCATAAGTAGTATGCGCTTCTACTAAAGCATAATCAATATCGGCTCTAAATGTAGACAAAGGAATACGTCCATCTTTATAATGTTCGTTACGTGCCATTTCAGCACCATTTAAACGTCCACTAATTTGAATTTTAATGCCTTCAGCATTCATACGCATTGCTGCTTGGATAGCCATTTTAATAGCACGCTTGTATGAAATACGATTTTCAATTTGACGTGCAACACTTGATGCTACCAAATATGAATCTAACTCAGGTCTTTTAATTTCAAAGATGTTTAATTGTACTTCTTTCCCTGTAATCTTTTTAAGTTCTTCTTTTAACTTGTCTACCTCTTGACCGCCTTTTCCAATAATAATACCTGGACGAGCTGTAGTGATAGTAACGGTTACAAGTTTAAGAGTTCTTTCGATGATTACTCTCGACACACTAGCTTTAGATAAACGAGCATAGATATACTTTCTGATTTTATCGTCTTCAGCAAGCTTATCTCCATAATCATTACCTCCATACCAGTTAGATTCCCATCCTCTGATTATACCAAGGCGATTTCCTATTGGATTTGTCTTTTGTCCCATTTATTAATTGCTTTGTGTGTTATTGTTAGCTCCAAGCACGAGTGTTACGTGATTAGATCTTTTTCTTATTCTGTGTGCACGACCTTGAGGTGCTGGACGTAATCTTTTTAACATAGATCCACCATCAACTCTAATCTCTTTTACAAATAATTTAGCTTCTTCAATATCAGCTTCTTCGTTTTTTGCTTGCCAGTTTGCAACTGCAGACAATAACAGCTTCTCTAAACGACGAGATGCTTCTTTTGGACTGAATCTTAAAATATTAAGTGCTTTCTCTACCTTTTCACCTCTTACTAAATCGGCTACTAAACGCATTTTTCTTGGTGACGTAGGACAGTTATTAAGCTTTGCAAAAGCTACTTGCTTCTTCTCTGCTTTAATAGCGTCTGCCATTTGTTTTTTACGACTTCCCATTGCTCTTATCTTTTACCTTTATTTTTAGCACCTGCATGACCTCTAAAAGATCGTGTTGGTGAAAATTCTCCTAATTTATGACCTACCATGTTTTCAGTAATATAAACTGGCACAAATTGGCGGCCATTATGTACTGCTATTGTTTGTCCAACAAAATCAGGAGTAATCATACTAGCTCTTGACCAGGTTTTGATTACCGATTTCTTTTTAGCTTCAACATTTGCAGCTACTTTCTTTTCTAATTTATAATGAACGTAAGGTCCTTTTTTTAATGATCTTGCCATGTCTTACTTATTTCTTTCTACGTTCTACAATATATTTATTACTTGCTTTTGTTTTAGAACGGGTTCTAAATCCTTTTGCAGGAATACCGTTTCTAGAACGAGGATGACCACCAGAAGATTTTCCTTCACCACCACCCATTGGATGATCGACTGGATTCATAACTACTGGTCTTGTACGTGGACGTCTTCCTAACCATCTACTTCTACCCGCTTTACCAGATACTAGTAATTGGTGGTCTGAGTTAGATACCACTCCTATTGTAGCTAAACAATTTGCAAGAATTAATCGTGTTTCTCCGGAAGGCAATTTTACTGTAACAAATTTACCATCTCTTGCCATTAACTGAGCAAAAGCACCAGCACTACGAGCCATAACAGCACCTTGGTTTGGATGTAATTCAATACAAGAAATAATTGTACCTAAAGGAATTTGGCTTAATGGCATAGCGTTTCCAATCTCTGGAGCTATGTTTTTTTCGCCTGATACTACTGTTTGCCCAACCTGAAGTCCATTTTGAGCAACGATGTATCTTTTTTCACCATCTTGATAGTTCAACAACGCAATAAACGCTGTTCTGTTTGGATCATATTCAATTGACATAACTTCAGCAGGAATACCAGCTTTGTTACGTTTAAAATCTATAATACGATACCTTTTTTTATGACCTCCACCTTTATAGCGCATGGTCATTTTTCCTTGACTGTTTCTACCACCTGAACGTTTTTTCGGAGCTAATAAACTTTTCTCCGGCTTATCAGTAGTAATGGCGTCAAACCCATTTACTACTCTAAATCGCTGTCCTGGTGTGATTGGTTTTAATTTTCTTACTGACATTTTCGTCTAATTACATGTTAGCGTATAAATCAATCGTTTCACCTTCCGCCAGTTGTACAATTGCCTTTTTAACTGCATTTGTTTTACCATGTTGAATCCCAGTCTTTGTATGACGTGTTTTTCTATCTGGACGGACATTTATAGTACGAACTTTTTCAACAGAAACACCATAAACAGCCTCCACTGCTTTTTTAATTTCTACCTTGTTCGCCTTGGTGTTCACTTGAAAGCTATAACGGTTGTTTAACTCGCTATCGTTAGTTGCTTTTTCTGTGATTATCGGTTTAATTAAGATACTCATGGTTTTCTATTTACTTAAATTCGATTTAATTCTTTCTAAAGAGCTTTCCAAAAGCACTACTTGATTTGCATTTAAAATCTTGTAAGTACTTAATTCTGAACTATTTACAACCTCAGACCCTTTTAAATTGCGTGACGACAAATATACATTATTATTTGTATCACCCAAGACAAACAAAGACTTTTTGTTTTCGAGGTCTAAAGCCTTTAATACTGCTGTGAAATTTTTAGTTTTTGGAGCATCAAAATTGAAGTCTTCTAAAACTGTAATTGCCTTCTCACCAGCCTTAATTGATAATGCTGATTTACGTGCTAAACGTTTCACATTTTTATTTAGCTTAAAGCTATAATTTCTAGGTCTTGGACCAAACATACGTCCACCTCCTCTAAATACACCAGACTTGATACTTCCTGCTCTTGCAGTACCTGTCCCTTTTTGTTTTTTAATCTTTCGTGTACTTCCTGTAATTTCTGCTCTTTCTTTTGCCTTATGTGTTCCTTGACGTTGATTAGCAAGATATTGCTTTACATCAAGATATACCGCATGGTTGTTAGGCTCTATTGCAAACACATCTTTAGAAAGGTCTACCTTTCTTCCTGTGTCTTTTCCGTTTACATCTAAAACTGCTACCTTCATTACTTCTGAATTGTTACATAAGCGTTTTTGTGTCCAGGAACGCATCCTTTAACAACAAGTAAGTTCTTATCAGTAACTACTTTTAAAACTCTTAAATTTTGAACTTTCACTTTTTCACCGCCCATTCTTCCAGCCATTCGCATACCTTTAAATACGCGTGCAGGATACGATGCAGCTCCAATAGAACCTGGTGCTCTTAAACGGTTGTGTTGACCGTGAGTGGCTTGACCAACTCCAGCAAATCCGTGGCGTTTTACAACACCTTGAAAACCTTTACCTTTTGAGGTTCCAGCAACATCAACAAATTCTCCTTCTAAAAAATGCTCCACTGTAATAGTGTCACCTAATTTATACTCCTCATCAAAACCTTGAAATTCCGCGACTTTTCTTTTAACAGAAGTACCTGCTTTTTTAGCGTGACCAACGTCAGCTTTTGTAGCATTTTTTTCTGTCTTGTCATCGAAACCTAACTGAATAGCTTCATAGCCATCAATTTCACTAGTTCTGACTTGGGTAACAACGCATGGTCCAGCTTCGATTACAGTACAAGGAATATTCTTCCCGTTTTCATCAAAGAGACTGGTCATTCCGATTTTTCTTCCAATTAACCCAGACATAATTATTAATTTATTTATTACTTATTTATTTAAAAAATTCAGGGTCAAAATACATTTCAACCCTGAATTGCATTTTTTCCGTTTTTCCCTTGCCTAAGGCTTGGGACATGTTTACTTTCCGCAAAAGCAGAAATCTGATTTATCCTTTACAAACACCTCTTGAGACTCCCACTTTTGTGGAAATAGAAACAAAGCTAATTAAACTTTTATTTCTACTTCAACGCCACTTGGTAATTCAAGTTTCATTAAAGCATCAATTGTTTTAGACGAGGAGCTATAAATATCCAATAATCTCTTATATGAACATAATTGAAATTGTTCTCTCGACTTCTTGTTTACGTGTGGTGAACGTAATACAGTGAAAATTTTCTTGTGTGTTGGTAATGGAATTGGTCCCGTTACAACTGCACCTGTGCTTTTTACTGTTTTTACAATCTTTTCAGCAGACTTATCTACTAAGTTATGATCGTAAGACTTTAATTTTATTCTGATTTTTTGACTCATTTTCTTAAAATTTAAGCTTCAACTCCTTTTGCTGCTTTAATCACCTCTTCAGATATATTTGAAGGTGTTTGCGCATAGTGTGAAAATTCCATAGTTGATGTAGCTCTACCAGATGATAATGTACGTAAGGTTGTTACGTAACCAAACATTTCAGATAAGGGCACTGTTGCTTTCACAACTTTAGAGCCTGCTCTATCACTCATGTCACTTACTTGTCCACGACGACGATTAAGATCTCCAACAATATCTCCCATGTTTTCTTCTGGAGTAACTACTTCTAGTTTCATGATTGGTTCCATAATTACAGCTTTTGCAGCTTTTGAAGCAGCTTTAAAACCTAATTTTGCAGCCAATTCAAATGACAATTGATCCGAATCAACATCGTGATAAGAACCATCCGTTAATGTTACTTTCATAGCATCGACTTCGTATCCTGCCAATGGTCCATTTATCATTGCCATTTTAAATCCTTTCTCTACTGATGGTACAAATTCTTTTGGTACATTTCCGCCCTTTATAGATGAAATAAATTCTAGTCCTTGCTTACCTTCTTCAGCTGGTTCTAATATAAATACAATATCTGCAAATTTACCACGACCACCTGATTGTTTTTTATAGACCTCTCTATGCTCAGCACGTTGAGTAATTGCTTCTTTATACTCCACTTGAGGTTGTCCTTCATTTACTTCAACTTTAAATTCCCGTTTTAAACGGTCAACTATAATATCTAAGTGAAGTTCACCCATTCCAGAAATAATTGTCTGTCCTGAAGCTTCATCGGTTCTTACTGTAAATGTTGGATCTTCTTCGGCTAATTTTGCTAAAGACATTCCTAATTTATCAACATCTGCTTTAGTCTTAGGCTCTACCGCAATACCAATTACTGGATCTGGAAAATCCATACTTTCTAAAACAATTGGATGTTTTTCGTCAGAAAGTGTATCTCCAGTTTTTATACTTTTAAACCCTACTGCAGCTCCAATATCTCCTGCTTCAATATAATCGATTGCATTTTGCTTATTCGCATGCATTTGATAGATACGAGAAATTCGTTCTTTTTTTCCAGAACGATTATTCAATACATATGATCCTGCATCTAATCGTCCAGAATATGTTCTAAAAAAGGCTAAACGACCTACAAATGGATCAGTTGCAATTTTAAATGCTAATGCTGAAAACGGTTCTTTAACATCTGGCTGACGAGAAATTTCATTTCCATTATCAGGATTAGTACCAATAATTGCCTCTTTATCTAAAGGCGAAGGCAAATAACGACATACAGCATCTAACAAGAATTGCACTCCTTTATTTTTAAAGGCTGAACCACAAATCATCGGGATGATAGCCATATCCATAACAGCAGCTCTAAGTGCAGCATGCACTTCGTCTTCTGTAATAGAATCTTCATCTTCCATGAACTTTTCTAATAAGTTCTCATCGTAAGTTGCTACTTCTTCTATTAATAATGCTCTATACTGATGTGCTTCTTCTTTTAATTCTTCAGGGATTTCAACAACATCAAAAGTTGCTCCTTGCGTTTCATCATGCCATATAATAGCACGATTTTTAACCAAATCTACAACTCCTCTAAAGTCTTGCTCCTCACCAATTGGTAGAACGATAGGCACTGCATTAGACCCTAACATTTCTTTTACTTGTTTGTTAACCATCATAAAATCTGATCCTTGACGATCCATTTTGTTAACAAACCCAATTCTTGGCACTTTATAATTATCGGCTAATCTCCAGTTAGTTTCAGATTGTGGTTCAACACCATCAACTGCGCTAAATAAGAATACTAAACCATCTAATACACGTAAAGAACGGTTTACTTCAACTGTAAAATCTACGTGACCTGGAGTGTCAATAATATTAAAATGGTAGCCTTCTGTTTCTTCTGTAGGTTTACCATTTTCAATTGGAAATTCCCAAGTACATGTAGTCGCTGCCGAAGTAATTGTAATACCCCTTTCTTGCTCTTGCTCCATCCAATCCATAGTTGCAGCACCATCGTGTACTTCACCTATTTTATGAGAAACACCTGTATAATAAAGGACACGTTCTGTAGTGGTAGTTTTGCCCGCATCAATATGCGCAGCAATCCCAATATTTCTTGTATATTTTAAATCTCTTGCCATTACGTATTAAAATCTAAAGTGTGAGAATGCTTTATTTGCTTCTGCCATTTTATGAGTATCAACTCTTTTCTTAACGGCTGCTCCTTCTTCTTTAGCTGCAGCTAATACTTCTGCTGCTAATTTTTGAGCCATAGATTTTTCGTTTCTCTTTCTTGAAAAGCTAATTAACCATTTCATTGCTGTAGAAACTTTACGGTCTGGACGGATTTGCATAGGAATTTGAAATGTTGCTCCACCAACGCGACGACTACGTACTTCTACGTGAGGCATAACGTTAGACAACGCTTCTTTCCATAATTCTAATGCTGTTTTTTCTTCGTCTGTTTTCTTTTCTTCTACAATATCTATTGCATCGTAGAAAATTTTAAAAGCTACTGACTTTTTACCATCCCACATCATCATATTAACGAAACGAGTTACTAACTGGTCGTTAAAACGTGGATCTGGTAAAAGCGGTCTTTTTTTCGCTGCTCTTTTTCTCATGTCTTCTTCTTAAAGTTTTTTAATTACTTCTTAGGGCGTTTTGCACCATACTTAGATCTACGTTGTGTTCTACCTTCAACACCTGCTGTGTCTAAAGCGCCACGAACGATATGATATCTAACTCCTGGTAAATCTTTTACCCTTCCACCTCTAACCAATACTATCGAGTGCTCTTGTAAATTGTGTCCTTCTCCGGGAATGTATGCATTTACTTCATTACCATTTGTTAACCTTACCCTTGCAACTTTACGCATCGCTGAGTTTGGTTTTTTTGGTGTTGTAGTGTAAACACGTGTACACACTCCTCGTCTTTGAGGACACGAATTTAAAGCAGCCGATTTACTCTTCTTGGTTATTTTGGCTCTTCCTTTTCGTACTAATTGTGAAATTGTTGGCATATTATTTTCTAATATATTTTATAAAACCCTCTTTTAAGAGGGCTGCAAAGGTAGAAATTTATATGAATAATTCAAATCTTAAATAATTAATTTTCATTGTTTGTAAAAAATTAATTTGATAGACGTATTATTTGAACTTATTTTCCGTTAGTTTTATACTCAAAATATACAGTTTGAAGATTTCAAAAATTCTTTTTTTATATATTATTATTCACGCATTTAACGCTGTTAGCACATACTCTCAAGAATTGCATTTAATTGTTGAAGGTAAAGATGTTTCGGAAAATATAGTTATTGATTCAATTGGCTATATAAATGTGTTTGCTAATTATAAGTTACTCGAGGAAGAAATTAACAGCCTTCATTTAAAGTTTCAAAAGATTGGATACATAGAGAGTCAACTTATTTCTACTACTAAAAAAAATGATACAGTATATAATGCCAAATTTCTTTTAAATAAGAAATTTTACACCATATATATATACTATGACAAAAATGTGATTTCAATGAATGCTTTAGAACACTTTTCAGAAAACGTTACATCGGAATATTTTGTAACAACAATTCAAGAAAGTGAAAGTATTCTCAACCAAATAAATTCTAAGATTGCTGAAAACGGACAACCTTTTACATCGTTAAAATTAACAACAATCAAAAAAAGGGATGCAAATTCATTGCAAGCAAAAATTATTATTTCAACAAACACCAAAAGAACTATAGATAAAATAATAGTACAAGGTTATGAGAAATTTCCAAGATCTTTCTTAACTCATTTTTTAAATATTAAAATAGGTGATGATTTTGACATAAACTCCATTAAAGAAAAAACTGAAACTTTAAATACATTGCTTTTTACAAGTCAGGCTAGACCGCCTGAAGTTTTATTTACCAAAGATTCATCATCTATATATTTATATTTAGAAAAAACAAAAAGCAATACTTTTGATGGGTTTCTTGGTTTTAGCACCAATGAAGCAACTAATAAAATAGAGTTTAATGGTTACTTAAATTTAAACTTAATAAACAATCTTAATTATGGTGAAGCTTTTAGCCTTGTTTTTAAAAGTGATGAAAGTAATCAGAAAACATTTGATGTTGATGTAAGTTTGCCTTATTTATTTAACACAGCTATTGGGTCTGAATTATCGTTAAATATATTCAAAAAGGATTCAACATTTACTACAGTAGATCAATCTGTAAACTTATTTTATCAAATTAATGATAAACAACGAATATTCACTGAAATTAATACTATTAAATCTAACAACTTATTAGTTGAAAATAATGCCCAGTTCGTTGAAGATTATAACTCTACCTTTTACAGTATAAGATACGAGGTTTTAAAAAGGCAATACAATAACTTTCTTTTCCCAATAAATTTTGCTTTTGATATTAAAACTGGATTTGGTTTTAAAAAAGTTGAAGGTATTAAAGAAGATCAAAAAATATTTAGCCTAAATACCTATAAGATTTTCAATTTAAATAATAGAAATAGTATTTATTTAAGAATGAAAAGTGAAGGTATCATTTCAGATTCTTATTTGGTGAATGAGCTTTTTAGATTTGGCGGGATAAATACAATAAGGGGCTTTGAAGAAAATAGTATCCTAGCTTCTTTTTATGGTTTACTTAATAGTGAGTACAGATACAATCTTAGTTCTACCATTTATATACATTCAATCATTGATGCTGCTTATCTTAATAATGAACTCACTAATTCAAAAGAAAAGCTTTTTGGATTTGGATTTGGATTTGGGCTGATTACAAAGGCTGGACTTTTAAAATTTAACTATGCTAATGGAAAGTCAGAAAATCAAAAATTCAAGTTTTCAAATTCAAAAATTCACATCAGTTTGAATACAAGATTTTAACTAAAAATTAAGTATTAACGGTATGTTTTCAAAAAAAAAATGAAATTTTAGCAAATAATAATTGCTTTATTAACTTTTTATTATGATTTTTGGCATAGACTAATTCAAATAAATTATAAAATGAAAACAAAGTTTAGTGGAATTTTAACGCTATTACTAGCGTTTGTTGTGCAATTATCCTTTGCACAGGAAAAAACAATTTCGGGAACAATTTCGGATGAATCTGGAATGCCTCTTCCTGGGGTTAATATTATTGTAAAAGGTACAACCAATGGTACACAATCTGATTTTGATGGTAATTATAGCATCAATGCCAGTGTAGGTAGTGTTTTAACTTTTACTTATGTAGGGCTTGTAACTCAAGAAATTACAGTTGGAGCTTCTAATACGATTAACGTTACAATGGCAGAAGATGTTTCTGTTCTTGATGAGGTTGTCGTAACGGCACAAGGTATTAAGCGAGAGAAGAAAGCTCTTGGATATGCTGTAAGTGAAGTTAAAGCTGAAGAGTTAGAGCAACGTACCGAAGGTGATGTTGCCCGAGTCCTATCAGGTAAAGCTTCAGGGGTACAAATTACTTCACAAAGTGGATCTTCTGGATCTGCAACCAATGTTGTAATTAGAGGGTACTCATCTATTAATGGTAGTAACCAAGCGTTATTTATTGTTGATGGTGTTCCTTTTAGTAGTGATAACAATACAACTGGTACTTTTGCAAGTGGTAACGTTGGATCTTCTAGATTTTTAGATTTAGACCCTAACAATATTGAAAGTGTAAACGTTCTTAAAGGTTTAGCTGCTGCCACATTATATGGAACTGCTGGTAGAAATGGTGTAATAGTAATTACAACAAAATCTGGTTCTGCATCAGGTGCTGGCCCTAAGAAAACAGAAATCACTTTAAATCAATCTTATTTTGTAAATGAAATTGCTTCATTACCAAATTATCAAGATTTATATGGTGGTGGTTTCAATCAATCATTTGGTTGGTTCTTTAGTAACTGGGGTCCTGCTTTTGCAGCTGATGGTGTAGATGGGTATCTTAATGATCCTGCACAATTGATTGACGCTAATGGAACGGTAGAACATCCTTATTCTTCTTCAGCATTCTTAAATAACTTTAATGGTGGAAACAATGCTTTACGTAATGAATTTTTAGGAACACGTTATGATTGGAGACCTTACAATAGTGTGCCAGATTTCTTTAGAACTGGTGGTGTTAGTAATACTTCCTTAAATATTAGAGGTGCTTCTTCAGACGGTAATATTTCTTATAATGTGAGTTATGGTAATTTAGATGAAAAAGGATTTACACCTGGAAATTCATTAAGAAGAAATAACTTTTCTGTAGGTGGTCGTGCAAAACTTAGTAATAAATTTACTATTAATGCGTCCTTAAACTATACAAGAACAGATTTTAACACTCCTCCAGTATCTGCCTCTCAAGGTAATGGTACAACTGGATGGTCTGTGTTAGGTAATATCTTCTTTACTCCTAGAAATGTTAATCTACAGGGATTACCTTTTGAACTTCCAGAAAATGGTGGTAGTATTTATTATCGTAATGGTAACGATATTATTAATCCTCTTTGGACAGTTAAAAATGCTGGAACCAATCAATTAACTAATAGAATTTTTGGTACAGCTAATTTAACGTTTGATTTTAATGATAATTTAAATCTTACATATAGAGCAGGTATCGATTTTTACAATGAAAGAGTTACAGAATCTTCTAATAAAAACGGTGTAAACTTTAACAGAGCAATATTTGGTTTCTTAAATACTATGGATAATAACAATAGAATTTGGGATCACTATCTTGCTGTAAATGGTAATTATGAATTAAGTGAAGATATTGGTTTAAATTTTGTAGTTGGTGGTACAAGCCGTTCGACAGAATTTGACCAACAAGGTGTTGCAAGTACAGGACAATTAGTGTTTGGAGTAAAAAGACACTTTAATTATGCTAACCAATCACCTATTCAGTTTAAATCTTTTAGAAATATTATTGGTGTCTTTGGGGAAGCTTCTTTTGACTATTCTGATTTTGCTTTCGTTTCGGTTTCTGCTAGACAGGATTGGGTATCAAACTTACCGTCTGCAAATAACAGTCAGTTTTACCCAAGTGTTAGTTTCTCGTTTTTACCAACATCTGCTTTTGAAGGATTCAAATCAGCAAGTGGTCATGGTCTAAACTATTTAAAACTTAGAGCTGGTCTTGGGCAATCTGCAGGATTCCCTTCTGGATTCCCAACAGTTAATACTGTTAACCAATTTACACAACAAAATGGTGGTGGTATAGGAGGCTCAGGTGGTATTATTACGAATAGTATTAGTAACTTCTTGGCTAACCCTGATTTAAAACCTGAGTTAATTAGTGAAATTGAATTTGGATTTGATGCTAGATTATGGGATAATAGAATAGATTTACAAGTGTCTTATTTTGATAGACAAACAAAAGATTTAATCGTATTTAAACCGTTAGCACCATCTTCTGGATTTACAAGTACTCAAGATAATATTGGTAAAGTTGAAGGTAATGGATGGGAAGTTGATTTAGGAGTTGATATATTCCAAAATGATGGCGATGGTTTTAGATGGAACTCTAGAGTTAACTTTACACAAAGTGATCAAATCGTAACTGAACAAGATGATGATATGATTGTTTATGCTGGTTTTACAAATCAAGGTAATGCTGCTATTCGTGGCGAACAACTTGGTGTTATTGTAGGTAGTAGAGTAAAAAGAGATGCCAACGATAACTTTTTAGTAAATAGTGCTGGTAACTATGTTAACGAAAGTCAAATTACTTTGGATGATGGTAGATCTATTGCGCCAATTATTGGTAATCCAAATCCTGATTATGTAATGAATTTTATCAATACATTATCTTACAAAAACTTTAATTTAGGATTCCAAGTAAGTCATACTGCTGGTGGAGATATTTATACTTCTACTGTATCGACATTATTAGGTCGTGGTTTAATTGTAAAAGACAGAAAGAACACATTTATTTTACCTGGTGTTCAAGAAAGTACAGGACAGCCTAATCAAGTACAAATAAATAATTCATCTTATTATTTTAATAATGTATTATTTGGTCCTTCAGAATTACAAGTATATGATGGTTCTGTAATAAGATTACAAGAAATTTCTTTTGGATATTCATTCCCAGAAAAATTCTTAGAAAAAACACCATTTGGTTCACTAACTGTTACAGCTACTGGATTTAACTTATGGTTTGATGCATATAATACCCCTGACGACGCTAATTTCGACCCTAACGTAGCTGGTGTTGGTGTTGGTAACGGTAGAGGTTTTGACTATTTAAATGGTCCTAGTTCTAAAAGATATGGTTTAAGTATTAAAGCATCATTTTAATTAAAAAAAATTGAAACTAAGACGCAACCTTTTTATAACTTTTGCATCTTAGTATTAAATACACAAGAATTATGAAAAAAATATATAAATATTTATTATTAACAATGCTTACCACAGGTACATTGTTTTATTCCTGTGAGACAGTTGAGCTAGAACAATTGACTAGCCCAAATGCATTGTCTCCAACTCAAGCGGATGTTAATTTGCTACTCAACAGAGTGCAAATGGAATATGTGTTTTCAATGTCAACCTTTAATGATAGAGGTGCAGATTTAGGACGTATAGACTATATGTTTGGATTAAATTATTTCGATAATTTTGGCTCCGGTACAGTTCAAGGACCTTGGACCAATTTGTATGGTGATATGATTCCTGATATTGCTGCTATTGAAGCACAACATTCTGCAGATAATGATTTATCATTTCACTTAGGTGTTTCTAAAGTATTACAAGCTCATATTATGATGCTTTTAGTTGACTTTTTAGGAGACATCGTATATACAGAATCTAATAATCCTACAGAATTTCCTACTCCTAATTTAGATGACGATCAGGCTGTTTATACTGCCGCTTTAGCGTTACTTGATGAAGCTATAGGTTATTTAAATGCTGCAGGTGGTGCAGGTACTGCTACAGATTTGTTTTATGGTGGAGACACTTCTAAATGGGTGAAATTAGCAAATACGCTTAAAATGCGTGCTAATTTAACAACGGGTAATTACGCAGCTGTTCTTGCAGCAACTAACGTAATTTCTAGTACTGCTGATGATTTTGAGTTTTCTTATGGAACAAATGAGTTACAACCAGATAACCGTCATCCTGATTATAATACAGATTACAGATCAGATGGGGCAAATATTTACCAGTCTAACTGGCTAATGGACTTTATGGTTGGTGAATTTGGTGACTATACAATAGCTTTTGGTGGTGAAGGTCTTACTGATCCAAGAAGACGTTATTATTTTGTACGTCAAAACTGGAGAACTCCAAGTAGTTATGCTATGTTCCAAGATGTACTTGGTCTTTTTGGTCCTGCTGGATTAATCTATTTATCAAATGGTTCTGAAGATGTACAAACACTTGAATGTTCAGGAAATGCAATACCTCCACATTTAGAGTTTACTCCTAATGAAGCATATTGGTGTGCAGTTAAATTAGGGTATTGGGGTAGAAACCATGGTAACGATGAAGGTATTCCACCTGATAACTTTACAAGAACTGCTTCAGGAGTATATCCTGCAGGAGGTTTATTTGATGGTAGAAATGATGCATTTCCATACGTTGGTGTATCCATTGGTTCAACTTTTGGACAAAAAGTTGGTTTAGGAAAAGGTGGCGGTGGTGCTGGTATTGAGCCTTACATCTTATCTTCATATGTGCATTTTTGGATGGCAGAAGCGGCTTTAGCTACTGGCGATGCTGCTGGTGCATCAACTGAAATGGAAACTGCATTAGGTCAATCTATTGCTAAAGTAATGAGTTTTGGTTCTTTAGATAGTAGTGCCGACATGTCTAATGCACCAGATGCTGCAACCGTTGCTAATTTTATTGCAACTAAAAAAGCTGAGTTTGATGCCGCTGCTACAAGTACTGCAGTAGATGCTCAAGGTTATCCTATTACAAAAGATAAAATGGATATTTTAGGAGAAGAATTTTTTGTAACTATGTATGGTGGTGGAGCAGATGCTTTTAACTTTATTAGAAGGACTGGATACCCAAGAACAATAGCTCGAAGTTGGGAACCAAATCCTGGTAATTTCCCTAGAACAGTACTTTACCCAGGTAACGAGGTTGGGTCAAATCCAAATATTCAACAAAGAACTGATCTTAATACATTAGTATTTTGGGATTCTGGAGTAACAAATCCAGCTAATTAATAAAAAAATTAAAATGAATATTATGAAAAAAATAGTAAAAATTCTATTATCATTGGTAATCATTAGCTCTATTAACTCTTGTAGTAATAGTAATAATGTTATTGAAGAGGTATTAAATATTGAAAGTGGTGCTATTCTAAGAACTCTTGAAGTTTTAAGCAATACACTTAACTCTAGTGATAATTCATCACAATTTTCAGTATCGGTTGAAGAACAAGATAGGGAAGATGGTGCATTATTTCAGAGTGTTGATATCTATGCATCAATTAAGGATTTATCACCTGACAATGGTACTACTGTTGCAAATGATATATTAGTAAAAACTATTGATGCATCTACATTCTCTCCTGGACCTCATGGGTTACCTAGAGGAGTATTATCCGCTACTTTTGGCGAAACAGCAGCAGCAATGGGTTTAGGAGCTAACGACCATGCTCCTGGAGATCTTTTTATTTATGAATTAAGACTTAATTTAACTGATGGTAGAGTATTTGGTGCTGCCGAAGCTGGTAGTTCGGTTACTGGTGGTTTCTTTGATGCTCCTCATAGATATAATGCCTTAATCTTATGTTCTCCAGAGCCTGGAGATTATCAAGTAGATATGCACGATTCTTATGGTGATGGTTGGCAAACCACTACTGGAGCTGGTGGAGAAGGAATTCAAGTTACCGTTGATGGTACAGTAATAGAAGTTGGTATGTGCTCTCCTTATGGTGGAAGTAATGTAGGAACATTTTTAGACGCAAATGGTGGTACAGCCTGTACACAAAATAATGGTTCTGACGCTACTGCTTTTGTAACGATACCTGTTGGAGCCCAAGAAGCTACTTGGTTCTTCCCAGGAGATACTTATGGTGAAATCTTTTTTGAAGTATATGCACCTAATGGTGACCTTGCTTTTGCAAGTGGAGGTCCTGGTGATACTGCTGGTGGTTTATTACCTATTGCAGTTTGTGCATCTAATTAACAAAGAATATTATTTAAAAAAAGAGCTTTATAAAATAAAGCTCTTTTTTTTTCTCTAATTTTAAAATATCTATAGTAATCTTAAATTAAATACAGAAATTTAACCACCTAGTTCAATAAACCTTCTGTTAAACATAACTTTTTTATTATACTAAAAAATATCCACTTCAGAATAAATCAACTAATAATATTACAAGACTATTTTGTCCTATTTTAATATATGTTTTTCATATCTTTACGAAAATTTTAATTTACAGTTGTTATGCATAATCTAAAAATAATTTTGACTGCTTTTTTAATTATTTTTCTATTTAATTCTTGCAAAAATGATATCAATAAAGAATCTAATAATATAGATGGAGACCAAAAAAAACCTAAAAACTTAACTCTCTCCCCTAACTTTTTAAAGATTGATTCTGAAACAAGCGGTTTATTTTTTAATAACAAAATTACTCCTAATTTAACTTCAAAAGCCAATCTATTTGATTATGACTTCTTTTATAATGGTGCAGGTGTTGGTATTGAAGATTTGAACAATGACGGATTAAAAGATATCTTTTTTTGTGGGAATCAAGTCCCTAATAAGCTTTATATAAATAAAGGCAATTTAATTTTTGAAGATATTTCTGAATTAGCTAATGTTAATACGAATAAAAGTTGGTCAAATGGTGTAACATTTGTCGATATAAATAATGATGGGTGGATGGACATATATATCTCACAAGGAGGTCCAGAAAATAAAGAGAAACGGAAAAATTTACTATATATTAACCAAAAAGACTTAACCTTTAAAGAAGAAGCTTCAAATTATGGTTTAGATGATATGGGTATAAGTACTCAATCTGCCTTTTTTGATTATGATAAAGATGGTGACTTGGATTGTATTGTAATGAATGAAAATGATTATTATGGTGTGGATCCTTCAACGTTTTATTCCATATTAAAAGACAAACAAATTCTTAAAAATAATTCTAGCCATCTTTATAAAAATGACAATGGGAAGTTTATAGATGTAACTGCAAAAGCTGGTTTATTAAGACCTTCTTTTGGATTAGGACTGTGTGTAAGCGACATTAACAATGATAGTTGGTTAGATATATATATGGCTAATGATTATTATGTCCCAGATGTTTTATTTATTAACAACAAAAACGGCACATTTTCAGATCAAATTAAAACATTTACTAATCAGATTTCATTTTATGGAATGGGCATTGATATTGCTGATATTAATAACGATAATCTCAAAGATATTTTTATTTTAGACATGGCCTCTAGTGATCACATAAGATCTAAAACATTAATGGCTTCAATGAATGTGCCTAAGTTTAATTTATTAATTAATACTTTAGGATTACAATACCAATACATGTATAATTCGTTACAGTTAAACATGGGGGGAAATAAGTTTCACAATGTGTCACAATTGACAGGTGTTTCAAAAACAGATTGGAGTTGGGCAGGTCTTATTTTTGATACAGATAACGATGAAAATGAAGATATATATGTAACTAACGGGTATAGAAAATATGCTTCAGACAATGATGTAAGAACTAAAATAGCAAAAGCAAAACAACAATATAGAGGTAAAGTCCCTTTAACTGTTAAAGAAGAATTATATAACAGTTTACCCTCTGAAAAGCTAGCCAATATCTTATTTAAAAATAATGGAGATTTACATTTTGATAATGTAACCTCGTTATCAGAATTAAACCAACCTTCGTTCTCTAACGGTGCTGCGTATTCCGATTTAGATAATGATGGAGACTTAGACATTGTAGTTAATAATATGGACGATAACGCCTTTTTATTTAAAAATATGTCTGTTGAAAATGGAAACGATAATTATATAAAAGTAGTCACTAAAGGGTTAAATTCTGAAGATTTTGCAAAGGTATCTATTACTAATAACGGAAAAACAAGAACAAAAGAGTCTAAAAGAGTTAGAGGTTATAGATCTGCTGTTGATAATACAATCCATTTTGGATTAGGAAATAATGAAATTATTGATACCTTAAAAGTTATTTGGCCTTCTGGGAAGCAGATAGTACAATATAATGTAAAAGCAAATACTACACTTTTTTTTGAAGAAACAAAAACTAAAGAATATAATACTCAAAAAAGCAACACTAAAGAAAGTTGGTTTAAAAAAACAAATAACACCTTAAATTTTTCACATGTAGAAAATAAATTCAACGATTTTAATAAAGAAATACTACTGCCATATAAACAATCTACTTTGGGACCTTATATTTCTAAAGGCGATGTAAATGGAGATGGAATAAATGATATTTACATTGGAGGAGCATTAGGTCAAGCTGGGCAGTTATTTGTACAGAATAATAATGGAAGCTTTTCAAAAACTAAAAATTTAGTATTTGAAGAAGACGCTAATTATGAAGATATGGAAGCTTTATTCATTGATATTGATAATGATGGTGATAACGATTTGTATATTGTTAGTGGAGGAAGTGAATTTAAGGAACGATCACAAAATCTAAAAGATAGGATATACTTAAATGATGGAAAAGGTTACTTCTCTAAAATTACTGGCCAAGAAATTGACAACTATACTATAAGTGGGAAAACAGTTGCAAAAATTGATTATGATAAAGATGGTGACTTTGACATTATCGTTGGAAATCGTATAAAACCACAAAAATATCCTTTGCATGAACCTTCCCTAATTTATGAAAATGTAAATGGCAATTTTACAAATGTAACAACTACGGTTGCTCCAGATTTCGAAGATTTTGGGATTATAAACAAGGTCATTGCAACAGACTTTAATAATGATGGCTGGGAAGATTTTATTGCTGTTGGAGAATGGACCCATGTTGGTTTGTTTTTAAATGAGAATGGTGTTTTTAAGGATATTTCCAATAAAAGTAAATTAGATAATGAAAAGGGTTGGTGGTTTAGTATCACTGAAACAGATATAAACAATGATGGTAATAAAGACTATCTTATAGGTAATGTTGGTAAAAATATAAAGTTCAAGGTCAGTCCAGAAAAACCTTTGCGTATATATGCAGCCGACTTTGATTCAAACGGAACTCATGATGTCGTTTTAAGCTATAAATATCATGGCGTCTTTGTTCCCGCTAGAGGTAAAGAGTGTTCAACACAACAAATGCCTTTTATTGCTAAAAAAATACCTACATATAATGAATTTGCTAATTCTAATTTAGAAGACATTTATGGTCAAGCAATAAACAGTGCATATCATAGAGAGGTCAATCAATTTAAAACTATCCTTTTAATTAATAATGGTAAAGGTGTGTTTAAAAAAGTAGAGCTTCCAGTTATGGCGCAAACGATACCTATTCTTGATGGGGATACATCAGATTTTAATAATGATGGCTTTAAAGACATTATAGTTGTTGGTAATATCTTTAATACGGAAGTAGAAACACCAAGGCTAGATAATCCTTTTGGACTAGTCCTAATTTCAAATGGTAAAGATAATTATGATATTATAGAACCTTCAAAAACTGGATTTTACCTTAGTGGTAATGCAAAATCTGTTAAAATTATTGAGAGAGATGATGACTCTAAACTAATTGTTGTAGGTAATAACAACGGTAAAATTGAAACTTTTAAATTTAAACCTAAAAAATAATTTCAATATTAATACTGCTATAGTTTTCCGTTACTCCACTTGACCAAACAATTTTCACATTACTTATAGTTGTTGCATCCCCAAGGCCAAATTCAACTGATAAACTATTAAAAGACCCCCTACCTGCACCTCCACTAAGCTCTTTTACTGTAGTTATAGCATCTGCTGTAACTTCATTTCTGGCGCCAATTGCACTTCTATTAGAAGTTAGGCTCTCTAAATTAAAACTTATCAATTATTAGAATTTGTTGAGTCATTTCTCCATAACTTAGTATCAACTCCTGTATCTCCTTTAAGGCAAATATCCATATCGCCATCGTTATCATAATCTCCCCATGCTAAAGACTCAACTGGTTCTATATTAAATGCAATACCAGCGGTTGCAGTAGCATCTGTAAAAACAACTTGAGATTGAAGTTCTATAAAATTAAAAATAAATATTTCTGCTTCATTTGTAACTTTGATTTGTAAAATTATAGCATACTTTTGATGATAAGACTAGGATATTAATCATAAACAGATTTAAACTGTTATATAATAAATTTATGTCTCCCTTCTAGATAAAATCTTATAGTATAAGCATAAAAAAAAATTCAACTAAAGAAATAGTGTTTTTATTAATGCTTATTTTTGCTGTATGGAAAAAGAGACTAAAATATTTGGAATTAGAGCTGTTATTGAAGCTATAAATTCTGAAAAAACAATAGATAAAGTATTTCTTCAAAAAGGTCTGCGCAGTGAACTATTTAACGAATTAGAAAGTCTTGTACGAAAGCATTCTATCAATATTTCATATGTACCTGTTGAAAAATTAAATAGACTCTCTAATAAAAATCATCAAGGAGTCGTCGCACAAATTTCTCCTATTGAGTTCTATGAACTTGATGACTTAGTGTTGCATGTTATTGATTCTGGAAAAACTCCTTTATTTTTACTTTTGGATCAAATAAGTGATGTTCGGAATTTTGGAGCTATCATTAGAACAGCAGAATGTACAGGCGTTGATGGTATTATCATTCAAAAAAAAGGCGGTGCTCCTATAAATGGAGATACTGTGAAAACCAGTGCTGGTGCGGTATTTAAAGTTCCTGTTTGTAAAGTAGATCATATTAAAGATGCTATGTTCCATTTACAAGCATCTGGGATAAAAGTTATTGCAGCCACAGAGAAAACCGATAACACCATTTATGATGTGTCCTTTTCTGAACCTTGTGCAATAATTATGGGTTCCGAAGGTAAAGGTATTTCACCTTCTATTATAAAACTAGCTGATGACAGAGCGAAACTACCAATGTTTGGCGATATTGGGTCACTTAACGTTTCTGTAGCTTGTGGTGCATTTTTATATGAAGCTGTAAGACAGCGTCTTTAATCTTTCTTTTTACTTTTAAAATGATAAGTAATTGTTATGGATTTCCGTTTAGGTAACTCCTGCTCTAGTTCTTCAAGGCTATCTATATTTTCAATAAAATTTCCGTCAGCATCAAAATGCTTTAAAAAAGGGTCATCATCTTCATTATAATCTTCATGTTCCCAAGCATATCTTTTTGGCTTAGCTATGGAACTTTTAAAAATTATAGCAAAAAATAATCCTACTAAAAGACCAGACAAATGTCCTTCCCAAGAAATCTCTGATTTTACTGGAAAGACATACCAAATCATACTTCCATAAAGGAAAACTATTAAAAGAGACAACGCAATTAATCTAAAATGTTTTGCAAAAATGCCTTTAAATAAAGTGAAACTCATTAAAACATAGATTAAACCACTAATACCAATATGGTATGCAGGTCTTCCAATGCCCCAAGTTAAGAACCCTGAAAGAAGAATACCATAAAAAATGACTTTCCAAGCTATGGCTCTATAGAAATAAAATAAAGCCATCGAAAGCACAAATAATGGAATAGTATTGTGGTACAGATGCTCAATATCTCCATGAATAAATGGGCTAAAAACAACTCCTCTTAAGCCCATTAAAGTTCTAGGATATATCCCTAAAAATGTAAAATCAAATCCAAAACGCACCTCAAACCAAAAGATAATCCAAATAATAAGAATAAACAAAATTGGATATCCTATTACTCCTGTCGAATACTTAAATTGGTCTTGATTATACATTTTCTTAAAATTATGTAAAAGATTGCAAATAACTAACCAAATATTGTTTTTATGATAAATTGTCATAACCTATATTATGTCTACAGTTAATTAGAACTCTGCTTTACTAGCAAAATACATATACCAGTTTTGTGATGATGAAACTTAGATTTCAAAAGAATTTACCTTAATTTTACACTATGAATGAACCTTTAGCTGAGCGTTTACGTCCTAAAATTTTAGATGAATTTATGAGTCAATCACACTTGATTGGCCCAAAAGGTGCTTTAACACAACATATTAAGCAAGGTCTCATTCCTTCATTGATTTTTTGGGGACCACCAGGGACTGGAAAAACGACTTTGGCTCATATTATTGCAACTACTTCGAAACGTCCCTTTTATGCGTTAAGTGCTATTAATTCTGGCGTAAAAGACATTCGTGATGTAATTGAAAAAGCAAAACAGAGTGGTGGTTTGTTTACAACCAAAAATCCTATTTTGTTTATTGATGAAATTCATAGATTTAGTAAATCTCAGCAAGATTCGTTATTACAAGCTGTTGAAAAAGGTTGGGTAACACTAATTGGTGCAACTACTGAAAATCCTAGTTTTGAAGTTATTCCTGCGTTACTATCTCGTTGTCAAGTCTATATTTTAAATCCATTTGATAAGACCGATTTAGAAGCACTTTTAAAACGTGCTATTGAAAAAGATGACATAATCTCCAAAAAGAACATAAAAATCGATGAAACGGAAGCTCTTTTACGGCTTTCAGGTGGTGATGCCAGAAAATTATTGAATATTTTTGAGTTGATTGTTAACTCGTACAATTCTGAAAAAATAATAATCACCAATGATGCCGTATTAAAAAGAATTCAAAATAATACTGTACGTTATGATAAAACTGGAGAGCAACATTATGATATTATTTCGGCATTTATTAAATCTATACGTGGTAGCGACCCTAACGCTGCGGTGTATTGGTTAGCCAGAATGATTGAAGGTGGTGAAGATGTAAAATTTATTGCACGCCGATTGCTAATTCTAGCAAGTGAAGACATTGGCAATGCCAACCCAACAGCATTGGTTATTGCTAGTAGTACATTTCAATCGGTTACAACAATTGGGTATCCAGAATCAAGAATTATTTTAAGCCAATGTGCAACATATTTAGCATGTTCTCCTAAAAGTAATACATCTTATCAAGCTATTAAAAATGCACAACAATTAGTTAAAGATACTGGAGATTTAAGTGTGCCACTGTCTATTAGAAACGCACCGACAAAATTGATGAAAGAACTGGGCTATGGTGAAAATTATAAATATGCACACAACCAAGAAAATAATTTTGCAATCCATGAGTTTTTACCTGATGCGATTAAAAGCACAAAACTCTATGATCCTGGAAATAATCCTCGTGAAAATGCGTTCCGTGAATTTTTAAAACAACGCTGGGAGGATAAGTATAATTATTAAAATTTAATATCTAATGTCTTAGTAACAGATTTGCCATCAACTGAGTATTCCATAATCCAAACCTTTTTCTTTTTATAAATAATCCCTTTTTCATCTTTAATCGTATAAACATCTTTCATTCCTGTTTTTTGAATTACATATTCAATTTTATTAGTATTGCTATTAATTAATTTATAGCCATTAATAATTGATTTAGCTTTTAAAAAACTTTCAGTTTCATTATCGTTTTTAACTGCTTCTGGAAAAGGGTATTCTCTAACCTCTTCCTTTTTTTTAACAATAACCGCTTTTTCTTTATCTTCTTTTAATTCCTTTAATTCTGCTTTTAATTTTTTAACTTCTGCTTTAGCAGCAACAACTTTAGCCTCAGATACTTTATCGTCAGCTCTTGAGATAATATCTTTATTTGGAGTGTAATGATAGTTTATACCCTCAAAAGACTCAAAAGCTTTATTTAATGCTTCTTTATAAGCAATATTATATTCCTTAACCTTAGATTCACCAATTTTAGATTCAAAAATGATATCTCCATCACAATTTTTTAACACCACTTTTAATTTTGTTTTAAGCATACTATTTATACTTAATACGTCCGCTTTCAATGCAAGGCAATTGTTGCTTATATAATCACGCTCTTTTATTTCCTCTTGCATAAACGCATTTAATCCTTTTTTTCTTAAAAGAAATCTTGTAATCGTGTTTAATCTATAAGCATCTTTTCCTTTTATAAATTCATAAAAATGTGGTACAACTACATACTTATAATCGTTTATACTAGACTGTGCTTTCGCAAAAAAAACAGGTCCTAAAACTAGAATTAATGTAACAACAGTTTTTTTCATTAGTTTCTATTTATTGCTATTAGTTGAGAATTGTAAATATACATTTTGTTTCTATAAATATTGTTTTAACTCAAGCAGATTATCTACCTGCTTAACACCAGTATCCAAGACCTCTTTATGGTAATTAAAACAAATGGCATCTAAACCTATATTTAAAGCCCCTTGTACATCGGCTTCTAAATTATCTCCTATCATGACACTATTTTTTGTGTTTGCTTTTGCTAGGCTTAAGGCATGATTAAATATCTTAGGGTTTGGCTTTTTTACACCAACCATTTCAGAGTTAGTTACTGTACTAAAAAAACGATTAATGTTAGAGTTGTTTAATTTACCTTGTTGTACTTCTTTAAAACCATTGGTAATAATATGAAGCTGGTATTTTTGATGTAAATATTCTAATATCTCAATAGTACCTTCAAACAAATTATTAAATGTGCATAAGTATGTTATATAATCGTCAGAAAGTTTATAAATCATACTCCGCTTCACTTTAATTTGCAATATATTAAAAGCATCGTCAAGGCGTCCATAACGCAATTTGTCTTTGTCAATTTTCTCTTCTCTATATAATTTCCAATACCTAACGTTAATAGGCACATACACCTCCAAAAAAGCATCAATATTAATCTCTAAATTATTGATATTAAATATTTTTTCGAATGTTAATGCTGAGTTTTTATCAAAATCCCAAAGTGTGTGGTCTAAATCAAAAAAAATGTGAGAAATATTATTAATCTTCATTTGTAGAATCTAAAATTAGGGTAAATAACTCTTTAAAACCTTTCCAACGCTTTTCATCACTAAATGTATAGTTATGAAAAACTGGTGTAAAAGTACCATTTACTTGTTTTACTTCATTTATAATTTTAAGGAGTGTTTCCTTTTTATCTAATAACGACTTTTGCTTAAGTAGCACAAAATCCATGACATGAAATGTGTTTATAAGTAATGGGGTTTGTATTTCATAATCTATGTCATAAAACAAAAAAGGAGTACATGTTCCTGCTCTAAACCCAATGGCATTAATATAACCCATTGTATAATCTTCTTTAATCTCTAACTCGATTAAATTGCGATACATATATGGTAAATTTAATTTTGAAAACGAATTTCTAGAAGCTTCTAAGGAGGTGTTAATTATACCTTCTATGTTTGTTTTTTCTTCTTTTAAAATGCTAAAGTCTTCTAAAGCAAAATAAGATGCCTTTAACCCTACTCTACAATAATCTGCTACCGATTTAATTAAAGACACAAACTTTTTCTTATTGACATTTATATTTTTATCATAAGTGGTAAAATCGCCAATTAGAAAGAAAACCGTAAACTTACTCTTTGTATGTTTTTGCATATTGGTTAACCACTTAAACGTGTCATAAGGGTCTCTTTTAAACCGCAACAATACAAGAAAGCGTTGGTATAACTGTTTTATTTTAAACCTGAATATATCGCTTAAAGTCCCTCCAATGGTTCGCATTAAGCCTTTTTGCTTAAAATAATATGCTGTGGGTACATCAATTACAGGTTTTACATTATATGCTCTGGTATTGAATTTAAAATCTGGAAATTGCTGTTGTAATGCAGCTTTAAATTTTTGAGCCCAAATATCGACTACTGGTTGGTGTAAAAAATCATGCTTAAAGGCCAAACTATCATTGGGTGTAAAACGCCCATACTCATCCTTAACATGAGGCAAATACTCTTCATATCGGCTCAATAAATAAAAAGATGCCGCAAAAATATCAAACGGAACTGCACTCTTTTCTCCATTGTGAAAAAAGCATTTTGTATGTCCCCAATCTTGCACTTGTATATCAACATCCGACAACCCTTGATCAAATAAAATATCGTGGCTTTTTACATGGAATTCGTTTCCTAACGCTTGCCTTGAATAAGACATTTTTAAACTATCATGTGCAATAAATTCTTCAACAGTAGTTGTAAAAGATACTGGAACATCTAAAATCCGTTTACATATATGTTTGAAAATGTAATTTAACCGTGGTGTTACTTTATGAGTATAAACTAATAGCATTAACTTGAATAAATTCCAAAGTTTAAAAATACAAATTCCGAAGTGCTTATATCTTTATTCATAAAAAAAATTCATTGGGATTTGTTGCTTTCAATTTGTGGTTTTATAGTAATCCTTCATCTGCAAAGCTAAAGTATGCTTTTTCTGTAACGATTAAATGATCTAACACTTTTATATCTAAACTTTCTCCTGCAGTTCTTAACTTTTGAGTTAACTTTTTATCAGCATCACTAGGTTTCAAAGTTCCCGACGGATGGTTATGCACCAAAATAATTCCTGTAGCTCCAACTTCTAAAGCTTTTTTTAAGACTAACCTTACATCTACTAATGTTCCTGTAATTCCGCCTTTACTAAGCTGGCCTTTTTGAATAACCTTATTGGAGTTATTCATATAAATAATCCAGAACTCTTCATGAGGTAATTCACCCAAAATGGGTTGCATCAATTCAAAAACAGACTTGCTCGAGGTTATTTTTTGTTGGTACAATGCATCTTCTCCTCGCCTACGTCGTCCCAACTCCATACCCGCAGCAATACTAATGGCTTTAGCTTCACCAATACCTTTAAAATCCATGAGCTGCTTTATGGAGAGCTTTCCCAACGCATTTAAGTTGTTATCAACACTCGCTAAAACTCGCTTACATAAATCTACGGCACTTTCTTGCCTATTACCAGAACCAATTAAAATAGCCACAAGTTCAGCATCACTTAAGGCAGCTTTCCCTTTATCTCTCAATTTTTCACGTGGTTGATCGTCTTGCGACCAGTTTTTTATTGAAAACGATGTTGGTTTTTCTGACATTTAGTAAATATAATTATTGTAAATTTCAGAAGCAAAAAAACTGTATATGAAATCATTATTTGAACCTGAAACACACCAAGACATTTTAATTAGAATTGAAAAATTAAACGAAAACACACAAGCACAATGGGGAAAAATGGATGTTGCCCAAATGCTTAAACATTGTCAATTAACTTTGGAGATTGCAAATGGAAAACGACAAATGAAAGCAACAGGAGGTTTTTTTTTAAAAAAAATGGTCTTTAAGGCTTTTAAACCCATGATGTATAATGACAAACCTTGGAAACATAACCTTGGAACTGCTAAAGAATTGATAATTACAGATTCCTATATTTTTGAAACCGAAAAAAATAATATCGTAAATCTTATTAATGAATTTGTGGGTAAAAGAGAAATTAATAATTGGCCTTTACATCCACTTTTTGGGCATTTTACTACTGAACAACGTGGACAAATGCAATACAAACATTTAGACCATCATTTAACACAATTTGGAATTTGATGAGTAATATGTTCATTCTGAACGAGTAAAACAGAGTGAAGAATCTCTTTTTAATTAAGAATCAACAAATCGTAAATCTAAAATCGTACATTGAATTATCCGCCACCACACCATCAAGACCATGATGAACTTCATATGCTAGAAGTGGTTAAAACCTACCCTTTAGCAACGTTGATTTCGGTAAAAGATAACATACCCTTAATTACACATTTGCCATTGGTATATCGTGAAGACGGTAAGCTTATTGGTCACATAGACAAATACAATCCACAAGTCGAGTTACTTAAAGATAATAACCAAGTCACCATAATATTTTCTGGTCCGCAATGTTATATTTCACCAAGCGTTTATACTACGACGCAATTACCAACATGGAACTATATTAAAGTACATCTTAAAGGCACTGTAAAAGCTATTGAAAGTAAAGATGCTTTAAAGGAATCTCTTATTAAAATGACTGAGTTCTTGGAACATCCTAAACACAAGTATGTTTTAGAACCCAACAACCCAAGAATGGATGCCGCTCTAGACTACATTAAAATGTTTGAAATTACCATAACCCATTGGGAAGGTAAATTTAAGCTCTCTCAAGACAAAAAGAAAAGTGATATATATAATGCTAAAGAGGAATTGATAAGAGCGAATAAAGAAAGTATTGAAAGGTTTTTGGAAAAAATATTTTAACTTTAAAACTCTTTAAAACTTTAAATAAACAACATAAAAAAAATGAAAAAAATTACACCAGCAATCTATTCATTCTTACTATTAATTGGTCTTTTATTCACATCTTGTAATAGAGAAAAAACCAATAAACAAAACATAGAAACAGTCATTGAAAATCACAATCATAGCAAGATGATGGAGAACATGAAAAATTTTACCGATAATCGTATTTCGCTTAACGTTTCACCCGAAAAAGCACAACATCAATTAATGAATATGAGAAGTCATGTTGCGGCCGTACAATCTATTATTAATTATTTATCTAAAGACGAATTTGAAAAAGCCTCTGAAGTAGCATCTTCAAAATTAGGATTAACAGATGAAATGAAAATGATGTGTTCTTCTTTTAATAATGAAGAATTTGAAAGATTAGGGTTAGAATTTCATAATAACGCCGATAAAATGAGTGAGATTTTTAAAACGAAAGATAAAAATAAATCATTAGAAGCCTTATCTACAACCATGACCTCATGCATTACCTGTCATGCTACTTTTAAACAATAAAAGTAGCATTAAAATGTTTTTTTGGGAAGGAGCCTAGTTGACTTTATAAAAATTTTAGGCTACCTTCGTTTACAGACGATAAACAAACATTGAAACGTTTTTTATCTTAACGTTGGGCGTAATTAGAACAAAACTATGTTTGGACTTTTCAAAACGAAACAATATTCAAATCAAAGAAGAAATTATATCACTTTCAAAGAAGATGAAAATGGTGCTATTTCGATATACTTTGATGATTCTAATTTAAAAAAAATTAAAGGCGAATACGTTTACGATGAAAATAGTGCTTGGAAAAAAATTCGTGAACCTCAATACAACGACGAAATAATAAATCATAATTCAATTTTTGAATGGACACTTCTTGAGAACGATTATGTAGAAAAGGGAAATTCCTTGTTTACTTTAAGAAAAGCGAATAATGATTATGGAAAAGAATTTATGAATGAAGTTTATATTCTTAATCCTGCTGAATCGCCTAAATCGGGAATAATACAAATTATTAAAAAGGAAAGAGAGATTTTAAAAAATGGCGACTTAATATGTAAAATTTTACCAAATAAAAAGGATTCTAATAGCCCAAAAAATAATTCATATACTGTACGATTTAATAAATATGAGATTCCATCAAAATTAAGAAATTTAGACAATTCAATAGGTAAAAGACATATCAGTCTTTCAAAATGGTTTGTTGAAAACAATGCGCATGTTGAAATTGGAGATAACATTGCAGAATTGAAAGGTGGAAATGCACACAGTACATTTTATACTTTTGAATTAAAAGCAAAGAAATCGGGAATCATAACAATTCTAAAAAATGATGTTAGCTTTTTAAATAATGCTTTAGAACAAAATGAAGCTATTTACATAATTTCAGATAACCATGATATTGTATTTGAAAACACTTACTACAATAGACATAAAATAGAAATTGATGATTTTGAACATAACAAATCAATTAAATGGAAAATTGTAGGTGGTTACATTAATCCATATAATTCAAATATGCCTTCACCAATTGGTGCAATTATCTCGAACTCTGGATTTGGTAAGGATTTGATTTTCTCATTTGAGAATATTAATAATCGTGATTATTTGGCATTTTATTTTTTCTCTAAAGATTATAAACTAAATATTGGAGATAAAATAAAATTCATGTTTGAAAGTCAAAGCATATTGAGCTTTGAAATCATAGAAAAACCAATAAAATCAAGTCTTAATTGGAAAAATCTGTTTGAAACAAGGATTCTAATAACTCAAGATGAATTAATGATGTTTACAAAAGAATCTTTGACAAAATGGAAAATTGATTTCGTTTCAAATAATCAATCTATAATTGGAGAAGCAAATAATTATTATTGGTATCAAGGAGAGAATTATAACAAAGTTTTAAATAATCTGGCAACCGAATATATTGAATTAGTTAATGAACATATAGAAAATTATACACCACTAATAAAACGAGAAAAATCAGAAAATACCAAAACATTTTTGGACGACAAATGTTCTGTTTACCTAATGATGGACACAACTAATAGTTTCCATAAAATTGGAATATCAAATAAACCACAATACCGAGAGAAAACATTGCAAGCTGATAAGCCTACGATTGAATTGTTATGCTTTAAAGAATTTCCAAATAGAAAAATAGCTGAAAGTATTGAAAAATCATTGCATATGACTTTTGACAATAAAAGAATACGAGGAGAATGGTTTGAATTAGATGAAAAAGAAGTTAAAGACATTATTGAAACTTTAAAATAACTAAGCCGTATATAATTTATTGCTAGTACTCACCTACTTACGAAAATCCTCGCGGATTTTCTATTCGGTTTGTATTTGCTAAATTAGGTGCTTAAACACGCAACTAATCATACACAAAACCGGTAAACGAAACCTTAAAAATCAATAATTTCTTTACTTTTTCAAAATCAACTCCTTTACTTCCTCAAAATCTAAACCTCCATAATTTCCAGAACTCATTAATAACAATGCTTTATTTTTAAAATCTTGAGAGAATAGAAACTGTTTAAAATCGTCTGGATTGGTGTAAATTATTAATTCGCTACACTTAAAAGCAGTAGCTATTTGCTTGTGGGTAACTGCTTCCAGCTTTTTAATTTCTACAGCATGAGGCGAGTAAAACACCACAGCAACATCAGCAGCATCTAAAGTGCCTTTATACTCTTTTAAAAATTCTGCATTCAAACTGCTATAGGTATGCAACTCTAAACAAGCTACTACTACTCTATCTTGGTATTGTTCTTTTACTGCCTTAGTAGTCGCTTCAACCTTACTTGGCGAATGTGCAAAATCCTTAAAAGCAACACTATTTTTACTTTCAGCAATTTTTTCTAAACGCTTGCTAGCGCCTTTAAAGGTGGAAATGGCTTCATAAAAATCGTCTTCATCAATGCCCATATGTTGGCAAATCCATTTGGCGCCTGCTAAATTATTTAAGTTGTGTTTTCCAAACACTTCAATAGGTAAAGGACCTTCTGGTGTTTCTAAAAGGGTTTGACCATTTTCAACTGTGTATTCTGGTGTATGGTAAGGCAATTTTCTAATAGCATTGTCACTTGCTTCTACTACGCGTTTCACTTCTTCGTCTTCTATGTTATAGGTAATACTTCCGCCTTTAACAATACTATCTATAAAAATACTGAATTGCTCTACATAATTCTCATAGGTAGGAAACACATTTATATGATCCCAAGCAATACCACTCAACAACGCAATATTAGGTTGGTAGAGATGAAATTTAGGCCGTCTATCAATAGGCGAGCTCAAATATTCATCGCCCTCTAACACTATAAAATCATTATCCTCGGTAAGTTTTACCATCACATCAAAACCTTCCAATTGTGCACCTACCATATAGTCAACTTCTTTATCATGGTAATGCATCACATGCAAGATTATAGAGGTAATCGTTGTTTTCCCATGACTTCCACCAATAACAACTCTAGTTTTATGCTTGGATTGTTCGTATAAAAACTCTGGATAACTATAAATTTTTAATCCTAATTCTTGTGCTTTTAATAACTCCGGATTATCTGCTTTGGCATGCATACCCAAAACAATAGCATCTAAGTTGGCATTTATTTTTTCAGAAAACCAACCAAAGGTTTCTGGTAATAATCCTTTAGCTTCTAATCGTGATTTTGAGGGATTAAAAATAGTGTCGTCACTCCCTGTAACTCGGTAACCTTTATTGTGTAAAGCAATAGCCAAATTATGCATTGCTGCACCACCAATAGCAATAAAATGTACATTCATAGATAAAATAATTCTAAAGTAAATATAAGAATTGGAGTTGGAAGACAGCAAAGAGAATTAGAAGTTTTTAGAGATAAATTATTATTCCCTATCTTTAAGTTCTAACTCAAACATAAATATTATGAATTCAAAAGTTTTAATGGTTATTAGAATCATTTTTGCCTTAGCACTGTTATTTTTTGGTGCTAATAAATTATTTCATTTTATGGATCCTCCACCTCCACCTGATGAAGCTATGGGTTACTGGACTGCTCTTATGTCAACCAAAACAATGACATTGGTTGCTATTGTTGAAATTGCTGCTGGATTAGCGCTTCTCTTAAATAAATATGCAGCGTTAATGATGGTTATTTTAATGAGTGTTTCAGTTAATGCAATATTATACCATCTTGCCATGGATATAGATAATATTGTTATGGCAATTGTATTATTAGTATTAAATATAGTAATGCTTTATAATTATAAAGATTCCTATAAAGATTTACTAAAAGGATAATTATAAAAAAAAGAGGCTTTTAAAAAAGCCTCTTTTTTTTATTCCTTTGGAATACGTTTTTTTATAAGCAAAATCTGCCCTAAATGACTTGATTGATGTTCCATCACATGAAACCAAGACCAATGGTTATTCATTTGGTATCCTTTAGGCACTTTAGCTAGCCACTCGTCATCTTTTTCTTTTAAATACTCAAGCGTTTTTTCTCGTACTTTCTTAAATACTTCTAAATATTGCTTAACATCTTTCCCTTTATATTTTTCCTGTGTTTTCTTTCCCATAGACATTGCTATAGACCATTCTTCTTCTTCTTTATTTAATTCTCGGTTTTCAAAAGTATAAACCTGATAGAACTTTTCGGTAGCAGCCAGATGCATAATTAAAGTACCAATACTATTTGCATTTTCATCAAGCAAGAAATCTATTTCGTCAATGCTTAAATCTTTAACTGTTCTTTCAACACGATCACTCATGTCGTTTAGCATTGACACAATAACGCCAATTTGAGGAGAAAAGCCCTCTTCAGATTGAATAACTCTTTGTGCATTTACACTAAGTGAACACATAATTAGGAATGCAATAATTGAAAATAATTTCATAGGGTTTAATTTTTAGGTGGATAATTAGTTAATATTTTTTCTACTATATTATTTAAGGTTAATTCTCGTTTTTCCGGTGATGCTTTTGGGTTGTAACTACTTTCGCTAACAGCCTGCCAAAACAATCCTTTTCCATTTTCATCTATAAAATCAATACTAATTTGTCTATTCATTCTAGATTGTCCTATTGGTAATCCAATGGATAATCCACCACCAACATGTCCTCCACCACCACCAACACCTACGCCAACATTACTACGCTGTTGGTTTTGATAGTCACTACTTTGAATATTGATAAAAAAATCTGGAGTTTCAGAAAGTAAAAATCCTTTAGCTTTCAGGCTAGCATCCATAATATCCAATAAACGCTTTGTATCTAATTCACTCAATCCTGTTTCTAAATCGGAATAGTAATTATAGGTTTTGTATGAGTTGAAATTGGTTTGTTTATCATAATCGTAATTTACTCTAATTGAAGCACAAGACGAAACTAGTAATAGCAACAATAATACTTTTAGACTCTTCATAGCTATAGATTTTCTCTAAATTTAATCAAAAAATTATTCCAGTAAAGATTTTGTAAACTAAAATCTAATTATTAAGCATTCTCCAGAGCCTATCTTTAAGCTCAGTAATACCTTGATGCGCTACTGAAGAAATAAACATATAATCTACAGGAAGCTCGTTATCAAGCTCAACTTTTAGTTCTGCTTTAAGTTCATCATCGAGCATATCGCATTTAGTAATAGCAATAAAACGATCCTTGTCTAACATTTCAGGATTGTAGCGGCGTAATTCGTCTAGCAGAATATCATACTCCTTTTTAATATCAGTAGAATCGACAGGAATCATAAATAACAAGGTAGAATTACGTTCAATATGACGCAAAAAATAGTATCCCAATCCTTTTCCTTCTGCTGCACCTTTAATTATTCCAGGTATATCTGCCATAACAAAAGTTTGAAAATCTCGATACTCTACAATTCCCAGATTTGGTTTTAGTGTGGTAAATTCATAATCGGCAATCTTAGGCTTTGCCGAAGTGATTACAGATAATAACGTAGATTTTCCTGCATTAGGAAATCCAACCAAACCGACATCAGCTAGTACTTTTAGTTCTAAAGTAATATACTTTTCTTCTAGTGGAATTCCAGGTTGTGCATAACGGGGTGTTTGATTCGTGGAACTTTTAAAATGCCAATTGCCACGTCCACCTTGACCGCCTTCACAAATAATACGTTCTTCGCCTTCTTCAGTAATTTCAAAAAGAATTGCATTTGTTTCTGTATCTCTAACTACTGTTCCTAAAGGCACATCAACATACACATCAAGACCATCTGCTCCAGTACTTCTACTTTTACTTCCATGCTCTCCGTGTCCAGCTCTAAAATGTTTCTTATGTTTTAAATGATACAAGGTCCAAAGGTTTGAATTACCACGAAGAATAACATGACCTCCACGACCACCATCACCTCCATCTGGACCTCCTTTTGTAATATACTTTTCACGATGTAAATGCACGGAGCCTTTACCTCCATTTCCAGAAGCAGCAAATACTTTTATATAATCTACAAAGTTACCTTCAGTCATTTAATTTGATTATCGTTTCCACGAAAGTGGAAATCTTCTTAATTGCAGTTTAAATTCATATGATTTACTCCTTCGAGGGAATTATAACTTATCAATCACAGTACTCAAACGTACTGTAATCTCTTCAATACTACCTACACCATCTACTCCAAAATACTTATTTTGGGATGAGTAATACGCCTTTAAAATGGCTGTTTTAGAATAATATTCAAATATTCTTTTTCTAATAACTTCTTCATTTGCATCGTCTGGACGACCACTGGTTTGTCCTCTTTCAAGCAAACGTTTTACTAATACCTCATCATCCACCTCAAGAGCAACCATAGCATTAATACAAGAATCTTTGGTTTCCATTAACACATCCAAAGCTTTAGCTTGAGCTTCAGTACGAGGAAATCCATCAAAAATAAATCCTTTTGCAGCTGCATTTTTATCAACCTCAGCATTTAACATTTTAATAGTTACCTCATCTGGTACAAGATCACCTTTATCCATATAAGATTTTGCCAAAATACCAAGTGCTGTTTCGTTTTTAATATTATATCTAAATACATCGCCTGTAGAAATATGCACCAAATTATACTTTGCCTTTAAAAATTCGGCTTGTGTGCCTTTTCCTGCTCCTGGAGGTCCAAATAATACTAAATTTGTCGTATGTAGTGTTGTATTTATTTGATATACTTCTGGAATATCTCTTCCTAAACCATCATAGTCTAATCCAAAACCAACAATGAATTTATTAGGGATTTCTATTCCAATATAGTGGAGTTTATAATCTTTTCTATAGGCTTCTGGCTTATAGAATAAAGTCGCAATTTTCAAAGATTTAACTCGTTCTTTACTAAAAATTCTATGTATTTCTTCAAGTGTATTGCCAGTATCTATAATATCTTCAATAATAACAACCGTTCTTCCCGACAAATCTTGAGTTAATCCTATTAACCGTTGAATGTCTTCAGTAGATTTTACGCCTTCATAAGAAGCTAGTTTAATAAAAGTAACCTCACATGGTTTTGGATACTTTTTCACAAAATCACTTACTACCATAAAAGAACCATTTAAAATTCCAATAAAAACAGGAATCTCATCACCCAAATCGACTGCAATTTCTTTAGCTAATCTAGAAATTGCATCATCTATTTCCTGCGCAGAAATAAAGGGCTTAAAGTATTTATCATGAAGTTTAATCACCTTAATATATTTTAGAAAGGTGCAAAGATAATCAATTGAATAAGTTTAAAGAAATTTTGATTTATCAATTTGGAATTTGGTTTAATATTAAAATGTATTTTTGCAAAGCAAACACACAAATTGAGTGATACTTCAAAAAATGAATTACTTTTCTTCAAACTTTAAATTAGGTATTCTAGGTGGTGGTCAACTAGGAAAAATGCTACTTAATGAAACACGAAAATTTGATATTTACACTTGTATTTTAGACCCTAGTAACGAAGCGCCTTGTAAAATTGGATCCAACGAATTTTATCAAGGCGATTTAATGGATTATGAAACCGTTTATAGCTTTGGAAAAAAAGTTGATGTTTTAACCATTGAAATTGAAAACGTAAATGTTGATGCTTTAGAAAAATTAGAACAAGAAGGGGTTATGGTATACCCATCATCAAAAACATTAAAAACTATACAAAATAAAGCGAAACAAAAGTTGTTTTATGTTGATCATAATTTACCTACGGCACCTTTTACTCGTTATGCATATAAGGATGAAATCTTAACAGCCATTAAACACGAAGTTTTAAATTTTCCTTTTGTATGGAAACGTACTCAATTTGGTTATGATGGTACAGGCGTAAAAGTTGTGCGTGCTCATTCGGACTTACATAATCTTCCAAATGTAGAATGCATTGTAGAAGACCTTATTCCTTTTAAAAATGAACTCTCGGTAATCGTTGCCAGAAATGTAAAAGGAGATGTAAAATTGTACCCCATTGTAGAAATGGAGTTTCATCCAGAAGCAAACCAAGTAGAATATGTAATCTGTCCTGCAAGAGTAAGTAAAGACGTTGCTTTAAAAGCCGAACTTATTGCATTAAAAGCT
>Ga0114934_10000130_pt1 | contig 43727 bp, 43 predicted proteins | sample 4SBtaG_2_FD_99695 | JGI IMG/M metagenome (GOLD analysis project Ga0114934, IMG submission 99695) | Deep subsurface microbial communities from Kolumbo volcano to uncover new lineages of life (NeLLi) - 4SBTROV10_white metaG | ecosystem: Environmental > Aquatic > Marine > Volcanic ...
AGATTCAAATTCAACACCAACACAAGTAACAATATATAATAACCCTAATACATGTGATATAACCCCAGACGCAGTAAAAATAGGAAACAGCGTAGTGTTTGAAAGTGAACCAACACTTGACTTAACAAGAATAAAAGCAACAACACCATATGCTAAGGTAGACACACGAGTAGCATCTTCTTATGAAGTGTACAACGCGACTAACGGTGCTGATTTAGGGTATGCTGCCCAATTATATATGCCAGTATATGTATTCTTTGACAATGCAACATCAACAGATGTAAGCGGTGATGACGACTCAACAGGGTTGTATGTAAAGACTCCATTAACAGTTAACACATCAGATAACACTACCTATTACCCGCACACTTGGAAAACACTTGCAGACTTGTCAAAAAGCACAATAAACGAAGATGACAAGTACCAGATACTAACAAACAACACAACATCAAATGGAGAAGGATACTATGCAGCAACAGTTGATGGCTCTGACGGAAGCACAATAAGCATAACAGTGCCAGAAAAAGCAAGAGACTACATACTTGACTTGAAGAAAACAGCAACAGAAACAACAACAACAGCAGGAACACAAACAGTCAAAGAAGGAGACACAGTAAGTGGAGTAACAATCAACAAGATTAATTACCCAAGTGTAACTGAAGGAACTTACTACACTCAAGTTGCAAGCGGACTACAACCACAGGACTTAGTTGTCTTAGATGACCAAGCAACAGCAACTTACAAAATAGTAGTAGGTGGACCATTTGTAAACACAATTGCAGCTGGAATGAGCATTGCAGACCAAGTAAAAGAAATTGGCTCTCAGTACGTCTACGCAGAAGGAAACAACTTGTTAGTAGCAGGTTACAAAGCAACAGACACAGCAGCAGCAACAGATGAGTTAATCAGTTTGTTAACAGCATAAAAACCCTTAAGAAAAAAATAAAAGAGAGGTTTTTTCCCTCTCTTTCTTTTTTTATATTTTTTTAAAAAAAAGTTGTTAAAACTAAATTTTTTTTTTATTATTCCCTTTTTACAAAACACTTAAATAAATGACTAATGCTAACTAATTAATAAAAGTAATTAACTAATTAATTAATAAAAGTAATTAAAATTTAAAAAAAAAATAAACTACCCGCAAAGTTTTTCCTATAAAAAAAGAGGTGAAAAAAACAAAATGAAATCAAATAAAAAATTAATAATACTATTATCAATAATTGCAGTAATACTGCTTGTTTATAATTTAATGATAATTACAAATAACTTATCAAAACCAACTTGCATTAAAGATGTTTGTTTCTACGGGCAAGGTTCAAGCAACCCCTACCAATTTATCAAGCAATTGAACCAAAATGAAAAAGTAATTTTAGTAAACGAAGCACCTGCAAATGCATCACAAACAGGAGCATTTATTTCAAAATCAATGGTTGAATTAGCAAGCACTTTCCCTAAAAAACCAGTTCTAATCTCAATAGCATTAGATGAAAATAAAAAACCAGTAAATTGCTACTGTGAAAAACAAGTAAACAAACAAGCAAACATAAATACTCAATTAAATAGCACTGTTCTAAATCAAACAAACTCAAGTGTTTTAAATCAAACAAACTCAAGTGTTCTAAACAAAAGTAAGATTGCTTTTGTTAATTGTAATTATACTTTACAACAATGCTTAAATGTTAAGCCAAAACAAGGTGAGTTTATGATTTATTTAAAGTACCCTGATTACTCTCAAAATAAAGTATTTTTTAAAAACAATAATACCGTGGAAATACAAGCAAAAACAGGCGTTGACTTGTTAGCAATAAGCACAATATTTAAAGGAATGATTTAAAAAAAGTGATGAAGTGCAGAGTAAAAAGGGATAAGGATTATTAATAATAAGTTAAAGTGAAGTGCAGAGAGTTAAAAAGAATAAGGATTATTAATTAATCTGGAAGCAGAGTGTTAAAATGAATTTAAGCGTAGTTATTCCAGCGTATAATGAAGAAAAACACATTGATTCTGTGTTAACAAAATTAGAGGAAGTGAGTTATGTTAATGAAATTATTGTAGTTGATGATGGCTCAACAGATAATACTAGCAAAATAGTTAAAAAACATAAAAAAATAAAACTTCTTCAATATGGTGGAAATAAAGGAAAAGGATATGCAATGCGTTATGGTGCTAGTCAAGTTACAAGCCCTTATTTTGTTTTCTTTGAAGCAGATGACCAATTATTTGTTGATGACATTAAAAAAATGAAGCAAAAGCTTGAGCAAGGTTATGAATTGGTTGTTGGAAAAAGAAATTCAACCATAATACCATGGCCGCGAAGATTTAATATTTACATGTCTTCCTTTGCCTTGTTTTTAGCAACAGGTAAAATCATTAAAGATCCTTTATCTGGTTTTCTTGGTTTTAAAACAAGTTCTTTTAAAAAGCTTGCTCTTGAAAAAAATAGGTTTGAAATAGAATCAGAATTAAGATTCAAGGCAGTAAAACAGGGTTTTAAAACAGCTTATATTAAAGAAAAAGTAAAGTATCATTCTAATAAATTAATTGATTTTAATAAATTGAATTGGAAGTTTTCGTTTAAAATATTTCTTTATCAAGCTAAATTGGTGTTGCATTGTGAAAAATAAAAAAGTGTTTAAAAAATTATTAAAACCAATACCTATTACTTTAGTACTTATTACTTTTTGTTTAATAGCAGTAGATATAATTATACAACCTCAGCCATACAATGATTTTCATCCTCTTGAAATTAAGTTAACAAATTATCCTGAAACAGCTGTATTAGGACAAAATTATTCTTTTAACGTGCTTATTAATGATTTTAGAAACAATCAAGATTATGTTACAAGTGTTTATTTAAATAATGATAAGCAGTATACGTTGGATTTAAAAAAAGGTTCAAATGAATTACCAATTAATTTTACAAGAAAAGGGTTGCAAAAAGTAATGATTGAAGTATATAACCCTAATAATGAGTATAATGGTTATGGTTATGAATCAAAGCCCTTTACTTTATTTTTTATGGTGAAAGTTGAATGAAGAAAAGAAAAAAATTAAAGCAAAGTAAACTCTCAAAAAAACAAGGGTATTCAATTGCATTAGTAATAATTGTATTCACTGCCTTGTTTTTAAGAATTTATCCTGCTTCTCAGACAACTCATTTAATGAAGTTTGATTCATATTATCATTTATCAATAGCTAATTTAATGAAGCAAAAAGGAATTATTTCCTGGGAGCCTTTTCCTGAAAACGGGCGTCCGCATTTATACCCTCCTGGTTATCATTTATTATTAATTTTAATTTCCTTGTTTGGAATTTCTTTAGCAACAGCAGTAAAATATACCCTGCCAATTATTTTTTCATTAACTTTAATCCTTGCTTACTGGCTTGTTAAAAAATATGCTTCAAGAGAACAAGCTTTAATAACTACTTTTCTTTTAGCAATAAACCCTGTGTTAATAACAGAGTCATTTGGTTCACCTCAAGCAATTGCTTTTCCTTTATTTTTAATTTCAATTCATTACTTATTTAATAAAAAGTTTATTAAGTCAGGTTTAATTTTGGGTTTAAGTTCCTTGTTTTCACCAATGGGTTTTGTTTATTTCTCAATTCCCTTAATAGCTTATTCAATTTACAAGTATAAAAAAAGAGTAATAAAGTACCTTATTTCATTGCTAGTGATTCCTTTATCTTGGCTTGCTTTAATTTCAAAAATGTTTTATTCCTATAATACCATTGCTTTTGATTATTTTGCAAAAGGAATTAAATTTTTAAGTTTTATAAACCCTTGGTATCTTGCTCTTGTTTTCATTCCTGCTTCTTTAATTAAGAAGCCAAGAAAAAAAATAGATAGTGTTTTCTTAATTTTCTTATTTACTTCTTTCTTTTTTTACTTGTCTTTTTATTTTACTAAATTTTTCCACCCCTGGAGGCAGTCTTTTTATTTAATGATTGCTCTTTCATTTGTAGCAGGTGAAGTTTTTACAAGAAATAAGAAGGCATTAGTTCTTTTCACAGCAATCTTGTTAATAATGCTTTCAAGTTTAAGTTTTCCAGGGTTAAGTAATAGTGATTATCAGGCAATACATCAATTTAATGCGAGTGATTTAGTTTTAGCAGGGCATGATGCAAGTGCAGTGATTTTAGCTGAAACAAAGGCAAATACAATGCTTGATATTTCATTTGAAAGTATTCAAAATAAACAAGAATTTATTGAGCTTGAGAATTTTTTCTGGAAAAGTACTCCTGAAAAATTAAAGCCAGTGATAAGTGATTATAAGTTTAATAAAATTTTAATTAATTCAAATGCTTGGGGGGATAAGTTATTAGATAAGTTAAATATTAGTAAAGTGTATATTTCAACTGAATGTTGGGGCACTTATTGTTTAAAACCCTCTTCAATTTATAAAATAAACAGGAGCTAAAGAAAATCATGTACCTTGATAAGAATAAAAAAGTGTTTATTGTAGTGGTTTTGTTATTTTTCTTGTTTTTTTCAACTCCTCAATTATTAAGGTTTAAAATTTATAATCATTCAACTATTGGCACTACTCCTTATTATCATATTAGAATGGCTGAAATGATTCAACAAGGCAAGTTTTATGATTCTCTTTCATTAGGCGGGCGCCCTTACACTTACCCTCCTTTATTCCATTTTATTCTTGCTGTTTTTTTCAAGGCAAAGTATTTTATTAATCCTTTTTTTGGGGCAATTGGATTAGTTTTAATTTATTTCTTTGCAAGAGAATTAGGGTATACTGAAAAAGAATCAATATTTTCATCAGTAATCCTTGGCTTAATTCCAGGCTATGCTTACTTAAGTTTGCATCTTAATCCTAGGTTACCCGCCTTGATTTTTTTAATTAGTTCTTATTATTTTATGCTAAAATATAAAAAAGAACCAATTAATTCAAAATATTTAGTTATTATGTTTTTTACTTTAACTGCTTTGACTCATACTTTAATTGCTGTTGTTGGATTCATTTTTGGCTTGTTTTTGTTCAAGAAAAATATTAGGAAATATTTAAAATTTTATTCAATTGGTGGTCTTATTTCAATTATAACATGGTACCTTCCTTTGTATCTTACTTATGGCATTACTCATCTTGGTTTGAATTTTTATAATGTATTCATGGAACTGCGTTCAGGAGTTCAGTATTTTATAGCAGAATCAGGTGTAGTTGCTGATTCAGTTGGAATCTTTGCGTTGTTCCTGGCACTTTATGCTATTTTTAAATTTAGGAACAAGTCAACTATTTTTTTACGTAATTGGTTTTTTTTAGCAGTAATCACTTCATTAATAATTGGAAATAGAATTAATGAATTTTTATGGTTTCCAATTGCGTTATTAATTGCTTCTTTGTTTCCACATTGGGATGATGTTGTTGATAAGCTTTACTTAAAACAAGTTTATAACAACCCTACTTTTTGGCTTGCTTTATTGTTTGCTTATCTCACTTTCTTAGGTACTTCAACTATTTTAATTGCTTCAACATCTCCTCCTTCAATTGATTCTTATAACTCAATGCTTTGGTTAAAACAAAATACTCCTGTTAATGCGATTATAATGGGTTATTGGGAAGATGGGCATTGGATAACAGGAATAGCTAATAGAAAAGATGTTATTGATGCTTATGCAGAATATGCGCCTGATATTGATGATAGGTATAGAATAATGCAAGTTGTTTTTGATGGAAGTGATTTAACAAAAACATTAGAAGCACTTAAAAAATACAATGTTTCTTATATTTACTTCCCAATGTTTAATACTCATTATTGCACTGGGTTTGCTTATAAAACAAGGTATGCTTATTTTAAATTAGTTCATGAAGATGGAATGAAATTTATTTATAAAGTTGATTATAGTGGAAAAAGCACTCCAACTGATTTATGCAAGTTATACGTCAAATAAATAATCATAAAAATAATCTCTTCTAATTAACTGAATAAATATTTAATAACACTTGTTGCGTAACTTCCTTTTGGTAAACTAAATTCAATTATTAAGTAATCTTCTTCTTGTTTGATTATTTTAAAATTATTTAATTTTATAAATGCTTTTCTCATCAGCCCCTCTGATGATAATTCAGGTAAAAATTGAATATGAAAATTTTCAATTGGAATATTTTCTTTTTTTAAAATCTCCTTCTGCCATTCTGTTAATTCAGATTCATAACCAACAAGAGGAAGTTCTTTTTCTTCAATTTTATTTTCAATCATGTAATCAAGCATCTTGTTAAACAAGTAACTTTGGTAGGCATGGATGAACATTAGTTTAAGTGTTTTAGGAAGCACTCTTAAAGCACCAATGTAATCACCTGGATATTCACTTAAGTGGTTTAATAATGTTTTTTCATACCTTAAATAAAAAGGAAAATACTCCAGGGCTTTTTTAAAATCTTTTTCTTCTAATAATCTTTCTCTTGCTTGTTTTACTTCTTCTTTTTCAGCATCAAAACTTTTTGTTAAGTAAATCATTACCGCTTCTTCTGGTTTTCCATTGATTATTGCTTTGCCTACTAAGTGGGTTATGGGGCGTGCTTTGCCAAACCTCTGCTCGCCAAAAAAATTAGGGGCATTTTCTGCTTGTTTTGGTTTTTTCTTACTGTAAACTTTTATTATAAAATGGTTTCCTTTTAAATTTCCAAGTGAGATTCTTTTATTAGAATAGTATAAGGGAATTAGTTTGATATCTTTTATTTTTACTTTTTCAGCTTCTTCTTTTTTCATATCACTTATGCTTATTAATTGACTTGTTATTGCTTTTTTATCTTTTGTTCCTGCGAATCCAATCCGGTTTCTTGAAATGTGTAAGCGTTTGCTTATTTCTTTTAATGCTAAATGTGTGTCCCAGTTTTTTTTAATTAATACGCAAATTAAATGATTGCCTTCTGAATTTTCATTAAAAGAATAATTTTTATTTACTGAAAGGGTTTTTCCTGTTTCTGTTATTTCTTCTACTATGAAGTCTTCTGGTTCTTTTTTAATTTCATACATTTATTATTCCTTATTTTACTTGTATCTTAGGAAAGCGCCTATTCCTAAAAAACCTATTTTGAATTGTTGCCCTTCTGGAGTGTCTTCTGAAATCATTTCAATTTCTGCTCCTGTTTCTTCAGCTAATTGTGTTAGTTTCTCTATTTTTTCTTCTTCAAGTCCCTCTGATAACAGTAATTTTTTAACTTGGCTTTTTTTAAGTGCTTCAATTACTTGTTGTTCTCCATATGTTGCTAATCCATTTGTAACTGCTTCTTTTAAGAAGCTTTTAACTAATTCTTTTTCTTTTGTTACGTCTAATTCAGCTATTACATCTTGTGATCTTTGCATTAATTCGGTTATGCCGAACGCATCTGTATATGAAATGTCTATTGTTGCTATTATTTTTTCTTTAACATTAGTAAATAAATAATCCCCGTTTATGAAACTAAATTTGGTTGGGCCTGGGCCTCCTGCTATTATTCCAACGACTTTTTTATCTGCAAATTCTTTATTGCAGGCATTTCCTACTTCTTTGAAAAAATCATGAACAGCTTCTGCAATTAAACGAGTGAATCTCATTGCAGATTGTCCTCCTTTATGGTGTTTTCCTGGTACTGTTGAAGTTAAGTGTCTTAGTATTTTTACTTTTTTTCCTTTTAGCATTGCTATTGTTGCTTCTCTTCTATCCATTACAAATAAGCCATACATTTCTTTTATGTCAATTAAGTTTTCTAATGGTTCTATGAAAAAAGTAGAGTCGCATCTGTAAATTGAAACGCTAATATCTTCAGGGGGTAGGACTGTGAATAATTCTATTTTGTTGTTAATATTCCCTGCAAATATTCCTACTCCGTGTTTAGGTGGTTTGTTTATTCCTCTTAACATTCCAAGTATTCTGTCTATTGCCATTTGCACGTTTTTACGTGTTTGTTTTGACTTAATGTTAGCTGCTTGTCCGTATTCATCTCTTAATCTGTTGGTGACTTCATTTACGTTTTGCCCTGGTTTAATGTAAACAGTAATTAATTCTGTTCCTTGTCCTTTTTGTGCTTTTAAAAATTTGATTTGTTTTTTAAATTCGTAGTATTCTTTGCTGTCTTTTTTGCTCATTTTCTCAAATCCTTTCTCTTTTTACTTAAATAATTAGTTTTTTAAATACTTAACCCTTTAATTGATTTTAAAGGTATATAAAGGTGTTTTGTTTTAATGAGGGTTGTTGTTTCGCTTGGCGGTTCTTTGCTTTTTTCAAAAAAAGCTTTTGATATTAATTACTTGAAAAAAATAACTAGTTTATTTAATAATGTTTCTGCTAAAGTTGCTGTTTCAGTAGGAGGAGGAGCAATGGCGAGGCAGTATGTGGAAGCAGGTAGGAGTTTGAATGCTTCTAATTTTGATTTAGATGAAATTGCAATGCAGATTGTTAAGGCAAATTCAAGGTTATTTGCTTCTTCTCATGAAAATTTAGTTTTTTTTGAGGATTATGATGAAGCGTATTCTTATTTTTTAAGAAATGATAAGACAGTTGTTTTAGGAGTAGCTACTCCTGGGCAGACAAGTGATACTACTAGCGTTTTATTTGCAGAGCAAGTTAATGCTGATAAGTGGATTAATTTATCTAATACTGACGCTGTTTATAACAAGGACCCTAAAAAGTATAAAACAGCTAAGAAAATTAAGCAGATGAGTCATTCTGAACTTGTTTCTCTTGCTGAAAAAAATGATTCAAGAAAACCTCGTGAGAATTTTATCATTGACGTGCTTGCTGCTAAAATTCTTGCAAGAAGCAATATCGAAGCTCATTTTGTTAATGGTAAGAAATTAAATGAAGTGAAAAAAGCACTTGTTGGAAAACAGCATAATGGCACGATTGTTAAAAATTAATTTAACCCCCTTCTTTTTAATGGGGCAATTGTTAAAAGTTAATTCAATTCTTTCTTTCTTTTTTTTTTAATTAATTTTATTGTTTTTAACTTAATGTTTAAATAAAACTTCTTCGTTTAATTAATTCATGGGTAGTTTTGATAATTCAATTGCAATGGCTAAACTTACTTTTATTGAAAAGTATAAGAAAGCAAAAGTAAGTGATTTGAATTTAATTAAGGAAAAGTTAAATGCTGAAGTGTCTTTTTTTGATGATGGAAAAAAAGCAAAAGTTAGTTATTTAGGACAGACAACAATTGTTGATGTTTTACATATTAAATGAAATTAAATCAGTTTATTAAATTAAAATTAGTCTATTTTTTTTTTGTTTGAATTTTTTTTTTAAAAAATTTAATTATTTTTACTTATTATTTTTTTAAATCTTTTGTTTTAATTTTTTTTAATTCTTTATATTCATTTGGTAGTAATACTGGTTTTTTATAGTTTTTCCAATCGTCATAAACAATACGAGGGCAGGCTGTTATAATAAAAGCATCAAATGGAAGATAATCAAGTGCTTCTGGTGTGATATTTTCCATTATTATTTTATAACCCTCTTTTGGTACTTTGTTTGAGGAAAAGAATTTTTGCCCTGGCTTGGTTGAAAACACCCACGCGAAATTTTTTGAATTCATTGCTTTTGAAATTCTTAAATACTTTTCTTTTTCCCACTGTACTGGTTTTATTATTTTAACTGAATTATTATAAGGATTTGCTTGTATTACTTCTTTTTTTGTAATAAATGAAACAAATAAAGGATGGAAGTAACCGCTTCCAATATAAAGAATTGATTCAGCTTCAGTTAAAGCAGCTGAACCATCACATCCAAGAACTTGTCCTTTGTAAGTTGCTCTTTTACCTTTTTTTGCTGGAATTATTTTAATACCTGTTTTTTTAAGCATCTCCTCTGCTTCTTTTAATTTATGAATGTGTTGTATTGTTGTAACCACTGTTGTTGTTTTTTTTAAGTAAGGTATTGCTTTTTTAATGCTTTTTTTAATGCTTAAGTCAGAGGGGGTTTCAATGTAAATTACTTTTTTATTTGGAAGCATTTTTGAATGAGCAAAATGAATTGTTAAATCAAAGCCTTTTGTTTTAATATCACATGCACCAAAACAAGGTTCAGCTGAAAGCCAGACATCATATCCTTTTAGTTGTTTCATTACTTGCTCTGCTTTTGTTTTCAAGCCTTCTGGGAATTGAAGAAGTATTTTTTTAGCTTTTCTTTTTTTAATTTCTTTTTTTATTTTATTAATTTCAAAATCATAAGCCATTATAAAAAACCTGTTTTTTTAATCTTTTATTTTTCCTGTTATTGATAACCCAAGTAAAGTAAATGCAAAAAATACTAATAAAACTTGCAAATGCCAGGGGTGAGTGTAAAAAGAAATTGCTTTTGTTTTTGTTTCAATTAACCAATAGGCAACTATTAATTCTTGAAATGTTAAAAAAATGAAAGCAACTGCAGCCCAAAAATGAAGTTTTACTCCTCTTCTTAAATATTTTTTTATTAATACTATTGCTGTTGCTGTGAAAATAATCATGCTTACTATTGTTATTATAAAATAAAATTCAAGCAAGTTCATTTAAGCCACCCTACTCCTATTGTTACTAATAAATAACCAAGGGTTATTAATACATTTAATCCCGCTTCTATTGCTTCTCCTTTGTAATTAATTAAACTAAATATTGTTATTAATAAATACCCAATAAAAATTAATATGAAACCACTTAACCCAACAAATAAATCCTTTTCTTTAAATGTTTTCCATGTTTTTAAGACAAAATAAACAACAAGGAATGAAATTACTGTTAAACTAATTTCAGTTACACCTAAAACGTCTTTGTCTACTGTTATTGAATTACTTAAAGTTGAGTAAATCAATAAGCTTAGCACTATTAAATTTCCTACTAATAATATTTTTCCAAAATGCTTTTCTATTTTCATTTGAAAAACTCCCTTACATAAATTTGAGTATCTGGTTTTATTTCAAACTCTGCCCATTTAAGCGAATGATGAGTATTAACCATCCTTTCAATCCTTATCCCTCTTTTATCATCCATTAACTGCATTTTTATAGTGCCGTCTGTTAAAAAATTAAGAGTAGATAAAACACTTGCATCATGCAACCCGTCTTCAACAAGAATCAACCCAACTGAATTTGTTTCAACTATTTTGCTTCTTAAAATTTGCAGAAACTTAAAAATGCTTCTTTTTTCACCATATAATAAAAAATCAGATAAAGAATCAATAACAATTCTTCCTTTTTTAAAATTATTTTCTTGCATTGCTTTTTTAATTTCAATGTTCAAGTTAGTAATATTACTTAAATTACTAATTGAATACTTCTCATTACTTTTTTTATTTGACTTACAACTATAAGCATCTATTAATACTAAATTCTTTTTATAAGGAGTTAAATTTATTTTATTTAATTTTGTTTTTTTAAACAAAGCATCTGCTGAATCAACTGAATTAACATAAATACACTTTTCACCGTTTTTCAAACCCTCATATAAAAAATTAACAGCAAAAGTACTTTTACCTACACCTGGACTACCATAAAGCAAAACACTTGACTGCGAAGGTAAACCCCCCTCAAGCAATTTATCTAAACTAGGCGAACCAGTCTTAACACGCATAATAAAAAACAACGAGGAAAAACTATTTAATACTTTAACCAACGGCCGTCCGTTGGATCGACAGACGGCATAAAGCCGTCTCTTTAAAAGTTTGAATCAATAGATAGCCAACGGCCATCCGTTGGATCGACAGAGGACATTCGCTACGCTCAATCCTCTTTAAAAAAATTTCAACTAAACAAAAGCTATAACCAACGGCCGTCTAAAGTTTATGTAATTAAATTTTTTTGGTAACCTTTTTAAGGTATATATTCGTTTTTTAATAATAAGGTATTTTATATAAAAATATCTAATATTATATAACTGTATAGTAGTTACAAGGTTGGTGTAAAAAATGGGTCTATTAGCAAAGAGGAAAAGACAAGCAGAAAAAAGAAAGATAATGATAAATGAGATTAAAAAAAGTGGTTTTAAAGATACTTTTTTAATGAGAAAATCAAAAGCCGAAGCTTTGATTACAGCTAAAAAAGCAGGTGTTGATATTAGTAAATATGGTAGGGGAACAAGAAAGTCAACAATTTTAAAAGATGCAGTAAAAAAGTTAGGTGGAGGTATTTTAGCTGTAGAATATGTTTATGGGGTTGAAAGTAAACAAGCAGATAGAGCAAGTAAAAATCTTTATATTAAAGGAGAACAAAAGAGATTAGAAACAACAGAAGAAAGATTAGCAACTCTCCAAAGAGAAGTTGAAAATGCAAAAAGTCCTAAGGAAAAAAAAGCAATTCAAGGGGAAATTGATTTACTTGAAGGACTTAGAAAGGATCAACTAAAGAAAATTAAAAAATGGGAAAAATAAAAAAAAGGGTTACATTAACTTTTTTTTACTTTTTTTTTATTTTAATATGCATTTTGTTAATTCTTTCAAAGGGGTTTAGAAGAAAATAAGGATGTATCAATTCTTAGTTTTGGGCAATCTAAATTATTTTTTTAATAGTTTATCTTATTATTATTTTACATTAAAAAACACTTTAAATGTATCAAAAACAGTATTAATAAAGTTAATTATACTTTTTTTATTTTTTTCTAATTTTTTTCTTGCTACCTATTATAAAATAAGAAAAATGGTGGGGCCACAGGGAGTTTCAGAGAAAAAACACTTTTTTTTTGTTGATGTTTCTTCCTTTTGAACCCTGCTCTGGTGGTGTCTCCGGTTTTGATATCATTGCATTTTTTTTTAATGCTCATTGCTCCAAAGATTTTTTTTCCTCTGGAGCCACCTATACTGCCACTATACTATAGCCCCTGTTAAATTGTTGGTGCTGTTATTTGTATAGCGGCATACTGCCACTATACTATAGCCCCTGTTAAATTGTTGGTGCTGTTGTTTTTTTTATTGTTTTTTTGTTTGTTTTCTTAATTTTTTATTGTTTTTTTTGTTTGTTTTTTTAATGTTTTTTATTGGTTTTTTCTTTATTGTTTTTTTTTATTTGTTTGCGTATTAGTTTATTAAGTTTTTTGTTTATATTAATTATTAATTAAATTTTTTTTTAATTTAAGGTAAAGGTGGTTTTTATGAAAAAAGTTAAGGATATTAGTTTAAGTAAAGATTTAACTGTTGTTGATTTAGTTAAGCAGTTTCATGATGTTGGGGGTTTTACTGCTAAGAAGCTTGCGGTTGCTTCTGATGTTTTAAAAAAAATGGAAGGAGAAAAGGATTGTTTTAAGTTTTTAAGTTTTCCTGCTTGTATTACTGCTACTGGTATTAAGAGTGTTGTAAGGGATTTGGTTAAGGAGAAGAAGTTTGACGCGATTATAACTACTCCTGGTACTGTTGTTCATGATTTAGCTCGGTTGTGGCAGGATTATTATGAAGGTAGTTTTGAAGCTGATGATAAGAAGTTATATGAAGAGGGGATTAATAGGTTGGGTAATGTGTTTATCCCTAATTCTTCTTATGGTGAGATTCTTGAAAAGAGGTTACAACCAATTTTTAAGAAAATTTATGATTCAGTTGAAAATAAGGTGCTTGCGCCTTATGAATTAGTTTGGAAGATAGGTGAGCAGTTGGAAAATGAGCCTAATAAAGAAGATTCTATTGTTTATTGGTGTTATAAGAATAAAGTGCCTATGTTTTTGCCTGGTATTACTGATGGTGCTCTTGGTTTTCAGTTAATTATGTTTAGGCAGGACCATAAGGATTTTAAAATTGATGTGTTTAAAGATGAATCCTTATTAGAAGAGATTGTTTTTACTCATAAGAATACAGGTGCTTTGATGATTGGAGGAGGTATTTCTAAGCATCATGTGATTTGGTGGAATCAGTTTAAAGACGGGCTTGATTATGCTGTTTATTTAACTACTGCTGTTGAATATGATGGTAGTTTGTCAGGTGCAAGGGTAAGAGAAGCAGTTTCATGGGGTAAAGTTAAGCCTGATGCTAAGTATATTACAGTAGAAGGAGAAGCAACTATTTTATTGCCTTTGCTTGCTTCACAATTGCTTTGAAAAAAATAAGTATTTTTTTTAACCTACTTTTTTTTTATTTTTTAGAATTAATTTAGTTAAGTTATTCTCTTTTTTTTATTTTATTATTTTTGATTTTTTTTGTTTTAAAACTAAATCTAGGTTTTTTATAATTATTATTGTTTATTTCTCTTTGTTCATCATTTTTTTTAGTTATTCTTGTTTCCTCTTCTCCATAATCTTCAAATTCATTATACCCTCTTTTATCTTTTTCTTCATCTTCTATAAATCTTTTTAGGTAATTTGGGTAAAAAAGAGAATCATAAACTGCTTTTTCAGCATCTTCTTGTCCTTTTTTCATTTTAGCAATTGCTTTATGAATAGAAGTTATTATCTCTTTTTTTGTAAAGTTTTTCTTAATTTTTTCTCTTTTTGAATATTTGCCTAAAGGCATTTTTCTTCTTTTCATTTTTATTTTCACTTCTTGTTACTTATTTAACACAATTTATTTAATAAAGAGACGGTTTTATCTCATCTATTTAATGCAATTTGTTTTAACAAATAAGAGCACTTCAACGAAGTCGAAGTGGTCTGTTTAATGGAATTTTTTCAAAAATTAGACGATTTTACGTCGTCTGTTTAATGCAATTTGTTTTAACAAATAAGAGCACTTCAACGAAGTTGAAGTGGTCTGTTTAATGGAATTTTTTCAAAAAATTCCTAGCGGGCCTGGCGCGATTTTCGTAGAAGGGACTTTTACTTTTTTTAATAGTAAGTGTCTTTTCTTTTCGAACGCGCGACCCCTTGCTTAGGAGGCAAGTGCTCTAATCCAATTCAGAAACTCTTTTTTTTTATAAGAAAAGGGTTTTAGCTGAGCTACAGGCCCGTTTAATTTTTTGTGTGTAATGAGGCTCAGTGTTAATTTAATATCATTACCTTTTTTTAAAGAAAAGGTTCATTGGTTGTACACGACATCATAGCCCTTTTAATTAAATGATTATTATGGTTTAAAAATTAATGTTATTTTAATTATTTTTATTTTTTTTTGAAAGAATTAATTAATTGGTTTTTTTATTGTTTTTTTGTTTGTTGTATTTATTCAAATAATGTTTTTAGGTTTTTTGCTACGAAAGGTGATTTGAGCCAAGCTCCTACTTCTTGATTTTCTCCTTTTGGTGTTAAAAAAAGCATTACGTTGTCATCAGCGATAATAAATCTGTGGCTGTGATTTTTTTCTTTAACTTTAGCTGAGTATTTTTTAGCATGTTCTTTGATTTCTTTTGATTTAGGTGTAATGATGTTAATTTTAACTCCTCTATCGCTTGCTTTTTTTAAAGCTTCGGCATAGGAAGTTATTTTGTCTTTTATTTCTTCTTCTCCTCCTGCGATGTGGATTGAATCCTGGGCGTTGTTTATTAATGATTCTATTTTTGAACTAATGTTGTTTCTTTTTTTCATTACGTAAACGAAATCAGAAGCATTAACATAATCTTCTTTTTTAATTGTTTTAATTTTGTGATTTAAGGTGTTTTTTATTTTTTCAATTTGTTCCAAGTTTTTTTTGTGTTCTTGTTTTTTCTTGTTTTTAAGTGCTTCAAAAGCTTCATTAACTGGATTAGCTAAAAATCTAACTGGCCTGCCTGGTTGTATTGAAACAAAACCTTCTTTTGAGAGTTTTTCTAAAACGTCATAAGCTCTTGGACGAGGAATACCTGCTTTTGCGCTTACTTCACTTGCTGTTGCTGAATTTTCATTAATTAAAGCTAAGTAGATTTTAGATTCGTATTGGTTTAATCCAACGCGGTTTAAAAGATTTATTAGTTCTTGATTCATATGTTCTTTCATAATCAACACAAATTTATAAAGCTTTTTTTTTAATTAATTAATCAATTATTTGTTATTTTTTTTGTATGAAGCTGGTTAATTTTAATTAAGCCTATTTTTCACTGACTATTTTAGGAACCACAAAGTATATAAATGTTGTTACCTACAAATAGTAACATTAAAATTCAAAAAATTATGAGGTGTAGTTAAAAATGAATTTAAAATATGTAATAGCAGGTTTGCTTTTGGTAAGCACTGTGTTTTCACTTAGTGTGAATATACCTAACCAATTTCAAACAGTACAAGAAGGACAAATAGCATCTTTTGATGTTATGGTGTCAAACTCTGGGCAACCAGTGAATGTGTTAATAACAACTGATTCAGAATTGTCAGTAGCTTTATCTGAGCCTTTATTTCATTTGAATACAAATGAAACAAAGAATGTTACTTTGTTAGCAATGACAAATGGGCTTGGTAAAGGAGTTTATGTCATTAATTTAAATATTAATGGACAGGATTATAATGTTGGTGTTAATGTTGAAAAACAATCACCTGTCTTGTCTTTTACTCCAATTTATAATGACTTAACTGTAACACAAGGGCAGTATCAGGATTTAAAATTTATATTAAGAAATAATGGAAAAGAAAGAGTGAGGAATATTGTTATTGAAGGCAATTTGCCTGAAACTTTTAATGCAAAATACCCAGCACCAATTGACTTAGAAGGAAACGCAGTAAAAGAAGTAACAATAAGAATTAATGTTCCACAAGATTATCCTGTTGATGATTATGAGTACACAGTTAAAGCAGGAGCAGGTAATCAAATAACAACAGCACCAGTTTATTTAAGAGTAGAGGGATTAACTTCTCTTAAAGACAGATTGGATGCTAAAGTACTTTTACCTTGGGAATCAATTAAAGATGAAGGCAAAACAATTGGTTACAAAGTTACTTTTAGAATTAGGAACAGGGAAATTTATGACATTAATGACGTAAATTGGGTTTTCACTAACTTACCTAAAAATTGGAAAATAGAAGGAAATGATTCTTTTTCAGTTAAAGGTTATGCAACAAAAGATATCGCTTTAAGTGTTTATCCAACAAACTTCAACGAGCAGGTAGTTAATGTTTCATTTGTTAAAAATAATGAGACAATAACAACTAAGAAACTTGAATTTGCAGGCAATAAAATTGGTTTTACTGGTTCAGGTTTAGTAATTGGAGGAGGAAGCACTTTCTGGGGAATAATCTTATTGGTTGCAATTGCTTTAGCTTTGTTTTATGTGAGAAACCAAAATTCATTAAATGAAGAAGAAGAAGAAAAGAAAACCAATGAGTACTTGAAAGAACTTGTTGAAAAAACAAATAAGAAAAAAAGAAAGTAACTTTCTTTCTTAAAAACCTTTTTTAATGAGAGTGCTTGACTGCACCTCATCTAACTCTCTTTTTTTTTGTTTTAATTTCCGTTTAATTTATATTCTTATCTTGTTTTATTTTTTTCTTGGTGACGCATGAAAATTTATTTTGATAAGGGCATTGTTATTCAACAGAATGAAAAAAAACTTTTCTTAGACCCATCTAGAAAAATAAGAGATAAAAATGAAAATGTTTTAGTTGGCATTACTCATGCTCATTCTGATCATTTAAAAAAACATGATGCTGAAATGTTAATGACTTCTGAAACAAGAGATTTAGCTGGTTTTTATTCAAAAACAAGTGCTTATAATGAAGAAGTTGAGTTTGGTGATTTGACAATTACTCAGCATAATGCTAATCATATTTTAGGTTCTTCACAGTTTGAAGTGCGTAATGGAAAATCAGTAGTATACACTGGAGATATTAGGTTAAATGAGGGTTTTTTATTTGAACAATGTCCGGTTGTTAATTCTGATGTTCTTATAATTGAATCTACTTATGGCATGCCTCATTTTAAGTTTCCTTCAAGTAAAAAAGTGTTTCAAAGCATTAAAGAATGGGTTGAGGAAAAACAAGAGAAAAAGATGAACGTTGTTTTTGGAAGTTATTCTCTTGGTAAATCACAGGAGTTAATTAAAGTACTTAATTTAATTGGTTTAACTCCTTTTGTTTCTTCTAAAATAGCTGAGTATTCAAAAGTGTATGTAAACAATGGAGTTAAATTAAAATATGAAAATTATGGTGAAGTAACAAAAGAAGGTTTGTTTTTAATTACTGAAGCAAAAGAAAAAATGAATTCTGATTCTTTTGTTGCTATTGCTCCTCCTCATTTAATTAACAAGCATCTTCTTCGTAAGTTTTCATTTAATGGAAAGGAAACATCAGCTGCTTTATTAACTGGCTGGGGCTCCTTGTATTCTTTTGCTTCAAAAGGGATTGAAAGAGTTTTTCCTTTAAGTGACCATGCTGATTTTAATCAATTAATAAATTATGTTGAACAAGCAGAACCTAACCAGGTTTTTACAGTACATGGTTATGCTAAAGAATTTGCAAAACAAATTAAAAACAAATTAGGCATACCAGCTTATCCGTTAAAAAATATTTAAAGGAAAAAAATATTTTGTTTTTTTGTTTGGTTTTTATGTTATGAAAAGGTTTTTAAAGTTCTTTTTTTAGAAGAATTAAAGGTAATAAGGAGTTGAATTTTAAAATGAGAGGAAAAACAGAATTAGTTACATGTTTTTATTGTGGAAGAAAAGTTCCGGTTGATAAAGCAAGTAGGGTTACTAAGTATTCTTTTAGTTATTTTGATGAAAAATCAGGTATTAAGCATAGGGGTTATCCTTCAACAGTTCATGTTTGTCCTAAATGCGCTAGGCATAGGGGAATTAAAAATGAGAGTCCTATGAAAGGAAGGCCAAAAAGACGTTAAAAAAAATTATTTCTTTTTTTATTTTTATTGGTTATTAAAAGTTTGAGTAATTTGTTTTATTTTTTTTTACTTTTTTTGTTTAGTTCGATTATTTTTGGTTTAGGTATTTCTTCACTTGTTTCTCTTTGTACTTTAACTGCTTTTTCATGTTCTTCTTCTTTTGCTTGTTTTCTTTTATAATATATTGTTCCTACTGTTGCTATTATTGTTGTTACTAATATTACTGTGAAGGCGATGTCTGCAAATGATTTTACTACTGTATCTCCTGGAAGTGCTGACATTGGCATGTATGCTAAGACAGCTGCTGCTAATCCTCTTGGCATCATTACTCCTATTATTTTTTTATCTAAGTCAGTGAAGTCTTTATTTCCTCTTGCTATTATTTTAACTGCGAATGGGCGGGTTAAGAGTATCCCAGCACTTATAATTATTCCAATTAGAATGTTTATTGGGTTTTGTATTGAAACAAGTAATCCTAAGAATACAAAGAAGAAAGTTCTTATTAAGAATGAAATTAATTTATGGAAGTTTCTTGAGGTTTGGTCTATTTCGTAAGCAATTGAACCATATCCTATTCCTCTTAATATTCTTCTTCCATTTCCAAGGATTATTCCAAAAGTTAAGCAGGCTATTGCTCCGCTTCCGTTTAAGTAATTGACTACTGAGTAGATTATGAATAAAATTCCAAGGGTTACGACGTAAGAGTATTCTTGTTGTTTTATTTTTTGCATTATCCACAGCCATATTATTCCTATCATTGCTCCTAAGATTATTCCAATTGAAAATTGAGCTGTAATGTTTGTTAGTATGAAGTTAAGTTCTGCTTGTCCTGATTGCATTGTTTGAATAATTGCAATTGCTGTTACGATGCATAATACGTCTGTTATTGCTGATTCTATAGATAAAACCATTTTAGCTTTGTCGCTTATTCCTTTTAATTTTGAAACAATTGGGATAACTACTGCTGAACTTGTTCCTCCTATGATTGCACCTAATAAGATTCCATGAAGTAGAGTAACTCCTTGAACCCATATTCCCATTATCATTACTATTATTGTTGTTACTACTATTGTTTCTATGAATGCGATTATTGTAAGTATTGCTCCTTTTGGTGCTTCTTTTAGGATTTTAAACAAGTCCATGTCTATTCCCCCTTCAAATAAGATGATTATTATTGCGATTGCTGAGAAGAAATCAGAAACAGCTAAGAAGGGAGCTTGATTTAAGTAACCTAATATTGGCCCAAGAATTAAGCCAAGAAGCATTAACCAAATTATGCTTGGTATGTCTGTTTTTTTAAAAATTAAGTTTCCTATAAATCCAATTAAGATGACTATTCCAATTAATGCTAATTCAAATCCCATAATCCTATTATTCTTTTTGCTTTTTTAAACTTAACTAAAAAATTAAAGGTGCCAATGCATTATGTTTAAATAGTTTTTTTACCTAACTATAATCATGACTATTTGTGCTATTTGTAAACAAAATAAAAAAATAACTAACAGGTGGGTTATTCAAGAGCATGCTGTTGATAATTCACTGATGCGTAATCTTAGGGTATGTGATGATTGTGGTGCTAATTTAATTAGAAATGTTTTAAAACAAATGTCTCGTGATGGAACAGTTCCTGAAAAAATTGATTTGGGAAAAACAGGTTTGGTTAATTCTGTTCATTTAGGTGAAGATAATGTTTTAGAAATTACTCTTTCAATGGATTTAGCTAAAGCAAGAAAACTTGTTCTTGATAAAACAGAGTAATTATTATTTTTAATTTTTTTTACTTATTTTTTTATGTTAAAAAATGTTTTGTTTGTTTTTTTAGAAGAATATTTTTATAACAATACCAAGCATTAAACCAAATAATGAAATTGTTAAGGCAAGAATAATAAATAATAAGGTTCTTGCTTCTCTTATGTCTTTTTCTAAATCTTCTAGGGTGATTTTTTTTGTTTTAATTGGTTCAATTATTGTTCTTTTTAAACTTGCTCTTGGCCTTAATTCTTTTTTGTATTTTTTTGAAAGTAATCTTTTTATTCTTTCATTATTCTTTTTTTCTTTTTTTTTGCTTTTTTCATTTGCTTTCATTTTATTTTATTCACCTTATTTCTGCTCCTGTTTTAATATCTCCGTCTGTGGTTAAAAGCTTTACTTTTCCTTCTTTTGTTTCAGCTGCAAGCAGCATGCCTTGGCTTTCAACTCCTCTTATTTTACGTGGTTCAAGGTTAGTGATTACAATTATTTTTTTACCGAGCATTTCTTCTTCTGAGTAATAAGGAGCCATTCCAGCAACTAATTGTCTTTCTTCTTCTCCTATTTTTATTTTTAATTTATATAACTTATCTGCTTTTTCTATTTTTTCAACTTTTATTATTTCAGCTACTTTTAATTTGAGTTTGCTGAAGTCATCATAAGTTACGTAATCCATTTTTTTCACTTCCTTTTCATTTTTTTTAGATGAATATTTTTCAATTAATTCTTTTACTCTATCCTCATCTATTTTTTTAAATAATACTTCAAAGTCATTTATTTTATATTCTTCTTCTAATTCTGTTAACTGGCTCCATTTTGTTTTTTTGTTAATAAATTTTTGTATTTTCTCACTTGATTCAGGAATAAAAGGGTTTAATAATACTGCTAATAATTTTGTTAAATGTAAGCAGGTATAAACTGTTTGTCTTCTTGTTTTTTCATTTTTCCATGGTTCTTTTTGAGTAATATACTGATTTCCTATTCTTGCTATTTCAATTATTTCATTAAGTGCTTTTTTTAATTCTATTTTTTTAATTAATTCATCTATTTCTTTTACTTTTTCATTTGCTTCTGTTATTATTTTTTCATCTTGTTTTCCTAATATTGGTTTTTTAAGTTCTGATTTGAAGTATTTTTCAGTAAAAGTAAGTGTTCTGTTAATAAAATTTCCAAGAGTATCATTTAATTCACTGTTTATTGTTTCTTTAAATGATTCCCATGTGAAATCACTATCTTTTTTTTCAGGCAAGTTTGCGATTAAGTAATACCTCCAATAATCAGCTGAAAAATCTTGTAATGCATCAAGTACTTTAATGCTTGTTCCTTTTGATTTTGAAAGTTTTGAGCCTTTGAATGTTAAGTACTCATAGGAAGCAATTTTTGAAGGCAGTATGTAAGTTCCTTCTGCCATTAACATTCCTGGAAAGTAAATGCTGTGGAAAGGAATATTATCTTTTCCTAAAAAATTAACTAACTGTGTGTTTTGCTCATGCCACCAGTTTTCTTTACCAAGTTGTTTAGTGAAAGTGATATAACCAATTGGCGCGTCAAACCATACGTAGAAAACTTTTCCAGGTGCGTCTGGTATTGGTACTCCCCATTTAATGTCTCTTGAAATATCTTTTTCTTTAAGCCCTTCTTTGATGAAATTAAGTGCAAAGTGTTTTGTATTTGGGAATAAGCCGTCGTGGTTTTCAATCCAGTTGATTAATTTATCTTTTAATTTAGGTAAGTCAAAAAATATGTGTTCGCTTTCTTTTATTACTGGCGTGCTTCCGCATATTTTACAATGAGGATTTTTTAATTCAAGAGGATTAATGAGTTTTCCGCATGAGTCACATTGATCTCCTCTTGTTCCTTCTGCTCCACAATAAGGACAGGTTCCTTCAACGTACCTGTCAGCTAAAAAAGTTTCACATTTAGGACAGTAAAGTTGATTGATTTTTTTGCGGTAAATAAAATTATTTTGCTTTAAGTTGTAATAAAAATCCTGCACTACCTTAGTATGTTCTTTTGAAGTTGTTCTTGAAAAAATATCAAAATTAATATTTAATCCATTAACTGCTTGTTTTTGTTTTTCATGATATTTGTCAGCTAATTGTTTTGGAGTTAGTTTTTCTTTTTTAGCTGCTAGTACAATTGGCGTGCCATATTCATCACTTCCACATACGTAAATGCATTTTTCTCCTTTTAGTTTTAGAAAACGAGAGTAAACATCTCCTGGTAGGATGCATCCTGCAATATGCCCAATGTGAAGTTCATTATTTACATAAGGGAGTGCTGAAGTAACTAAGTATCTTATTCTAATCACCTATTTTTTTTAGAATCTTTTAATAAATAATATGTTTTAATTAGTTTTTAAGTGTTTTTGAAAACCTTTAAAACCTTTTAACGTGTTTTATTTTTTTAAAGTGGTTTTATGGATTATTCTTTTTTGATAAATTTAGCTTATTCTCATTATATTTTAGCTTCAATAATAATTGGTTTTCTTAGTTCATTTACTATTTTTATTCCTTCCCCTTTTTTTGTTCTTGTTTTTTTTATAGCAAATCATTTTAATCCTTTTTGGGTTGGCATTTTTGCTGGTTTTGGTTCTGCTGTTGGTGAATTAACTAGTTATTATACTGGTTTTTTAAGTGAAAGAATTTTTTTTAAAAAATTTGAAAAATATTTAAACAAAGTTGAATTAATATTTCAGAAGTATAATCCTAATTTTGTTATCTTTTTTTTGTCAGCTACTCCTTCTCCTTTTGATGCTGTTGGTATTTTTTGCGGGTTAATTAAATATAACTTGAAGCATTTTTTTTTATTTACTTTTTTAGGTAAGGTATTAAAGTATTGGTTTATTGCTTATGCTGGTTATTATGGTTTAACTTTTTTAACTCATTATTTTACTTTTTAATTTTCCCAGAATTTTTTGATTATTTTTCCAGGTGATTTTTCATTTATTATGAAGTTAAAATCATTTGGAAATGCTTTACCATATTTTTTCCAGGTAAATCTTTCATCAAGAAAAATAGACACTCCTCTGTCTTTTTCTGTCCTAATTACTCTTCCTGATGCTTGTATTGCTTTGCTCATTGCAGGGAATATGTAACCATAATCCCAGCCCATTCCAAATTTTAAGTCATAATACCTGATTAATGCGGTTGTTTCTAAGTTTGGTTCTTGCAGGGGAATGCCTACTATTGCGACTGTAAGCAAATGTTCTCCTGGAAAGTCAATTCCTTCTGCGAAACTTCCTCCAGTTACTCCAAGAAGAACTGCTCCTTCTTTTGCTTTTGATTTAAATTTTTCAATTAATTTTTTTGTTTCTTTTGCATTTAATCCATTTTCTTGTTTTATTACTTCTTTATCAAAGTTAATATAAGGTGTTATTCTATCAAGCATTTTGTAAGAAGGAAAAAAAATTGCAGTGTTTCCTGGTGTTGATTCTATTGTTTCTGTTAATCTTTTTCCTATTTTTTCATATTCTTTTTCTTCTCTTTTTTCATATTTTGTTGTAACATCTTTTTGAATAATGTTTAGCTTGTTGGTTTTTGGGAAGGGGGATGAGTATTCTTTGATTATGGTGTCTTCTTTTTTTAAGCCGAGTATGTCTCTGTACATTTTACCTGGTTTTAATGTTCCGCTCATTAAAATAACAGAATGTGCTTGTTTGAATATTTCACCTGTTGCTATTGAGGGGTCTAAGCATTTTGATTCTATTAAGGTTCCTGTTTTTGTTTTTTTAACTGTTCTTAAGTAAGCATTTGAATCTTTCATCCATTGCTCGTAAAATCTAAGAATTCTTAAGCAGTTGCTTCTGCTTCTATTGGTATTTTCTAAGAATAAGGTGCCTGTTTGGTATAAATCATTTAATTCATTGTGATTTAAATAAGGTATTTCTTCTTTGTATATTATTCTTTCTTTTGTGTCTAATTCTTTTTCTATTTTTTCAAATTCTTTTAATACTTTGTTTAATTTTATTGCAAGCAGTTTGTTTTCCATTAGTAAGCTTTCTTGTATTGCTTTTTTTATTGTTTTTTTGTTAAGTGATGAGCTTAGTGCTTTTCTCATTCTATCTGGTAAATTATGTGCTTCGTCTATTATAATTATTGAATCTTCTAATTTTTTGTTTATTTTTTGTAAGAAAGTATCTGCTATGTATGGATTTAGTACTTGATAATAATCAGCTATGATTAATGTTGATTCTCTCGCGATTTTTAAAGCTGTTTCATAGGGGCATACTGGTGCTGGGAATCCTTTTTCTGTTAAGTTTTCACAGAATTTTATTAGTTCATCATGTTCTTTTATGTTTCCATGCCATTGTTTTATTTTTGCTAATCTTCTGTTTGCTGCTTGTCTTTTAATAAAATTTGTTCCCATTATATTTTCGTAGTAGGGGCATTTTCCTTTTGTTCTTCTTTTTCTGCATAACTCGTAGAAGTCATCTGTTTCTTTTATTGTAATTTCTTTGTCTGCGCACATGTTTTTTTTGCCAACTATGTCTACTGCTGTTTCATTTAACTCGTATTTTTCAGTGAGTTCTTTTATTACTTTTAATGCTATTTTATGTTGTGATATTTTAGGTGTTAAAAAGAAGATTGTTTTTTTGTTGTCTATTGCATATTTTAAAGCAGCTGAAATTGAAGCATCTGTTTTTCCTATGCCTGTTGAAGCGTGGGCTATTAAATTTTTTTGCTCTTTGATTACTTTTAAAGCGTCTTGTATTAATTGTTTTTGCCCTTCTCTTATTTTTTCGTGTCTGAAGTAAATTGGATTCATTGGCTTTAATTAGGTAAGAAGTAGTATAAAGGTTTTATTTAACCTTTGTTAGTTTGTTTATTAATTCTTCTGGATTAATTTGTTTTTCTCTGCATTTTTCTTTGAATACTTTTAGGATTTTTATTTCATCTTCTGTAAAACTAGGTGTTTTTTTGAATATTTTTTTATTTGTTTTTTTGTATTCTCTTATTTCTTGTGCTGAACCGAATTTGTTTATGCTCAATTTTACCATGAATCTGTTTTTTCAAGAAAATCTTGCTTGTTTTTTTTGTATCTATGTTCTGGGTTTCTTGGGCAGTACCATATTCCATTTTTTTCTTCCATTACTATGCTTTGTCCTGTTTCAGCAAAGCATGCTGGGCAGATTGTATTTATTTTGATTCTTCCTTGCATTAAATAATCACCTTTTTAAAAAGTATAATTAATTAATTTTTCTGTTTTTTTAAGTATATTAATATTTACTTTGAAGTAAGTTTAAAAATAAAAAAAAGGGTGGTGGTGGTTTTTATTTTCCCCATTTTTCAAATGCTCTTTGTAGTTCTTCGTGTGTTTTAGCGTAGGTTTTTAGTGGTATTTTTTTCATTGTTGCTTCTACTGCTTGTCTCATTGCTGTTGCTCCTGCTCTTGTGCCGTCTGGGTGCCCGTGTACTCCTCCTCCTGCTTGTATTATTATGTTGTTTCCGAAGAGTTTAACTAGTTTTGGCACGTGCAGTGGTTGTAGCCCTCCTGAGCATACTGCAAACATGGGTTTGATTTTTCCCCACTTTTCACTTAGCATGTGTCCTTCTTTTTTTATGAACTTGTTTTCAATGTCTTCAACTATGTAGAGTATATCTTGTTTTTTTCCTTCCATTTTTCCAACTGCTGTTCCTATGTGCAGTTGGTCTACTCCTATTAACCTGCTTATTTCAGCTAAGACGCTCATTGATATTCCATGTTCTGGGTTTCTTGTTAGTGCTGCGTGCATTGCTCTGTGTCCGTGTATTATTAATTTTAAGTCATTCATTTCATTTCTAAGTGTTTGCAGTGCTGCGAATCCTGTTGTGAGTATGTCTACCATTACGTATTCGTTTCCAAGTTTTTTTAAGTATTTAGCTCTTTTTATCATTTCGTTTGTTTCTGCTGTTATATTAGCCATGTATGCTTTTTTTTCACCTGTTTCTTTTTCTGCTTTGTTTTTTAGTTTAATTGTTTCTCTTGCTCTTTTTTTAAAGTGGTTAAATGGTTGAGAGGTTAGGTTTTCGTCGTCTTTAACTACATCTAATCCTCCCATCCATGATTCGTATGCTACTTTTGCGTGTTCTTTTTCTGTTAATCCTAGTTTTGGTTTTACTATCGTACCTACTAGTGGACGTTTTTTGATTTTTAGTGTTTTTCTTACTCCTTGTATTCCGTATTGTGGGCCTTTGAAGGAGTCTCTGATTTTAGCTGGCCATTTTATGTCAACTAGTCTTAGTGTTTTTATTTCTTTCATTCCATAAATGTTTCCTGCTATTGATGAAAGTATTTCAGGCATGTTTCCTGGTTCGAATAATTCGCTTGGATATGCGATTTCTAAGTAGTCTCCTTTTATTTTGTATACTTTTGCTCCTAGTTTTAATTGTCTTTTTTCTGTTATTGTTGTTAATTTTGTCCATGTTCCTGTTGATGATTCAGATGCTATTGCTCCTGCTGCTTCTTCTTTTGTTATTCCTTTACCTGGTTTGAATTTGTAAGTGCATATTAAGTCGTTTTTTGTTGGCTTGTATTTTTTGTTTATGTAATGAGTATAATTTGCCATTTTTTATTTTTTCACCTCTTTTAAGCATGTTTTATTTTGTTGTGTTTTTTATTATTTTTTTTGTTTTTGAGTGTTGTTGTTTAGTAAGTATTTTAAATTTATAAAGCCATATTGTTTTAATTATTAATTAGGTTTTAATTTTAGTTTAATTGAAATTAATAATTAGAAACAGGGGGAGGGTTATGCTTATAAACTTGTTTTGTTTTTTTAATTTTAGTTATTTATTTTTTTTTATAAATGAGGTGATTTTTGTTTATGGCTCGTGTTCCAAGTGGTATTCCTGGTTTGGATGAATTGATTCAGGGTGGTTTTTTAGAGGGTAGTAGTGTTTTGGTTGCTGGTGGTGCTGGTACTGGTAAGACTATTTTTTCTACTCAGTTTATTTATAATGGGGCTTCTGTGTATGGTGAGCCTGGTATTTATATTACGATGGAGGAGGGTGCTACTAATTTGTGGTGGAATATGAAGTCGTTTAAGTGGAATTTGCCGAAGTATGAGCAGGATGGTTTGATTAAGATTTATAAGATGGGTATGTTGGAGCCTCGTGAGTTTGCTTCTAAGTTTGATGAGGAGATTGAGAGGATTAAAAAGATGGTTAAGGAGATTGGGGCTAAACGTTTGGTTGTTGATTCTACTACTGCTTTTGGAATGTGGATGGGTAAGGAGGAGAATATTCGTTATTCTTTGTTTAAGTTGGCTGATGAGTTGAAGGAGATGAAGTGTACTACTTTGTTGACTGCTGAGACTTTGGGGGGTAGGGATCAGTTTTCGCGTTTTGGTGTTGAGGAGTTTATTACTGATGCTGTTATTTCTTTGTATTTTAATCCTCCTAATAGGAGTTTGTTAGTTAGGAAGATGAGGGGGACTAGTCATGATCAGAAGATTCATCCTTATTCTATTGGAGAGCAGGGAATTACTGTTAATTCTAAAGAAGAAGTTTTATGGGAGTCTTTGAAACGATAGTTGAAAAGACGGAGTCTTTGAAAAGAGGATTGAAAAGAAGTAATCACTAAAGAGGTAAAGGAATAAATCTGATGTAATTAATGAAGAGGTATAAGTATTAGTTGAGTATTTTTTTTAATGATTTTTAAAAAGAAATAAAAAGGAGATAAGGATTTTGTTTTTGTTTTTAGTTGAAGTCGCTTAAGTCTATTTCTCCTTCTTGTTCTTCTTTTTCTGGTATTACTTTGAAGTGGTCAAAATTGTATGTTACTATTAATGTTGCTTTGCATTTTGGACATTCTGTGTAGTCCCCCTCATCAAGTATTTTATCTAATTTGAATTCATATAAGCATTTTGGGCATCTTACTAAATAGGGGTCTTTTTTAACTGGTTTTATTGGTTCAAGTGTTTTTTTAATTGCTTTTTTAATTTTTTCTTTTTTAGAAACTGTTTTTTTTACTTGTTTTTTCTTAACTGCTTTCTTAATGGCTTTTTTCTTGGTTATTTGTTTTTTCTTAATTGCTTTTTTAACAACTTTTCTTTTGGTTGTTGTTTTTCTTTTTGTTGTCTTTTTTTTAGTTGTTGGTTTTTTCTTTATTGTTTTTTTCTCAACTGCTTTTTTGACAACTTTTCTTTTGGTTGCTGTTTCTCTTTTTACTGGTTTTTTCTTAACAACTTTTTTTGTAATTGCCTTTTTTTTTGCAGTTTTCTTTTTCACTGTCTTTTTCTTAGGGTTTGTTTTCGTGGTTTTTTTAGTGTTTTTTTTGTCTTTTTGTTGAGTTTTTGTTGTTTTTTTTATTGCTTTTTTTAGTTTTTTAAGTATTTTCATAATTATCCCTTTTTTTAGTTTTCAAATTTTTATATTTTAACTAGTATTTAAAGGCAATTATTTTTATACTCTGGTTGCGTTAGTTTTTATTTGGTGACGTTATTTGGAAATTGAGTTAATGGATTTAGCTCAGCAGCCTGAGTGGAAGCAGTTGCTGGTTAATGTTGTTAAAAAAGAGGGTTTGGATCCTTGGGATATTGATATTAATTTGCTTACTGATAAGTTTATGTCTGAATTAAGTGAGTTGAAGACTTTTGATTTTCGTATTCCTGCTAATGCTATTCTTGCTAGTAGTATTTTGTTAAGGTTTAAAAGTGATAAGTGGAGGGTTAATCCCTTGGTTAATGATGTTTTTGAGCCTATGTTTATTCCTGATAAAATTATTCAGCCTCCTGTTTTTCCTGATTTGCATCCTGTTTTTCGTGAGACGCGGAGGATGGTTACTTTGAATGAGTTAATTGATGCTATTGAGGATGTGATGATTAAGGAGAAGGTTAAAGCAGGTAAGTCAAAAAAGTTAAAAGAAGATGTTCCTGATGTTTTAATTGATTTGGTTAAGTCAAATGAAGTTGATTTTGAAAAAAGTATTAATGATGTTTATGATAAAATTAAGTCAAAGATGGATACTGAAAATTTAATTACTTTATCTCAGTTGATTTCTGAAAAAGATATTAATGAATTTTTAAATGTGTTTGTTCCGGTTTTGCATTTGGCTAATAAGGGTATGTTGAATGTTTGGCAGGAGGAAGTGTTTGGTGAAATTTTTATTCATTTAAATGATGGTTTAAAAACTAAGAGTTTGAATGGTAAAAGTTTGAAGAATAATGGTTTTAAGAAGTTTTCTTTAAATAAAGGTGTTAGTAATGGTAGTGCAAAAGGATCCTAAAAAGTTATGCGAAGCTGCTTTGTTTATGAGTCCTTCTCCTATTAGTTTAGAGGAATTAACTAAAATTATGGGTTTGACTAGTTTTTCTTTAAGTTTAAAAGTTATTGAGGAATTAATGAAAGAGTATGCTTCTCGTGATTCAAGTTTAGCTATTATTAAAACTGAAAACAAAAGATTTGCTATGACTGTTAAACCTGATTTTTTAAATGAAGTTAGTCATTTAGCTGTTGGTGTTGAAATGACTAAAGCTGTTTTAAGAACTCTTGGTTTGATTGCTGTTAAGCAACCAGTTAAGCAGTCAATTATTGTTAAAATTGTTGGCAATAAAGCATATGAATATGTTAAGGAATTGAATGAAAAGGGTTTTTTAATTGTACAAAAAAAAGGGCAGACAAAACTTTTATCAACTTCCCCTAAATTTGACTCTTATTTTGGAAAACAAGCAGAAGAAATTAAAGCAATGAGTACAAAAGCATACCAATCAGTATTATAATTTTTCTTAGTGAAGTTTCTTTTTTTGAAAAAGAAAGTTCAGATTAAAGCAATGAGTACAAAAGCATACCAATCAGTATTATAATTTTTCTTAGTGAAGCTGATTAACTGCTTGAATTTCTGATCTCCATCATTTTTATTAATTAATTTAAGTTAATTTTCAAATAAAATAAAGAGTGGGCCGCAGGAGATTTGAACTCCCGGCCTTTCGATTATCAGTCGAATGCTCCAACCAGACTAAGCTTTACCGGTAACAAAATTGTTACTAGCGGCCCTTGTCTAAGTTGGCCAGAAGGTAATCCGGCCCAGTTTATTGCTTTTTGTAATTTCTCCTTTTTATGCTTTACGTTAAAGATTATTTGTTGAAATTTTAAAATAGATTTTATTGTTCTGCTTAATGTTAATGATTTATAAATACTACTTTGTTTAATTTATTTATAATGGTTAGTAAAAATAAAACTAATGCTAAAAAAGTTTCTAGTGGAAGCAGAAGTAAGGGAAGAAGTGTTGATAAATTTTCTTCTAAAATTAAAAAGTTTGGTAAAAAAGTTCCTAAAGATTTGGAAAAGAAGCTTAAAGAAAGAAGGGATATTATTCTTAATAGTCATTTAAAAGATGAATATTCTGAAGCATCAAAAAAGTTTAGTGAGTTTCTTAGGCGTTCTGCTGAAACATCTCCTGGTGTTTTTTCTTCAAAAGAAAATCGTTTAATGATGCTTTATAATATGCAAGAAGTTTATTTAAAAGCGATTGAAAAAGGAGATGTTTCTTATTCTGTTAAAAATAAGTTAAAAGAAGTTTTTCCTGATTTTTTTGACACTAATTTTTATAAAAAAAGCAAGGGGTTAGCTAATGAAGTTAAAATTAAGGTTAAAAATTCTTCTTCTGATTCAGTTGTTTCTTCTAAGCCTAAAAAAACAAGTTCTTCTTTAAAGAAAGGACTTAAATCTAAGTCAATAAAACTTGGTTCGTTAGCTAAAAAAACTCATTCTTTTATTGATTTTGATTCTTTTGAATCAGTAGAGTTTATTAAATGGTTTTTGATATTAATTCTTCTTTTAGCTTTGGTTTCTGCTATTTATAGTATATTTAATTAATAAATTAATTTTTTATTTAATAAACCTATTTGATTCTTTTTACTTGCTTTTTTTTATAATTATTTTTTAATAATTTCTTTAATTATTTTTTCATAAGGAGCGTTTGTTTTTAATCCATGCCCTTCAAAGTGAGTTGAACTTGCTTTGTAACCTTGTTTTTTTAATTCCTCAATTATCTTATTTTTTTTATTGCTTTGTTTTTTATAAATTTTAGTTAAAGCGCTGATGTTATAATAAGGTTGTTTTACTTGAATTTCTTCTTCTGGTAAGAAAAAAGGATGCTGAGCTAGTTCACCAATCCAAGTTACTCCAAAAATAAGAGCGTTTGCCCCACATTTACATTTATTATTTACTTCATGATTATAGGGTATGAGTTCTCTTCTCTCGCATTTAGGACAATACTTAATAAAACCAAGTTTTTTAAGCTGTCTTCTTGTTTCTTTGCCACCTCCAAGCATTTCCATAAATACGCGATTATAATGAATAGAATGATATGAAAAATAAGGACGTGCTGTTAAGTCATGCTGATAAGCAATTTTAACAAAACTAGCTATAAGGTTTCTTATTCCTAACTCATGTTTGAAAGTGCTTCTTTTGCTGATTATTCCATATCTCCTGAAGCATGCTTTTTCATAAATTCCTGCTAATGTTCCTGTATCAGTTGCTGTTAATCCAATCAAGCCCCCTTTTGGTTTAACTGCTTGTATTGAGTTGTTTATGAAATTAATTGGGCTTCCGAAAGGATCAATGTCAATAAAATTAAAGTATTCAAGTTTATTGTTAACTAAGAATTTATTTGCTTCTTCATTGCTTATTTTAATTTTTACTTTATTTAATTCAGTGTTTTTTTTAATCAGTTTTACTGCTGATGGTTGCACGTCATTAGCAAAAATTTCAGTTGAAAAATCAAGTTCTTTAGCAAACCTAATTGCTCTTGCTCCTGTTGCACTTAATAAATCAAGCAATTTAACTGGTTTTTCTGCTTCTTGTTTTTGAAAATAAGTGTTTAATACATTAATTGTGTTTGTTCTGTTAAACTTCATTTTAGGGTTGTAAAAAACAAGTGCTTGTTCCGGAACTTGTTTTTCATTAAGTTCCGGTATTATTAATTGTGCTTTTCCTTCTTTTATTGTTGTTGTTTTTTCCTGAGCTTGTTTTTTTATTCTTTTTATTGGGTTTTTTTTTATTCTTATTGATATTGTTTTTAGTGCTTGTTTTTTTTTGTTCTTTTGTTTGCTTGTTTTTTTTATTTTTTTATTTTTTGTTTTAAGCAATTTCACTCACTTATGTTTACTTTTTTTCCAACCATGTCATTTGTTATTGCTTTTTTAAAAATTGCTCTCATTATTCCTTTGTTGCCGTGTGCTGAAGCTATTTTTCCAGTTATTTTTCCATTTTTGATTGGTAGTTCTACTTTTTTTCCAATTAATTTTGTAACATCTTCTCTTGTTTTTGTTTCTTTTGTTTCTATTAAAGCGTGGTTTGGTTGGACTGTTCTTCTTCCTCTTTTGAAACTAATTATGATTCCTTTCATTTTGATTCCTCCTTTGTGTTTTGTTTGTTTTTATTATGTTATTGTTTTTTATTCTTTAAGTTTATTAAATGTTACTAATGGAAAAGGAGTATCATAATTGGAATGATATTTACAATAATAAGAAAGAGTTATTGAATTAAGTTAGAAGGTGGTAGATGAATGTTAATTTTAGGAATCGATGAAGCCGGGAGCGTTTGTTAACTAAATTAATATTTGGTTGCATTCCCTGATAGGCCCTGTCATCGGTCCAATGGTTATTGGCGCTGTTTTAATGCGTGAGGAAGATGAAGTTATTTGTAGGGATTTGAATATTCGTGATTCTAAATTAATTGCTCCGAAGAGAAGGGAGTTTTTGTTTAATGAGATTAAAAAGTTTGCTGTTGAAGTTCATCATGTTAAAATAAGTGCAAGAGAAATTGATAGGCAACGTAAGAAAATGAGTTTAAATGAGCTGGAGGCTCTTAAGATGGCTGAGTTAATTAAGAAATTTAAACATGAACCAGATTTAGTTGTTATTGACTTACCTGACCCAACTGCTTATGGTTTTATTCATCGTATTTCTAGGTATATTAAAATTAAAGCTGAAATTAAAGCTGAGCATAAAGCTGATGCGAAGTATCCTAGTGTTTCTTCAGCTTCTATTATTGCAAAAGTAACTCGTGATAAGGCAATTGAAAAAATTAATGAAAAATATCCTGTTGGTTCAGGTTATCCTGCTGACCCTAGAACAAAAGAGTTTATTAAAAATAACGTAAATAAGGGCTTTGATTTTATCAGGTACTCATGGGAAACTGCACGTAGGTTAAAAAAAGAAGAGAAACAAAGCAAGTTAAATGATTATTAAGTTTGCTTGTTTTCTTTTTTCTTCAGTTTTTTTAAAATTATTTTTTTCTTATTTTGTTTTGTTTGTTATGCTCCTGGTAACTCAAATTCATCATTTTCTTCTTCTTCGCTTGCTTTTTCTTGTAATTTTACTTTGTATGTTTTTTCAATGAATTCTTTTGCTGTTTCTTCTACTATTACTTGCCCTTCTTCGTCATTGTAATAAACTGCTTTGAATACTGTTAGTCCTGTTGTTGCTTCCCAGTTTGCAAGTGCTTCATAAAAAGCTGTTTCTTTTTCAGGTTCTTCTTTGTTTAATTCTACAATAAGTATGCGTTGATTCATGTCTTTGGTTTTGTTGAGGAGTGCAAGGGCGTCGAATTCATCTATTGCCTTGAATTTTTTAAATACTGTTTGTTCTACTCTTTCATGCACGAATCTTTCAAGCAAGTCGCTTAAGTTTTTTTCAGTTGTTTTTTCAATTACTCCAATTATCATATTAAAATTAAAAGAAAAACAAGAATAAAAAACAAGCTGATTATTTTTTATAAATAAAGAAAAAGAAGAAGATTCAAAACTCATAAAGAGTTTTGAATTGATTTTGTTATGATTAACTTTTAAATTTTGTTTTACATCATGCCTCCCATTCCAGGTGGCATTCCTCCTCCTGGTGGCATTTCAGGTGCTTTTGCTTTTCCAGCTGCTATAATATCATCTATTTTTAATATCATTTCAGCTGTTTCGGATGCGCTTGCAAGTGCTTGTCTTTTTACTTTTGTTGGTTCTATTACGTCATCTTCCAGTAGGTTTAGGATGTCTGCTTTGGATACATGGACTCCTGCATTCTTGTTTCCGTTTGCGTGTTCTGTTCTTATTTTTACAAGAGTGTCTATTGGGTCCATTCCTGCTGATTCTGCAAGGGTTCTTGGTATTATTTCAAGTGCGTCTGCAAATGCTTCGATTGCTAATTGTTCTCTTCCGCCTACTTTTACTGCATATTTGCGTAGTTTGACTGCTATTTCTGTTTCTATTGCTCCTCCGCCTGTTACGACGCTTCCCATTTCAATTGCAGAAGTTACTGCTCCTATTCCGTCTTCAACTGCTCTGTCTGCTTCATTTACTACGTGTTCAGTTCCTCCTCTGATTAGGATTGTAACTGATTTTGGTTCTTTGCATCCTTCTATGAAAGTCATTGCTTCTCCTGATACTTTTTTTTCTGTTACTGTTTCAGATGCTCCTAGGTCTTCTTCTGTCAGTTCTTTTATGTTTGTTACTATTTTTGCGCCTGTTGCTTTTACAAGCTTTTCCATATCTGATTTTTTTACTCTTCTTACTGTGAATATTCCTGCTTTTGCAAGCATGTGTTGTGCCATGTCGTCTATTCCTTTTTGGCAGAATAGCACGTTTGCTTTTGAGTCTATTACTTTTTGTACCATATCTTTTATCATTTTTTCTTCTTGTTCTAAGAATGCTTGCATTTGTTCTGGTGATGTTATTCTTATTTCTGCATTTGTTTCTGTTTCTTTTATTTCAAGTGCTGAGTCAATTAGTGCTATTTTTGCGTTTTTAATTTGTCTTGGCATTGAGGAGTGTACTCTTTCTTTGTCTATGACTACTCCTTTTATTAATTCTGAATCATCTACGTCTCCGCCTTCTTTTTTTTCTACTTTGATAAAATCTTTGTTTATGTAAATTTTTTCTCCGTTTTGTTCTGATACTTGTTTTACTGCATCTACAATTATTTTTGATAATTTGCCTTTTGATTTGCCTACTGCTCCTTTTGAGCTCATTGTTGTATTACATACTTTTATTAGTCTTTCAGTGTCGTTTAATGTGATTGGGTCTGATGCCTCTTTGAGTAATTTGATTGCTTGTTCTTCTGCAAGTTTGTATCCTCTTATAATAACTGAAGGGTGGATTTCCTGGTCTAGTAAACTTTCTGCTTTTTTTAGCAGTTCTCCTGTGATTACAACTGCTGTTGTTGTTCCGTCTCCTGTTTCGTTGTCTTGTGTTTTAGCTATTTCTACTAACATTTTTCCAATTGGGTGTTCGATGTTCATTTCAGTTAATATTGTTGCTCCGTCATTTGTGATTGTGCTGTCTCCTAATTCATCTACCAACATTTTGTCCATTCCTTTTGGGCCTAGTGTTGATTTTATTGCGTTTGCTACTGCTTTTGCTACCATTATGTTTGTTTTTTGCGCGTCTCTTCCTAAAATTCTATTGCTTCCTTCTGGTAATACTATTACAGGTTGTCCTGATAATTGAGTCATTTTCTTATCCCTCCGTTTTTTTTAGAAAAATTCTTTTTTTTTTAATTAAAAGTAAGTTTGTTGTTACTTCGTGTATTTTTTTTAATAAATTACTTTTGTTTCTTTAAGTAAAGTTCTTTTCTTCATGCTTTTTTTATTTTTATGTTATACTCTTGTTTTTTAATTTTGAATGTTTTTGTTAAATCAGCCTCGCTTATTTTTATTCCTTGTTCTGCATTTGTTACTTTTTGAAGTTCTTCATAATTGATGTCTGGTTTTGGTTTTATTGTTATTATTATTTTGTCTTTTTCAATTAGTTTCATTTCTTTTCTCATTTGTTGTATTCTTCTTGTTATTTCTCTTGTAAGTCCTTCTTTTGCAAGTTCTGGTGTGATGTTTGTATCTAATTTTATTTCATCTCCTTCTTGTATTTGTTTTACATTCACTTGTTCTTTTATTAAGTCATACCATTTTTCAAGTCCTTTTGTTGTGATAATCATTTTTGCTAATGGTTGTCTTATGTTTATTTTTAATTCATTTCTTTTTGCTAATCCTGCTTCTATCACTTGTTTTGCTTTTTCCATTTCTTCTTCTATTCTTTTATTTATTAATTGTTCGTTGTATTCCGGCCATTTTTCTAGGTGGATGCTTTCTTTATTTTCATATTTTTTGAAGTGTTTTTGGTATAAGTATTCTGTAATAAAGGGTGTGAAGGGGGCCATTAATTTAAGACTTGTTAGTAAAGAGTGGTATATTATGTTTGTTACTTGTTGTTTTTCTTCTTCTTTTTTTATTCTGTTTCTTGTGTATTTTATGTATTCTTTTGATAAAGTATTTTCAACGAAGTTTTCTATTTTTCTTGTGGCTATGTGTACTTCTAGTTTTTCAAGGTGTTCTGTTGTTTCTTTTTTTAGTTTTTCTAATTTTGAAATTATCCATTTATCTTCTGGTTTTTCAGTGTTTATTTTTGAATTTGGTTTTTCAATTGATTTGTTTAAGTAATTTCCTATGTTTACTAAGTAACTTAGTTTGTTGTTTACTTCTTTTCCTATGTTGTAACCAAATAAAACGTTTTGAGTTGGGTTTGTTTTGACATACATCCATCTCATTACATCTGCACCTATTTTTTCAACAGCGTCATCAAACCATATGACGTTTTTTCCTGATTTGTGCATTTCGTTTCCTTTTTCATCATATACTTTTTCAAATAATAGGGCTTTTTCAAATGGAATTTTGTTTTCCATTACTGTGCTTATGAATAACATTGAGTAGAACCATAACCTAATTTGTTCTCTCATTTCTGAGATAAATTCAGCTGGGAACCATTGTTTCCAGTATTCTTTATTAGCTAAGTAATGTAAGGTGGAGTAAGGTACTACTCCTGAATCAAGCCAGGCATCTGCTACTTCTTCTACTCTTTCTGCTTCTCCACCACATTTATCGCATTTAATTATTACTTTGTCTATGTTTGGGCGGTGTAAATCTTTTAATTGTTCAATTCCTTTTATTGCTTTTTCTTCTAATTCTTTTCTTGAACCTATCACATGTAAGTGCCCACATTTTTTACATACCCAGAATGGAAGTGGTGCTCCCCAGTATCTTTTTCTTGAAAAATTCCAGTCTCTTAAACTGTCAAGCCAGTTGTTCATTATTTTTCCACCAAAAGAAGGATACCAGTAAATTTTTTCATTTAATTCTTTCATTTTTTCTTTTACTTCATTTGATTTTATGAACCATGAATCTGTTTTTCTGAATACAAGTTCTTCTTTGCATCTCCAGCATGTTGGGTACCTGTGTGTGATTTTTCCTGTTTTGAATAAGATTCCTCTTTCTTTTAAGTCTTTTATTATAAGTGGTTTTACCTCTTTGACATGTTTTCCTGTTAGCCACCCGAAACCTTCTATGTAATCACCGTTTTCATCTATTGGTGCTATTGCTGGTAGTCCTCTTTCTTTTCCTAATTCGTAGTCTTCGGCTCCGCATCCTGGGGCTATGTGAACTATTCCTGTTCCCTCTTCTTCTCCTACTTCTTCCCAGTCAACTACTTTATGTGTTACTCCTTTTTGAGCAGGTAATTCATCATAAGGGCCTTCATATTCTAATCCAACTAATTGTGCTCCGCTTAGTTCTCCTAATTCTTCATAGTCTTTTCCAAGTACTTCTTCAGCTACTTTTTTTGAAACATAATAAATTTTTCCGTCTTTTTTTACTTTTAAGTAAATTATGTTTAATCCAACTGCACATGCTACGTTTGATGAAAGAGTCCAAGGGGTAGTTGTCCAGACAAGTAAGTACTCGTTTTCTTTGTTTTTGATTTTAAATTGAAGATAAACTGTTTCATGTGTTAATTCTTTGTACCCTTCTGCTAGTTCGTGTTGTGATAATGAGGTTCCGCATCTCCAACACCAAGGTACTACTTTGTGTCCTTTGTAAAGCATTTGTTTTTCATGTGTTTTTTTTAAAAAAGCCCATATTGTTTCAATGTTTTCGTCACTCATTGTATAATAACTTTCGTCCCATTTCATCCATTGTCCTAATCGAATGGATTGTTGTTCTTGTATTTTAGACATTTTAGTTACTCTTTGTTTGCATTTGTTAATGAATTTTTCAATGCCATATTGCTCAATTTCTTTTTTAGTTTTTATTCCTAAGTCTTTTTCAACAACTACTTCAACTGGTAAACCATGGCAGTCAAATCCATTTTGGTATCTTTGGTTGTACCCCTGCATTGCTTTGAATCTTTGGTAAGCGTCTTTTAATGTTCTTGAGTAAGCGTGATGTATGCCCATCGGGTTATTTGCTGTTATTGGCCCGTCTTGGAACCTGAATTTTTCATGTCCTTTATTTTGCTGAATTAATTTTTCAAATATTTTTTTTTCTTCCCAGAATTTTAGAGTTTCTTCTTCTACTTTTTTAAAATCATACATTCTCAAAATCACTTTTTTTTTATTTTAATTTATGCATTTTTGTTAAGTCCTGTTCAAATGGTTTTAACTCGCTTGGTATTTTTATTTCATGTATTTCACTATTTAATGAAAGTCCTTGTTCTTTTTTTGTTTTCCATACCATTGAGTTGAATTCAATTAATTGTTCTGTTAAATTAATAAAGTTGCTGTTCCAATTTTCATTTTCCTCTGGGAATTGTTCTAAGTGCACTGTTTTTTCATATATTTCTCTGTATACTTTGTCTGTTATAAATGGGGTAATTGGAGCTAGTAATTTTAATATTGTTTTTAAACAAGTGTGCAATGTATATAATGCTCCTGTGTCTCCTTCGTATGCTCTTGGTTTTACCATTTCAATGTAATTTGATGAGAAGGTATTCCAAATAAATTCTTTAATTTTTGTTGCTGGAATGAAGAAGTTATAATCATTATACCCCTGTTTGCTTTCTTTAATTAATTTATTTAGCTCGCTTAAAATCCAATGGTCTGTGTTTTTTAATTCCCCTGTTTCTTTTATTTCAAACGAGGATATGAACCTGCTTAGGTTCCATAGTTTTGTTAAGAATTTAGAAGCTCCTTGTATTCTATCTTCAGATATTCTAAAATCTTCTCCTATGTTTGTTTCTGATGCTGCCCATAAACGCCATGCGTCTGCTCCGTATTTTGAAAGCATTTTTTCTGGTGAGATAAAGTTGCCTTTGCTTTTGCTCATTTTTTTGCCGTGTTTGTCGAGTCCCATTCCATGTATCATTACTTTTTCAAAAGCTGGTTTTTCAAGCAATTGGTAATTTTTTAGAAGAGTGTAGTAAAGCCATGTTCTTACAATGTCTCTTCCTTGTGGGCGTATGATTTTTCCAAATGTTTTTTTGAATAATTCTTCTTCTCTATTGTATCCTGCTACGTATAAGTTTGAGATTGAAGAGTCCATCCAAGTGTCAAATACTCTTTCTTCTCCTTTGAATTCAGTGCTTCCGCATTTTTTGCATTTGCTTCCTTCAGGTGGTTTATTTTTCCATGGCTGGTAGTACTCTCCTGGTTTTGGTATTAATGGTTCTCCGCATTTTTTGCAGTACCATAATGGAATTTCAGTTGCGTAATATCTTCTTCTGCTTATTGGCCAGTCGATTCTGACGCTGTCAATCCAGTCGAGGAGTATTTGCTTGTGTTTTTCTGGATAAAATTTTATTTTATCAGCCATTTTTTTAACTTCTTCTAGGAAGTCAAGTTGTTTTAAGTAAAGTTCTTTTATTGCAATGATTTCAACTGGAGAGTGGCATCTTTCACATACTGGGTACCTATGGGGAGCATCTTCTTGGCTTATTAATACTCCTTTTTCTTTTAATTCTTTTATTATTTCTTCTCTTGCTTCTGTTACTGTTAATCCTGCATATTTTCCAGCTGCTTCTGTCATTTTTCTATCTTTATTTATTGCTTTTGTTGGTTTTAATCCAAGTTCTATGAATAATTGCACGTCTGTTGAGTCTCCATAGGAACATATCATTACAAGTCCTGAACCGTAATCAATTGAGGCTGCTGGATGTGGTTGTATTAAAACTTCTTTTCCATAAATTGGTGTAATTGCATGTTTTCCTTTTAAATGCTTGTACCTGTTATCTTTTGGATTATAAATTACTGTTTCACATGAGCATAATAATTCAGGACGGGTTGTAGCTATTTCAATTTCTTCTCCTGTTTCTTTTACTTTAAATTTTAGTTTGTTTAATTTTATTTTTCCTTCTTTGTATTCTATTTCAGAATCAGATATTGTTGTTTTGCATCCAGTGCACCAGTTTGTTGGCCTGTCATCTTCATAAACTAGTCCTTTATTCCATAATTTGATGAAAGTTGTTTGTGTTAATTTTCTGTATTCTTCCATGTCAGTATAATAATAATCTTCAAAGTCAGCTGAGATTCCTAATTTTTTATAAATGTCATGAATTTCGTTTCCATATTCTTTTATTTGTTCTTTGCATAAGGATAGGAATTTTGCTCTGTCGTAATCATGTGCGCTTTTTTTGTATTTTTTTTCAACTGCAGTTTCAATTGGTAACCCGTTATTGTCTAAGCAGAATGGAAATTTTACTTCTTTTCCTTTCATTCTTTCATAGCGTGCTATCATGTCAATGTATGAATAACCAGCGCTTTGTCCTGGGTGAAAATGACCGCTTGGGTAAGCTGGTGGGTTGTCGATTGTAATTATTTCTTTGTCAGTGTTTTTATTAAATTTATATAAATTTTCCTCTTGCCATTTATTGCTTATTTCTTTTTCTATTTCTATGTTCCATCTTTTTTCTTTTATTTTCATTTCCATAATTATAACTCCTTATAAATTTAATTTATTTTTTTTTAAAGGGGATTGGTTTTAATTAAAAATTTTTGTTTTTCAGAATGAGGCATTGGTTCCGTGGTTGTGTTAAAACCTTCTTCTGCTTTTTTTATTATTAACTTGCTTGTTTTTAAAACATTTTGTTAATTGTTTTTTTTAAACATTTTAATTATTTTATTTTTTTTTTAATATGATTTTGCAACATAAACAACTGCATTTGCTTTTTTGCCACAAATTATGCATTTTCCTGTTGGTTTTTCTTTTTTGTTATGAAGAGTTCCTCTTACTTCTCCTCCATCTGTTTCTGATTTTATTATTTCAGCGCATTTTTCACCGTCAGCATCACGAGAGCATAAATTTATTTTAACAAATCCTCCTTTATTTAATTGTTTTTTTAATTCTTCAAGAGAACTTGCTTCATGTAAAGCGTTTTTAAACTGCTCGTCTGCTTTTTGTTTTAAGTTTTTTATTATTTTTTCTGGTAATTGTTTTAAGTATTCTTGTAATTTTTCTTCTTTTATTGTTTGTTTTTCTCCTTTATCTCTTCTTACTATTGTTAATTCTTTATTTTGAATTTCTCTTGCTCCTACTTCTATTCTTATGCTTGCTCCTCTTAATTCCCAGTAGTAATATTTTGCTCCTGGGCGTTTTTCACTTAAGTCAAGTTCTGTTCTTATTCCTTTTTCACTTAATTTTTTTTGTAATTCTTTGCAGTAATTTTTAATTGTTTGTTGGTTAGAGTCTTTTTTATAAATTGGTATTATTACTATTTGGTATGGTGCGATTTCCCATGGGAATATGAGTCCTTTGTCATCGCCGTGTATTGATATTACTGATGCAAGTATTCTTGAGATAGCTGGCCCGTAGCAGGTTTGCCATGCGTATTTTTCTGTTTCATCTTCGTCTAGGAATTTAATGTCATATGGTTTTGAGAAGTTTTGCCCTAGGAAGTGTGTTGATGGTTGTTGTATTACTAAACCGTTTGGCATTAGCACGTCTGCTCCGAAAGTATATTCAGCTCCGTTGAATTTGTCCCATTCAGGGCGTTTGAAAAATAAGAAGGGTATTCCTAGTTTTTCATACATTACTTTTTTTGTTGTGTTCATGTCTTCTGTTACTTGTTCTTCTGCTTCTTTTTTTGTTGCAAATACGTCATGTGCTTCTATCCAGTAAAATTCTCTGTCTCTTAATAGGGGACGTGTGTGTTTGGTTTCGTATCTCCATACTTGTGCTTCTTGGTATACTTTTAATGGTAAGTCGCGGTAGCTTCTTATCCATTTTGAGTACATTGTGTACATTGCTGTTTCGCTTGTTGGACGTAAACCTATTTTTTCAGGTAGTTTGTCTTTTCCTCCTTTTTCTATCCAAAATACTTCTGGTGTAAATCCTTCAATGTGTTCAATTTCTTTAGCAAAAACACTTTCTGGTATGACTGCTGGGAACCTCATCATTTTGTGTTTTGTTTTATCTAATTCTTTTTCAAATAATTTGTACATTTCTCTTTCTGCAATTGCAGCTATTTCTTTATGTATTATGAATCCTTTTGTTGGGTATCTTTGGTCTATTACGTCAGCTGCTTTTAGTAATTCAAAAAACCATTCTGAGAAATCTTTTTCTTTTTTCTTGTTAAATTTAATATCGTCAGCCATTTTACATAAAACCTTTTTGCTTTATTTTTTTTTTAATTAGTTTTAAATAATGTCTTTTGTTTAATTAAAAGTGTTATGGTTAATCAATTAATAATTAAAAGGAAGAAGTTAACAAATGCTGGGAAATTAAAGCCTTTTGGTTTTAGTGTTACGTCAAAATTAACTAAAGATGGTTTTTTAGAAAAGAAAAGAACTTTTTATTTAAACACTAAATCAGGGAGAAAAGAAGTTGGTTCATTAAACTATTATATTTACCCTAAAAATGAAAAAATTGCTTATTTAGAAAAAATTAAAACTGAAAAGGATTTTAGACGTAGTGGTATTGCTGAGGTTAATTTTTTAAAAGTTTTAGATGATTTAAAGAAAAAAGGAGTTGAAACTGTTTTTTTAAATTCTCTTTCTCCTGTTGCTAAAAAAATTTTTGAAAAATATGGTTTTGTTGAAGAAGCACCAACTGTTTTTGTTTTAAATGATTTGCAGAGGAAAAAATTACCTTATGTTTTTCCTAAACTTAAAAAAAGATAGAAAAATAATAAGTTTTTTTTTTAAATCCATTTGATTTGTTTTATTAGTTTTAGGGTTTTTTGTATTTTTTTAACTGTTTTGATTGTTTTAGCTTGTTTTTTGTTTATTGCTTTTATGTTTATTTTTGTTCTTGTTGTTTTTGTTTGTGTTTTCTTTTTACTTTCTTTTACTATTGTTTTTTTGTTGTTGTTTGTTTGTGTTTGTTTTACTGCTATTTTTTTCACTGCGAGTTTTTTTATTATTTTTCTTTCTTTATTTTTAATTACTTGTGTTTTTTTAATAGCAAGTTTTTTTATTATTTTTTTTTCTTTTTTGTTAAAATTGTTTGTTTTTTCTTTTTTCATTGGTTGTATTCCATTAGGGTTACTACTCCTATTGTGTAAGTTTAGTAAAAGGCAGTCATCAACTGCTATGTTAAGCCCACAGCTACTGCTGGTGAAATTATGTGTTTTAATATTAATTATTTTATTACTCATGCTGATAGTTATTGTTTTCACAGTTTCTGCGTTATCATCATCCCAC
>Ga0114934_10000133_pt1 | contig 43542 bp, 29 predicted proteins | sample 4SBtaG_2_FD_99695 | JGI IMG/M metagenome (GOLD analysis project Ga0114934, IMG submission 99695) | Deep subsurface microbial communities from Kolumbo volcano to uncover new lineages of life (NeLLi) - 4SBTROV10_white metaG | ecosystem: Environmental > Aquatic > Marine > Volcanic ...
CAAGCCCGAAGTACAACTGACTGTGCTTGCGAACGAGATACGTGTTTATGTTCAGCATCTGGACGCTATTACAAATGCGTATGAGGATATGCTATCGCGTATTGAACTACCAACATCCTGATATATGATGTGGGTTAATGAGCCTTACGGTTGTAGGGCTGGCTCTCATTTATAAAAGTAATAAATTTGTGGAAGTGCTGAATTGGCTGAAGAAAGGTGGCCTTCCGGGTTGTGCTAAAAAAAACAAACATGGCCTGGTAAACTAGGTGGTCTAAATGTTCTCGTGTCTTCACACTCATACGGATTATTCTGTGCTAGATGGAATGATGACAGTTGGTAGAGCTTTTAGCAGGGCGAAGGAACTGGGGTATTCTGCTCTTGCAGTTACTGAACATAATAATTTGGCATCAATGTTTCATGCTCTTGATGAATCCACTTCTAATGATGTACAATATATTCCAGGGGTTGAGTTCAACTTTAAAGAGTCTGCTGAAGATAGAAACCCTCATCAACTAGTGGTTCTAGCTACGACGCATTCCGGTCTTAAGTCAATATTAAAAACTACTTATCAGTCTTATTGCAGAGACGTAAACTATCCGTATATACTGTGGGGTGATCTTGAGATTCTTGATACTGAAGGTGTGTATGTTTTGTCAGGGGGCGCTGGTGGAGTTCTGGCTGTTAAAACTCTGCTTTATGGTCCAAGGATAGGGAATGAACTGGTTGATAGATTTCTCATGGTTTTTAAGGACAGGTTTTTCATTGAGACTAATATTCCGTTTGATAATAAGCAGAAAGAGATTAATATGCTTCTCAAAGATATTTCTGAGAAGAAGGGCGTTAGAAGAGTTCTGGCTTTAGATTCTCATTTTGCGGTAGAAGATGACCGATATTTATTTAATATATTTCTTGCGATACAAAATAAAGGTTCTATTTATGAGAAAGATTCACTGTTTTATTATCGTCCGCCCTTGTTGTCAGAAGACGAGATAAGAAGTCAAGCAAAGGAGAGTGGACTCATAGCTGATGTTGACGCAACGGTTGAGCTTTCTAGGTTATGTGACGATCCGAGAGAATATTTAAAACCATCCGAGAGATTTCTTATGCCAGAGTTTGATGTAAAATCTGCGGATAACTATGAGGAGTTTATTGCGTGGAGAAACAAGTCAAGAGCCTAAGTTTTGATTATCTATCTTATCTATGTGTAAAAGGGTGGGAGAAACATATAGTTCCCTTGAATCTTTCTAAAGAAGAACAACTGGTGTATGCTAATAGATTAAGATACGAATTAGATATGATTAAAAAGGCAAATTTGGAAGACTATTTTCTTATTGTTTGGGATATATTAAGATTCTGTGATAAACAACATATTCTTCGTGGACCAGGGAGGGGGTCAGTTGGTGGCTCTTTAGTGGCATATTTGACTGGAATAACTAAGATTGATAGTGTTAAGTATGGGTGTTTGTTTAGTAGGTTTTTCAATATTGGACGATTGCAGACTGGATCACTGGCTGATATTGATATGGATATAGATAACCGTTATACTGATAGAGTTATTAAGTATATTAGACAAAAATATGGACATGAAAGTGTAGCCGGTGTTTCAACAGTTGTTAAAATATATGGTAAGACTGCAATTAAAGATGTAGCTAGGTCATTGGCATTAGGATTTGACGGTATAGGAAAGGCTAATGATAGGCCGGAGACATTTAAAATTGCTAGTAAGATTACTGATGAATTTCCAAAGGCTATGAATGTCCCTAATATATCAATAGATACGGCTCTTGAATCATCATATGAATTAAGACTTTATGAGAAAAAATATCAAGATGTTTTCGATTATGGTAGAAGATTAGAAGGTCTAGTGCGGTCAAATTCTGTGCATCCAGCAGGATTAATTATATCAAGTGTTCCATTGATAGAACATCTTCCGATGAAAAGGGCAGTTGGTAAAAATTCAGACGGTGATGAGATTTTGCTTGATGTCGCAGACGTGGATATGAAAGTTCTGGAGCGCAGGAAATTTTTGAAGTTTGACCTACTTAAATTATCTACTCTATCAGTTATTGATGATACTTTGAAACTTATTGAGGAGAATCGTGGAGAAAGGTTATCAATTGATGATATTGATCTGGAAGATGAGGAGACATTCAGGTATTTGTGGAGAGCAAAGAGTTTATTGGGAGTCTTCCAGTTTGAAAGTACTGGTATGAGACATTTGATTAAAAAAGTTAAACCTAAGAATATCGAAGAACTAGCTCATTGTAATGCTCTTTATCGTCCCGGGCCAATGGATTCTGGAGTATTATCAGAATATGTGAAACGTAGACAGGGTTTGGAGCCGGTTACATATGATAACCCTATACTTGAACCTATTCTTGAGCAAACGCAAGGTTTGCCAATATTTCAGGAGCAGATCACACAGATTGCTCAGGCCGTGGCTGGTTTTTCAGAACAGACAGCAGATATATTGAGGGCTGCCATTGGTAAGAAAAATGAACAAAAAATGCAGTCTCTTAAAAAATACTTTATAGCTGGTGCAATTAAAAATAATTATACTGAATACTCTGCAGAGCGTTTATTCGCTAATATTCAGAAGTATGGAAGATATGCTTTTAATAAACCACACAGTATTGCATATTCAATACTTGCTTATTACACATTTTGGTTAAAACGTAACTATAGAGTAGAGTTTATTACTGCTTCTATTAACAACGAAAAGCATTGGGACAAGATTGCAATGTTTATCTTCGATGCAAAGAGTCATGGGATTGAGGTGTTGCCAGTAGATGTTTCTAAGTCTAAGTTGGATTTTACAGTAGAAGGTGAGAATAAAATTCGTACTGGTTATAGAACTGTTAAAGGGTTGGGTTCTATAGCTCCTAAGTTAATAGTTGAGAGTGCTCCATATTCAGATTTCTTGGATTTTTTAGATAGAACTCACTATACTGGTTCGAAGGTGAGTAGTGCGGTTGTTACGGCCATAAATGCTTGCGGTGGTTTTGAATCACTAGGACTTAATCGTCATCAGGCTGAACTTTTCTATGAGAAAGCGTTGCCAGTTCTTAGAAAGAAATATCCTACAAAACTTGAGAGGTTAGTAGGATACATTGGTAGACAAAATCTGGATGGTGTTAATAGCAAAGAACTGGCGCTAGAGATTATAAACGGCGGGTTCAGTGAAGAAAGCCTTTCTCTTTTTGACAAGAGAAGGATTAACCATATCAAAAAAATTCTCGGTGCTGAATATAAAAGTCGGGCAGATGCACTAGCAGAACTTGTTATTGATGATGTGGAAGACTGGGATATAAGAAAAAAGTGCAAAGAAGAAAAGATATTTCTTGGTTATTTTGTTAGTGGACATCCCACACATGAATATTTGTCTATGGCGTCTGATAGGATAGCATATCTGTCATCAATGTTAGATGGTGATGAATTAGATTTGGTAGTATTTGTAGACCAACTGGATAAATCTAAACAGGTGCGCGGAAAGAAAAAAATGTTTAAATACCTTGTCTCTGATGAGAGCGGGACTGCTGAATTAACATATTTTGCTAAGCAAGGAACAGAGCCAATAATTACTCCAGGGTTTGTTTATCATATAAAGGGTAAAGTGAATACTTTTAATGGTAAGAATTCGATTCTTCTTTGGAAGTCTGATCCTGTGGCTGCTTGATTTTTTCTAATTATTTACGTATAATATGGAGAACGAATTATGAATAACGATATGGTAAAGTTAGAGTTAGCAAAGGCTTTGAGGTCAGATCCAAGACAAAGATTTTATCTTACTAATAAAGACTGTAAGATAATAATTGATATTATTTTAGACCATATGAAAAGAGCGCTTAAGGAAGGTAGGGGGGTTAATCTCGGTGAGTTTGGACGTATATCTATGGAAAGACTATCACCGAGGAGACTATTTAATTATAAATTGAGAAAGACAATTGATGTGCCTATTAGTTTCCAGCCGAAGATAAGATTTAAGCCAGAGTTCAAATATGAGTTAAAAAAGGCGTTGCTAAAATTGGCAGAAGAGGAGGGTAATGATGAGAGGCAGGAGTAGTGGAATAGTTTGTAGTAATTGTGAACGTGTTGTTTCGTATAATATGGCTTATGCCATTGTCCAACGGCGTTGCCCATTCTGTGGGAATCCGCTTGGAGATGAGTCTATAAAAATAGCGGAATGTTATTCTGATATTATGAAGACGAGTCTAATGAGTTCAGAAAAAGCGATTGATTTTGATAGGATAACAGATATAATGTCGTTTATTTTTGGGCCAAATTTTGAGGAGGAAAAAACTATACTTGAACGACATGTTGGGACAATTGCAGAGATTACCGGGGCTAGAGTTGAAAATTCTGATATTGTAGAAACCAGTCATGAAGAGATAAGAGCCCCGTTATCAATGTCGTCAAAAAAAATGCCTTTTAATCCACCGGTACAAACTAGTGTAAGAGTAAAAAAGAAGCCCATTAGTAGATTAACTTCTTCAGGAGATTCAGTCGGTATAGGACGAAATTCTTCTGCTGTACAGAGTGGAGACGGGGTGGAAATGGTTAGCCCTTCTGATGCGATAGAAGAGGCGTCAGTGGATAGTTCTGAAGATAATAATGGGTGTATAGTAGCAGAAGACGCTATCCGTGATTTGCCGCCTGAATTCCAAGAGAGGGCTAGACAGATAAGGTCTGAGAAGGAGTTGTCAAAACTTATGAAAGATATAGCTCTGGCTGGTATGTAAATGTATAATGGAGGCTGTGTTGTCGCTTGAATTTATAAAAAATGCACTTGATGAATTTTATAGTGGTGATATGAGTTATTTTCTCGAACAGTACGGTTATGTAGAGGAAATATTGAATCGTACTCCGAAATATTCTGCAATAGATGCTGCAACGGCGGCGGAGCTTGCTAATCTTTGTCTAGCTGCGTCGATTACCTGTACTGAACTAATACATGATATTTCTAGGCAAGTGGGTGAGTTAGATGTAAGAGTCAAAGCAGAAGAGGCAAATGCAATGTCGCGTTGCACTGAGAAGCGTTCGGCTGTTCAAAAGTATGCTGCACAGAATGATAAAAAATTGATAGATGTGCAACTAAAGGCTTCAGCGGCAAAGAGTTTTTTGGACTTATTAAAGCGTAAATATCAGATTCTTATTTGTCAACATTATAATTGTAAGTCGGTGGCTCAGGAGACACATAGTATTCATTTGGGTAGTCGTTCTGGGCCGACTGGTGCTGAAGACTATTTATAATACAAAATAGAAAAAAAATAAAAAGGAGAAAAAAATGACGAGTGATAATACCTGGGATGAATTTGAGAATACTGGGCAAGATGCCGGTGCGGGAACAAATAAAAAAATTTATAATAGGATTGACTTTAAAGATTCTATGACTCAGATAAGGCTGCTTTCTAATAATGGTATAAAAAGGTTTTACCATTTCATAAGGACTGGCAATAATAGAGGCAAACCTGTCATTTGTTGTGGGAAAGAATGCCCTGTTTGCCTTAGGGGAAATAATAAGCCTTCTCCAAAATGGTTATTTCCAGCACTTGAGCGAAGCACGCTTAAAGTTGGTGTTGTTCAGCTTCCTATAACTGCTATGAAAAGCATTGCAGTACTTAGAAAGTTGCCTATGTATGGACCGAATGTTATGGAATATGACATAGTAATTGTGAAAACAGTTACTTATGATAGTAATAATAAGAAAAATACAAGGTATTCTGCACAAGGTATCCCAAAGGGGACTACTGAGAAACTTTCTGATGATGTAAAGGCCAGTATTAAAAGAGAGCTTGATGCGTTAGATATGGAATCAGTGGCAAAGCCTTATTCGCCGGAGCAGACTCTCAGATATTTAGGATGGGATTCGCCACAGCCTCAACAGTCTCAACCACAGCATCAAGAAGAGCAGGTCCAGTCGACTGTTAATCCTGCTGCAATGTCTGTCCCACCATCTGATAGTGGCGAATCTATAAAATCTGTTACAGATAATGAGAATATAAATATCTCTTCCTTTTTGAATACCGATTCGCCTTCAGCAGATGAGTCTTTTGCTGGTCCTGTGGACCAGGATTCATCGGGACAAGATGATGAGTTTGGAGATGATCCATTGGAGTTTTAATTGGCTGAAAATAAAAATAATAAACTTGTGATATTATCACTCGATGTATCGTCAGTGAGCACTGGATGGGCCTATTTTGTCTATAAATGTAAAAAAAAATCTATAATTCTAAAAAATTATGGTACATTGTCTCCATCAGCAAAAGATACTTCTGGTAGGTTAATCTTATTTGAGAGTATGTTAAAGATATTAATTCATGAGATATCGCCTGATGTTATAGTAATAGAGGACTTGAATCATATGAGAAATATGAATGTAGTAAAGACGCTTGCAGCATTTTTGGGTACTGCTAGAAAGCTGTCTTATGAATTTCTGCATTCGGATCCTATACAACTTGGTAGAACTGCCGTTCTAAAGTCTGTTCTCGGCGACGGTAGTGCTAAAAAACAAAAGGTAGTGGAGTTTGTTAATAGTGAACTTATTGGGGAAGAAAAACTTCCTTATAATGTCAAGGAGGCAGAAGACATCTCGGATGCAATAATAACAGGTTATAGTTATCTGTTAAGTTATCAGGAGGAGAGAAAGGATGGATAATGTGAATAATGTAGATAAACTAAGGAGAAAATATCTACAAGATGCTTTTGGCGATGTAGTTTGGGACGGAAATAGATTTCATTCGGATATAATCCCTACATCATCATTTATGCTGAATTATATATTGGGTGTTGGAGGAATTCCTACTGGAAGAATTGTCCAGCTTGCTGGCGCGGAATCTAGCGGTAAGACTACTATGTGTATGGATATTATGCGTAATGCAGAAAAGCTTGGGTATAGTTTCTTATTTTTTGACGCAGAACAAACTTTTGATATAGATCTTGCGGCTCAGATGGGGATTCAGACTCCGCCGGAAGAGTATTTGGTAAGAGAGAGCAGAATGTCACAGATTATGGCGAAGTTAATAGGAAGTCTTAAGGGCCAGAAGAAGCAAAATGGGATATTACTTCCTGATTCTGAGATAGGAGATTTTTTTCTACGAGAGAAAAAATTGAAGATTATTGTTATTGATAGTTTGAATTCGCTTATTACTCCTAGGTCTGAGGGTTCGGATTTGGAAAAGGGGCAAGTAGCGCATCTCTCTGCTTATTTATCTTATTGTCTGCCACTGTTGGTTCCTAAACTGTCCTTCGCAGGAGTCACCTTGATAGGAGTCCAACAGCTTAGGGAAAAGGTAGGAGCATGGTCGCCATCTGGCAAACCACCTACGACTACTTCTGGTGGAAGGGCTTGGAAGCATAATATATCTATTGCTATAAATCTTACACCCAAAAGTAGTAAAGATGACCAGATATTGGACGAGAATGGTGCAAAGATGGGGACTACTGTGAGCGCCTATATCTCTAAGAGTAAAGTATCTAGGGCGTATCTTAGGGGTGATTATAAAGTTGTATTTGGTAAGGGTATAATAGAGCCTGAAAGTGAAATCTTTGATGTCGGTGTAAGAACTGGAGTTATTGAAAGACCTAGCAGTGCTGTTTATAAATTTGGTGAAGAGTCTTGGAGAGGTGCTGCAAATATGAAATCTGTTATTGCAGAGAATGAGGAACTAAGAAATAATATTATTGAAAAAATTAAAGCAAAGGGATCTCCTTCTCGTGCTTTCGGTGACTTAGAAGGAGAGGCCCCAGAAGAATTTATTGATGATGACCAAGATGTCGTCGAAGGAGAATGAGCTATGTTAGCAGAATGTAAACATTGTGGTACATCAAGGGAGATTAAGCTTAAGATGATTGACGGAGAATATAAGCCTGTGTGTATGGAGTGTGGCGAGGTTCAAGATGGTATGTCTAAGGTAGTTGTTAATGTTATGAAATCTAATAGAGATATTGTAGTGGATGCTGTAGATTCTCATAGTCCTTTCGGTGCCAGGTGTGAAAAATGTGGTAAGATTCAAGAGGCTCTTTTCGATAAGAAACAGAGGGCTGCTGTGTGTTGTGTATGTGGTGAGAAAATGAAAGTCACTCCTTATATGCTTAGAAGTCTTGAGCTTACAGGTCATGTAAGGCCAGCAAAAGAATCTGCTGCGGATTTTGATGGAGGTGAAGAAAATACTCCAACTAAATGACAATTATTATTTAGCTTATATCGCAGATGTCTGCCATACGAATTTGTCGGATGAGCATAGAAAATATATGCGTTCTAGGGGTATCAGTGATAGAGTTATAGACGAATTCTCTATAGGGACTTTCCAATCTGATATAATTTTTGAGAATGTTCCTGTAGAGTTTCTCCAGTCTAAGAGAATCTTATTCCGTAATAAGGGTAAGCTGTGGTCTGAATTCAATGACAGAATTATTTTTCCAATTCGCCATTATAATGGCTCATATGTTGGAATCAGTGGTAGAATTTTAAATAGTGACGACGAAGAAAGGGCGAAATACTATAATAGCAGTTACGCAAAAGCTTCGGTGCTTTATGGAATGGACAAAGCTAAGCGCCCTGCTCTTGTCAAAAATGCTATAATAATAGTTGAAGGTAACCTAGATGTTATGTCTGCTTTCCAAGCCGGTGTAGATAATGTAGTGGCTTTATGCGGAACAGCTATCTCCAAGAAACATCTAGGACTAATATTACCTTATTGTAGTAGAGTGGCACTATGTATGGATAACGATGAGGCAGGTCGTGCGGCTCGTGGCAGAGCTATTAAGATAATGGAGCCGTATACTTCAGGGGGTCTGTTAGATGTTGGTATTATTAATCTTCCCGACGGTGTTAAAGATTTAAATGATGTATTAGTGAAGAATGGGGCTGCGTCACTAGAAAGTTTGTTATCTCAAGTAGAATATACCAATAACAGGGTTGAAATCCACAGAGACTACTCTTGGGATGAGTGGGCGAGTGGAATCTGCTAATTAGCCCTGAGATAGGAGTAATCTCTTATGTCAGAAGGCAAAAGCAAAAGGTACCAGTATAAATTCAGAGAGATAAGCGTAGACTCTCTAGATTCTTTCGGTCAGTCAGATGCCCTTAATAAACATGACCCGCCCAGTGAGTCTGTTGTAGAGTGTAAGGATAAAATTTTTCAGGCAGTATTAGAGATCGCCGATGAGCAGCTAACTGAACGGCAAAAGCAAATATTATATTTAAGATTTGTCAGAGGTATGACTCAAGTAGAGATAGGTAAGGCGCTCGGTGTGTCTCAGGGTTGCGTATCTTTGCATATAAATGGTGTCCCAAACTATGTATATAATAAAAAGCATGGTGGTATTCTTCCGAAACTAAAACGAATATGTGTAGAGGAGGCGACAATGGTTTCGGAGGGTATGGACAATGATGAGGTACTTAAAAGACTCCTGAAAAATGTTAAGGGGCGTATCAAGAAAGCACATCCAGAATATACTGAGGCACAGGTAATTAGAAAGGCAGTCGACAGTATATCAAGAATGGGAAGTATTATGGAGCTTCTGGAGGCTCTTATGCAGAGTACAGAAGAATAGTGCTTTGTTTTCTTATCATAAAATATATGATTAACTTATAAATTCTTACAGCTTGTAAAAGTCTTAGTAGGCTGTAAGAATTTATTTGTCTGTAGGCTTAAAATAAAAATAAAACACGCTTTCTCATTAATAAACTATTAATATTATTTGCCTATATTAGGCGGCTTGCTGTGCCGTCACTATTTTTACTCGGAGGAATAAATGACGCCCAATGATTTGAAGGAGCTAGAACACAAGTTGCATAAGACTGGAGACAGGGAGTTTGATGGTGTGGCAAAATTTGTAGTAGGGTCTAAATTACCCTATGATGAGTTTGCCAACTCGTTTGTTAAGGTAGCTTTCGATCTCTGGCAGTTAAATCCCAATGTGGAGATTAGTGATGATTTTTGGAAATTGGACAAGGACAAGAGGTTTTTTGTTAAGGTATATGATGGAGAAGTAGTTCCGCATGACAGACGCTGGACTGTATTCCCAACGGAAAATAATGAAAAAATCTCAATTGCTTATAAGAATGATCCTCTAGTGACGCTTGATGTAAATGTTCTGGGGTTTGGGAAAGAGAATATAACAGCCGCACAGAAGAGTCTTCTGAAGCTTTTGAGTACTGCCGATGGTGCATCTTCCTTACTTGGGAGTGTAGATGAAAATATCAGGCGCAGTTTTCTTGGCAAATATCCAGAGCTTGAGGGTTAAATCATGAGTTGTAGACTTTTCTATTCTGCTAACCGAGAGAAGTTGAATTCTTTGAAGATTGCTGAAAGTGAAAACAGTGGATCTTCTCGTGGCTATGGATGGGGCCAGATGTTTTTGGGGTCTCTAAGGTTAGCAGCGGCGAACATTACTTTGCTTAAGCTTATTCAGAAGCTCACAAACAAGGTATTAAAAGACAATTTTGATGTTACTTCTCCAGAGGATATTGGTGAAAATGCTTCTACCACACCCTCTCCTAGTAATAGTAATGCTTCTACCACAAATAGTAATGCTTCTACCACACCCTCTCCTAGTAATAGTAATGCTTCTACCACAAATAGTAATGCTTCTACCACACCCTCTCCTAGTACTAGTAATGCTTCTACTCAGCTTGCTTCTACTATGAGGCTTATGCGCGTTGCTGAGGGCCAGCCGGAGCAGCCTGCGATAGGTGTTCATGAGGCTAGAGCGGTGTTGATAGATCTAGTTAAGCAATTGCTTGGTTATTCTAAGAGTACCTCGGCGCTAGTTGATAAGACGATGAGCTATACTTCGGTAAATGGTGACCAAGTTATAAGGTCATTGTTTAGGTGGCTATCAGGTGAAGCACATAATATGGAGTACATATTATCTAGACTTGGTGGTTTGAGTAATGACGTATACGGGATTCTAACTGATGCCTCGAAAACTGACGGTGATGTCGTAAAAGATTATAAAAAGCCAATTATCAAGGCTTTATATCAAGCACTAGGATCAGACAGTGTTCCGAAGCCCACGTCAGCAGCTAGATTATTACTTGATATCAATGAGAAGGGTGGAGAACCATTCCTAGAGAGTTATGCTAGAGACATAATTATACTAATTCGAGATGCCCTGAGAGCGGGGCAAAGGGTACATAATAATGGTATGGCTCGCGCGGCGTCATTTAATAGCGTGTCGTGGAAGTTTAAGTCTGGTGCGCTGGAACAAAAATATATTTATCTCAATAAAGTAGTAAGAGATTTGATTAAGGGAGAAAACGTATTGTCTAGGTATAGGCGAATGGCTAAGGCTGTTGAGGAGTTTAATAAATTAGCTGAAGACTTAAAGCAGTCTGGTCAGGCGGATAAGATTACATATTTTGACTTGATTAATGGTATAGCTAAATTACTAAATCTTCGTAGATTCTCAGAGCGCAAAGAAGAGCTTCTTAGTAGGATACCTAATGAGCTATCTTTGGAGATAGAAGATGCTTTACAAGACCTTGGTATTACTGGCGGGATAAAGTCTCTTGATATTAAGAGTGCGGATAAAATGCGGGATATTCTTATGCGTATCAAAGAGAATTCACGAGAGTTATTCTATTTCTTGCGTGAGTTTAAAGATGATAATTCTAATTTGGTTGAAAACATTAATAGAACTAGTAAGAAAGTTAATGACGCTATAAGTGCGGGAAAGGAATCTGATCAGGTTAAGAAATCTTTAGTGGCATTGCAGACTTACCTTAAATATGGATTAAAAGAAGTTGTGGAGCTTAAACAAGCCGTTTCTAATTTTGAGAGTGATGTAGACGATCATTTTCTTCAGAGATTTAAAGATGTGTTTAATAAATTGGGTTCCGAGCTCTCTACAATAGAGACTAAGACACCCAAAATGCTGTCTAATATTGAACAGAAGTTAGCACAATACACGAAGGCGAACCTACACGGTCTGAATTTATTTTATAAGATAGCGGATGATAGTGGTAATCAAGGGGCACCTGGTGTGGGTGGGGCCGGTGCTAATGCCGCTAAACCGTCAGAAAATCCTGCTAAACCGGCGTCTGGTCCTGTGTCAGAAGGGGTTATGATTGAAGATGAAGACATTAGGATGCTAACCGATGCTTGGACTAATACTATTAAGTATGTAAATAAAATTATAAATGGACTTAGTGTGTTATTTAAAAAAATCGGTGATCCAAATAAAAAAGGTGGTATAACTAAATTTTTTAGTTCATTCGTGGATGAAGAGTCGGCTACAGAGCCAACGTCTATGCCGGTAGTTAATGTTAGTTTTAAAAATGACAAAGATATAGCACCTATTTTGAACGAGATTAAATCCTGGTTTAATAAGAATGAACCTCTAATTGTTGCGTCTATGAAAAAAATTATGCCTGGCACCGGGCGTATGAATCATCATACTAAGGAGGATATGAACACAATTATTGAATCTGCAAATCAGTTCAAGAATAAGGCGATAGCGTCAATTGACAGATTATTATCATAGGTATATGGGAATGTAAAACAAGAATTATGTTAAAGAATATAAAAGCCAGACATGTTATGTCTGGCTATAGTAAATTCGTTTTATGGAGATAGTCAACAACGATTTTGTTGATTTTAATTGACTCCTAGAGGGAGGACTTAATGGCACAAAATAAGATTATTAATTTGGCGGAGAATTTAGTAGCAGCTTACAAAGAAATTCCGTATAGTGTGTTGTCTGGGTTTGTGAAGGAAGCAGCAGGTAAGTTCCCTTATGACCGCGTATTACAACATATGGATGCAATTATAGAAAAAAGAGCAGATAAACACCCTTATGGTTCGGTGTATGTAAAAGATCTGGATGCACTTATTTCTGAATTATCTTCATTTGGTAATACAGAACGAGCGAGAGAATTATTTGCGTCCTATCTAGGAAAACTTTCTCCTGAGGATGGTCAGACAAAAGTTTCAAGAGATGTGTTTACAGAGGACTCCAGAAGTCTTTCTGAGGTTAAAGCTAGTGAGAAACAAAAAGAGCTTATTTCAGCAGGTCAGAGACCGGATAAAATAGGCGAAATCCCTATAGATAAAATTATGCCTGATTATAAAATATCCAAGGCCCATGATAAGCAGACTATAGGCTTGGGTGCGAATGTTGTCAATCGTACAGTCACTGCTGTTTTTGGGGTATCGCCAGTGTCTGTGAAGTTTGCAGAAGACCTAGACGAAAATGGTGTAATGTATGACGTTGTTATGGTTACAAAGCATGGTCGTGCTGAGATTAAGGTGCCGGTTGTGGTTGGTAGCTTTGGTTTTCATTCACCCGATAACTTTTTAGCAGATATTGACGGCAAACAGGTTAAGTATGAATTAGAACCAAGGGCGGCGATTGACTTTCTAAATAGTATAGAGAGTGAAAAACCAGTGTCTTATGACCCAAATTTTGTTAATGCGTCGTATAGTGAGTTACACGCAGCATTGCTTAAGAGAGCATCTGACAAAGACTATAGAGGGGCTGAAGAGGCTATCCAGCTTATCCAAAAGAAGTATCCTGGTATGGCAAAGGCGGCGTTAGAAGATTATCAGGGTGTGCTTATGTTGTTTGCTAAGGCTGAAAATAAACAATTGTGTATGGGGTGTTCTTTCTTTTCTCCAGCATCAGAAAAAAGTGTTAGTATTCATGATTATTGTAATAAACTTGGCCATCCTGTTAATGAGATTATCAAGCATTCTGATTGTAATAAATGTACACTTGCTAGCCGTGAAGCTAAAAAAACAATAGCTGGATTTGTAGGGAAAATAAGATCTCATAATATTAAAATTGTATAATAGGCTTGCCAGAACAACAATAGGAGATAAGGGTTGTCGATAAATGATACTGCAATGTTAAAAATAATTATAGCGTCGGATGGTAGTATTCTTGTCCATGATATGTTATTTGCCCCAACCATGGAACGGAGCAGGTATTGCCCAGATATGTCTGGAGTGCAAATGCAATATATTGGTAATGGAGAATATATGAACCCTATTACTGGAGAGGTTTATGATTTTTCTAGGGGTGTTCGTGTTAATGGTAAACTTTGGGGAGGGGGGAGCATTAATGAGCAAACTAATTCTGACTCTCCATTCTTAAATGTTGTACCTAGGAATCCTATAATGTTTAAAAAAGAGATATAACAAATAGGAACCAGGAGGTAGTACGGTGAGAGGGGCATCAATTGCTAGACACCCAGATGTGGATTATATAATTTCCTTGGTAAGGAAGGGTCATGGGTGTCGTTCTATAGCTGATATTATTAATAAGAAATACGAGGGGCGACCTCGTTATCGAGTTACTTGGCTAACAGTAAATGATTTTATTAGAAATTTTATGGACCTTACTAAAGAAGATAGGAGAGAGCTTAGGGCCCTGGCCAAAGAAAAACGCAAAGGCGCATTGAGTGAGAAGCAACTTGCTTTAAAATCCAAGATACAAAGAAAAAATAGTATTTTGGATATGAAAGAGGGGCTAGCTGAGCGGCGAGTAGATATTCAGGAGGAGCTTGAGAGTTTGATGTCGAGGGCTGTTGCAGAGATTGACCAGATCGATGAAAGGGTAAAGGGTATGAGGTCTGATAGAGATTTCGTTTTAGGTAAGAGCGCATTGATTTCTGCAATAGAACAAGTTAGAAAGATAATAATGGACATTAAAACTGAACAGGATGACAGTATTAGACGAGAGACGAACGCTAATGAAAGGAGCGGCGGAGATGTTGTTATTCAGTTTGGGCATGTGGACGCCTATGTAAAAGCTATGAAACAGTCAATTGTTGATACCTTTAGAGAGCTTGGATTTTTACAAGAGTTGCCAGTGTTTTTAGAGCATCTTTCAAAGCGTTTGAATAAAATAAATTCGCTTGAGATAAGTGACGCCACCGGTGTATCAGTGAATCTTGTAAGGGACGAAAACGGTCTTAAGGCTATTGCTGGGAGTGATCATAATGGATAAAAATGGGTATCCTCAGCCTTCGAACGAGGCGATAATGTTTAACAATTTAGAAAGAGCGGATTTAGAGAAATGGGCAAATGCTCATAGAGATATATGGCGTTTGTCGAAGATTGCCGGTATTTCGCTTAGTGATGCTAAGAATATAGTTATTAGAGGTTGGAGTATTGACGAAAAAGATAGGTTCGAAAGATGGGTGAGATTTTATGAATCTGAGGACGATAAGAAATATAAACCTGCGTTAGCATATATAGATTGTGATTTGACTCTTATTAAGACTGCCGCTTTGAAGTTATCGAAAGGCCTTGGCGGAGAACGTGGCAAGAGATTTACTAAGAGAATAAGTAAGGCAAGAAATGCTCGAAGCGTGGTTGATTATATAAAGGCTATGTCTGTAAACCCAGAGATTATTAAACAGGCGAGTCAGGAGAAAGAACGAGCGGCTAGGGTATTTGAAATTGTTAGGTCTATACAGACAAGTTTGTCGAAGAAGAAGGTTGTTCGAAATCTGGCTAGAGTATTAGCTATGGACAAAGATGGCATCTATCCAGAAATATCTCAGGCTTTGGCAAAATTAATAGATTCTTATAATTATGCTACAACTAGAGTACAGGATGTTATGGGTCGTTTGGGATTACAGTTAAGTATAGGGGAAGAAGAGCCAGAGGAAGATAAGCTCTCTGAGCCTATTGAGGCTCCAGAGGTAGTAAAAAATCAGCCAGGGTCAACGCCATTGGAGAAGACAAAGAACCCGTTTAACCCTGTTAAACAAGAGAGGACAACGGCCCCAGTTTCTCCAAAAACTGAGAATACAACGGAGAGACAATTGGCGGCTCCTATTCCAAGGGTTGAGAATAGGGGCTTGTAGATGTCGTATGATGAGCTTTCGATGGGATTAAAGCCTCCATTCTGGAGCGTTATGACTCCAGCGACCACTTATGTCAGACCTGAATCAGAGAACCCAACAGACCAACTAGTATTTCTTCCAGAGGATGGAGATACAAAGCAAGCGGACCCGGAGAGCTGGAAAACTGATAAGGATTTTGAGAAAAGTATTAAAGTAAATAAGAAACTTGGATTAAGTCTTCCAAGGCTGGGCTTGAAAATATTTGTGGTTAGTTTTCCTAATTTAGGAGATGAGATTTTAAACTATGTTGATAATAAAAGGGTGCCGCTTGGAGAGATATGGGTTTCAAACTTAGAGCGTAACAAGGCAAAGTTATTAAAAACTATACTTTATTGTTTTTTAGTAGTCAAAAACAATTACACTAGGGACGATGCAAAAAGAACGGCGGACTCTATTTACAAAGCACTATCTATTATAGAGGGAGACCAAAATAATGACAAAGTTAGATGATGCTGTACTAGACTCAGTTGGAAGAGCTATAGGCGGACTAAAATCATTGATAGAGTCTAAAGTGTTCTCTGACTTTTTGAAAGAGAGCAGAGAAGAAATATTTGCAGTATATAGAGTTAGGAAATCTAGGCAGGGACTCAAACCGGAAGACCTAGTTAGGGCTATTAGTGAGAAACTGGAGTCGGCCTTGAATTCAATAAAATCCACTGGCGTCAAACTTAGATTAAGAGCAATTAGGGGAGATATGATGCCCGGTTTGATGGCGGATGATGATTTTTCAGTTGTCCGTGCATCGTACATTTCTATCCTAGATATTGTATTAGCGATGGATCCTGACTTGGCAGCGGATTCAGAATACTTAGTTTCAATAATATCCAAAGTGGTCTACAATGACATTTTATATTCTTCGTTTTTTATCCCTTCCGTTGATATTGATGGCAAACGCAATGCAAATGAAATGTTTGAACAGATGAAATCTATGGCAATAATAAAATGGATATCTGATCGTCATAGTGGGTTCCTTACGGCCCTAAGCAGAATTGGGAATATTGCTCACAAAAACATGATTGAATACTTAGGACAACAGTTCTCTGGGTCATACTCTGTGTATGGGTCTTTACAAATAGGCGATAACCTAGATGCTGGTATATCGAGACAAACCATTGATGATGAACACCGTGAAACCGCAGAAGTGGATTACAGGATACTGGCGTTAAAGGATATGTTAATCTGGAATATTATTCTTTCTGCTTTGGATATTATTAATGGTTCGTCCGACCGCGTTCTAGTCTTTCGTAAACGTAGAGATGTGGATGGGATGGAGTTTGATTATGAAGGTCAGAAGGAGTATAGTGAGGAGTCTGACAGAAACAGTATTATATTATTTTTAATTTATAAAGTAATGTCTGTTCCATTCTCATCTGCTATGAAAAAATTTGTGCAGGAAATGCATGACTATCTAAAAAGGTCTAAAGAGGATGACTATGAAGAAGAGGTTGGGTTGCCTCCAAAGATATCTGGGCCTTTAGGTCAAGGGATGAAGTTATTATTAGATGATAAACTATCATCTTCGTCCATAAGTAGTCTAAGAGATACTCAGGAGAAACTTAGGGAAGTTGCAGCGAAGCATATCGCATCAGCTTTGGTATCAATGCTTGCTTATTATACTAGACTTTCAATGGTACCTTATGATGGTATTGTTATTGACGGTGCGACTAGTGATCGTAGTAATGAAAAAATCTATACTCCTTTTCAAAGAATGTATGCCATTTATGATACTGGGCATGATTTGTTCTGGGATCACGTGAATGAGAATTCTATCAGGCTTAATACTAAATGGGAAGTTTTAAAGAAGGAGCATCCAGATCCCACGGCGAACATTGAGGTAGAAAGCCCGTTTAGCCACAAGGAAGAGGTCGAAGAGAGCGGAGGATTTGAAGTCGCAGACACTGTCAATCATGAGACCGATTCTTTTGGCGAACCGTCAAACTTATTTGAATTATTAGTAGATGAATGTATTAGCAATATGTTAAATACATGAAGCTGCATCCCCTAATTTATTGTTAGGGGTCTAGTGATAAGCTAACGTAGTTTGGCAAATTAGGAGAACTAGATGCCATTAGGAAGAAAACCACAGAGCCTAGAGCTATTAAGCGAAGGAGTGCTCGAAAGAATTATCATTAGTGTCAATGCTGGAGTTGAAGTAGATAGAACTCAATATAAAGGGATACAGTTACGTGTAGACAATGGAATAGCAGAATTATTCGTTAGAAAATCCTTGCCCGGTACAGTCTATTTCGGTCTTGATGCTCTTTTAAAACTGTTATCGGGGAACACAACCATTCGATCTATTTATGCTCTTTTTATGAAAGGTAATATTGATAGGCTTGTGTCAGAAGACATACTGGTCTCTTCAGAATTGACAGAGAAGAATGAGCTCAATGCAAATGCTCTCAAGGAATTTTCTGCTAAACTAGGCGAAATGAGCGGAAAATCAGCTGTCATGATGAAAGAGTGGAGTACATCAAATAAAGAAGAGCTACATTATTATATGTCTACTATGGTTTCTGATGTGGCAGAAGAGAATGTGGAGAGAATAGTTCAAAATTGTTTAGTTGTGGTGGACCGCTACAAGAAGTCTAAGAAAATTAAAGAAATCACGGCGTCCCAATTATCTATTTTTATTGCGACTGTGCTTGGAGATCATATAGATAGGTTAAAGCCTGCTTATCACCCAAGTGTAAACCATAATTTGGTAAAGAGCATTCGGCGTGATATGGATAGTATTAAAATTGACCCCAGTGATTTAATACCTATGGTGTCTAATTTTAGTATGGATTCTTCACAGACGGGTTCACGTATGTCAAAATTTATAAAAGGTCGTTTTCGTACTCTACTAGGTAAATTAAACTACATTGTTTCTGAAGCCATCAATGCTCTCGCTTCCGAGTCGGGGGATATCGCCGATGCAATTATGAGAATACTTAAGCAATATATGGAAAAATTATCCTCCGTAAGGAATGCGAGTATGGGTATGCGTGGGCTGGCTATCGGTGGAAGACTTCTGTTCGCAGATGACGCAGCTGCTATTTTGGGTTCACTGTCAGAAACTATCGAAAGTGTAATTAGTGCAATTGCTATAATTAGGAATATAGCACAATCACTCGATGCGGCTAAGGATAGTATGAATGTGCAATACTTAGAACGCGTTCTGGCTTCTATTATTATGTCTGGTGAGAGTCAAGCAGATGTTGGTCGTGGGCTTGACGAAATATCTTCTCCATTTATTAGTGGATTGAGATTTCCATCTGACGTGGCTATTCCAAAATCGGAAGACGATGTCTGGAAAGAATATCCACATGAACAAGAGATGCTAAGAGCAGCAAATCTAAAAATATTGTTGAAAGATATGAGTTTATCATTGGTGGACAACAGAATGTATACCGATGCAATAAGATTAGCCAAATACGCGGCGACTGTTAGTGTATCTTCAGCAGTATCTGGAGAAATAGAGAGAATAAATAACCTGATGACTGCGATGGGATCTATGAGGTCCACAATTGTTCCTTCTATGAAGATGCAGTACCCCTTTAGGGACGTGGCTGTAGTTGTGATGGGAAAACTAAAAGACAGCTATAGAAGCGAGGAATATGGTACACAAAGTATTGAATCTATAGCTATCCCCCTAATGAAAGCATTACCTACAATTAATAATCATTTAGAATTGCTTGAGTCAGTAGAGGGATTTGTATTTTCATATACTATGAATAATGATATGTATGATGCTATCAATCGTACACTTAACCGTACATTCGAGGCGAAAATTAGTGAAGAAGTTGGTAATAGGTATCAAAAGACCAGAGATAGAGTATTCGTGCTTAGACGGTTTAAGGATAGTCAACATTTCTCTACATTCTTAAATGAAGAAGCCATGCTTTTATTTGCTATAGCGTTAAATAGCTATGAACCAGGTGGTATAGACCTTCTATTAGAAAACTTATTTAGTGATACAGACTTTCAAAATAAAGCGGATTTCTTAACAAGTTTTATGGAATCGCTAGGCTTAGAATCTATGGCGGCGATTAACGAAGATCCGACTTTAAAGCATATAGGTATAGCAGTTCAGCATGATCTCGATGAGCTTGGAATGCCAGCTGTGCCCGGTGCAAAAGGTATTTTTCATGCAGCGTGCCAACTATATAGAACTTGTTCAATGTATAGCATGCTTAATAAAAGATTAACTAATAAAGCACGTCATTATCAAGAGGGGATTTACAAGGTTGGAGAAGACGTGGCAATGTTAATAAAAGATGGTAAATTAGACGATTTTAAGTCTTTAGTGACGGCGGCAGTGAGGTCTGATAGTTATAATGATAAGTGTCCATTCGGTCTTAGTATCCCTAGCGCATGTAAATGCGTAGGAAAATATATTGACAAAATGCAGGTTATTTTGCCTAACGATTCGCCTCGGGATATAGATGAAAAACGTAGAACTAATAGGCTGTCAATGGAGAGATTGGAGAGAGACAATAAGAAGTGTGAAAAATGTAAATATGCAAGGTCTTTTATGCAAGCTGAGAGTGGTTTACAGAGTGTTGTATGTAATTACGGTGAGGCTAATGCTGGAGTCGGCTCAGTTGATTTTACTGAAGGTGTAGGTGCAGCATATCCGACTTCGTTTTGGGCTGGGCTGTTTACTATACCTAGTGCTCTTGGCCCAGAGGCTAGAGATTCCTGGTTTGCTCGTTCGCCCGGGGCAACTCCATTCGGGATGACACAAGTAACTTTACCTGGGTTATAGACTTTGGGTCAGATGTATTAATATTACAGTTTCGTTACTGGAGGATAAGTTATGGACCATAATAATGATAAAGAGATAACAGTAATAGCGTCTGCGGCGCTAGACGATATAGAGGTTAGAGACAAGGGGGCAATTTCTAAGGAGGCGTTTGGACGTACCGTGTCTGATGTTGATAATGTTTCTTTTTCTGGGAAGGAGGCTTATGGTAAAAGTTTGGAGACAGCTATAGAGTTTCTGTGGAAGAAAGTAAATGATGGTGTGAAAGTATCTCCTGATAGTAAAAGTTCGGTGGAGAGGGCGGCAGCTTATTATGCTATGATAGATAAGAGTATATCTGATATTGTTAAGTCGGATGTTACGGCTTCGATTCCGGATGAAAGTATGGATGAGTTTGAGAAAATGCGTACAGCTATAAATGACAAACATCGTGCTATTCTTGCTTCGGTTTTATCTAAGCACTCTAAACCAGATGAGGACATTTGTGAACAGTGTGGGATGCCTTTATTCGGTGACCACTGTCTTATATGTGAGGATAAGTCTGGTCAGCAGTCTGACGGTGAACTAGTTAAAAATGCGGCTTCCCCATCTCTACAATTCTTTGAGAATGGTTTTATAGTCGGACTGGCTACAGATATTTCTAATTATGTTATTACGTCCGGTTTTAATCTTAATGACGCGATTAAAATTGCTAAGGATAGCTTTGATCTTTCTCCTAGAGAGGAGTACAGATTGAGAAAGTATTTAAATTATATGGGTTATATGGCTCCTCAGATGATCTGGCTTCCAGCATCAGAAGTTAAGCATAGTTAGGAGAAATAAAAGTGAGCGTATTAGAAAAGATTAAAGATGCCATGTCAAAACACGGACGTAAAATTTCTTTGTCAGGTTTGGTAATTGAAGGTAATTCAGTTGACGAAGACGGCGAAGCTACTCAATTTACTGTAAAGATTACACCTGATATGAAATATACAGATTATTTAGACGCGTTTGAAGAGTCTATTTTAAATACCGGTGGCGATGATGATAGAGAAATGACACCGGCGTCAGAGAATAAGAAAAAAAATTTTGATAGATTAGTTAATGTTGATAAACCTGAGCGCACTGAGGAAGAGACCACTAATGGTTCTAAATCTAAGCGCTCTAAGAAAAATACCGTTAAGGAAGAGACCACGAATAAGGAGTTTCTGAGGGAGCAGGCGCTAAAAAAGGGCTGGACAGAAAAAGTTGTAAATGACCCTATGATAAGTTATTTATTGTCTACGTTAGCGACTACTTCTCCGGATGAAATGTTCCCTCACACACCTCCGGATGATATTGATGCGCAAGAAGTTCTACAAAAATTCTTGACACAGTGAGGACTTGCATGAGATTATATAAATTCGCTGATGACTACAATAATCGCGGGAAGGCGTTTTCCAATATAGAGAAACAGACAGCAATAAGCAATTTTTGGGAAGAGAGTAAAGAAAAACGCGAGTCTAATCCCCGTGATATTGGTTTTGGTGATAACTTCTTCGGTGAAGGCGGAGCATTATCTACTGGTGATGTAAGTAAGCCACCCGTAGCTTCTGGGTATGATGTTTGTTATATTATGCAGAGTTCTGGCCGATTCAAGTATATAGATAAGTCGAGTGGGGCTATGGTTCTTGTTCATCATGGCAATAGGGCGGCGTTATATCTCAGCGAATCTGCAATACCTAGCGATGATAAGGGATTATATGAGAAGAATTCGGAATCGGTTAGAAGATCTATTTCATATATATTGATGAAGCAACTAGTTTCTGGTTTTATCTCTCCTGCCATAGAGAGTATGCCTTCGGATATACCAGAAGAAGAAGGGGCAGTTCCTAGTGCCGAAGAGATAGTTAATGATATGTCTCATACGGATGAGTTTAATCGGGTTGTTTCTATTACATCGGAGATAACTGGGCCTTCTATTAAGCCAGAGGTAAAGGAAACTATTAACGGACTTTTTAACACTCTATTAAGTGATGCCAGGCTTCTTAGGATAGTAAAGTATAATCCTGGTTTTAAGAAAACTTATTATGATAGATGGGTGACTCCCGGTGGGTATGATTTTAGTAGTTTAGTATTTGGTATTGCATCTGCGGTATTTTCATATAACATTAAGGCAGTTAGAGCTACATCGGCGACGGTTGCGATCCCTTCTATGTCTGAACATGAGGTGCCTGGAGTAATTAGGGAAAAGATAAATGGTTTTACAAATATTGAATCTTACGATATTCTTGTCATTTTGAACGGTATCACGTCTGAATTGTATAATGATGTCCTATTTGGTACGACTCAGTTGGGTGGAGACAATGTCAAGTATGCAGTACTTGACAAAGACGGCGAGTTCGTGACAGTTTCTAATATAACTAATGCCACAATTATAGCCCCGCGTGAGGCACCGGAAAAATATGTGGAACGCGGTAAATATTATCTCGTATTTGCGGCAGTTAATGCTGGGCCTTCTATATCACATTATATGGGCTCCGGTATTAAGCCTTATATATTACAAGTTCGTAATGCGCAAGATGTTTATAGCGATTTTAGACTTATGCCTTTATCTGATAAGGAAAATAATCTTGGTAGGTATCCTTTTGTTTTATTTGATAGCGGTATGAAAGCGGTGCAGTTAGATTCTGATGTTATAGATAGTGTCTATAAGTCGTATTATAGCTTTGAAGAAGCTCGTAATGCTGTTATAAGTGATGATTATGCTGGTCAGGATGTTATTTTTAATGACAAAGAAAAAATGGCGTATACTGGGTCTGGTGCATTACACGTTGTTACCAAAATAAAAAGTCCTTGGAAACAAAATCGCGATGGAAAACTGAAAATTATTAGTACTACGACTGAGGGTGGTATAAGAGGTATTTCAGTGTTGCCGAGAATGATCAAAGGGCCAGATGAAGATGGTAACTATGTTTTATCTACTTTCAAAACCGGAAGGGCTTCGAGTGATATTTTATTAACTTCAGAGAGGATAGATATGGACATTACCGTGGCCAAAATAGTTAGTGTATTGGGCTTTGGCTATGTTCCACTTGAAACTGGCGTCGGGGCATTAAAGAGCGAGGTTTTATACGGTAATATTGTGGAGATGCAAGAATACCTCATAAAAAATGATGATAATTCTGGAGTATACTTAGAGGAACTTTCGGGAACATTCATGGCGGTTCTTCCTTATGTTGAAGAATCGTTCTATATTGAGATACCAAAAGAGTTTAAGAAATTAGTTGATACAGCCAGTAACCCATATTTCTCTCTTACTTCAGCATTGGTTGATAGTGGTATACTAAATAGGCAAGATACAGATAGGTTTAATAGTTTAATAAACTCTTCGCTTGATAACGAGTCTGGTAGTGGTATTCTGGCTGCACTCAATATTATAGACAAAAATAGTTTATCAGATAAAATTAATCCTATGAAAGATTTAAGAAATGTTTTTAATTCTGTTGAGCCGCCAGAACTTGCTTCCATGAACGAGGAAGAGCGTGATAAGTATCTGGTTAAGGAATTTAAGAACTCATATTTTGCTAACTATGCGGATGGTAGTTCACATAGAATGTTGGAATATATTGAGAAGGCATCAATGATATCAATGGATGATTTCGGATTCTATGTAAGTCAGCCGGTCCAATTCGGGCAGTTTAATACTAAAAGATTATCCGGTGACTTATTCGCAGCTAATATGATTGAAAAATCTTATGATGATTACGGTGCTATCTATAGCTTTAACATATATAGTTTTGAGAGGAGTGGTGGCCATCCACTAAAAATTGATACTGTTAGGACTAGGCTAGCACCCGGTTCTGATCCACAGAGATTTTATGCCATAGGTTCGTTAGAAGAGCAGGCAATTTCTGATATGCCTGAGTATAATATTAGTGGGAAGTCTCCGGTAGTTACTCGTCACAGACCAGAGACGAGCAAATTCAATTTAGGAAAATATTTTGATGTATATGTTTTTGCTAATAATCCTTTAATGATGTTATTAGTTCGTAAGTTAGTAGATAAATACGCCTATTTATTTGGTATTGAAAAGGGGGGATATAGCGAATTACTTGACAATGCGTATCGTAATTGTTATAGAGTAATATATGATGTATCAAAAAGAGTCGCGGGCAAAAATAATGTGCCAAGACTAGCAGCGAGAATTGTTGAAGCATTATTATCAATGGATGCGTCTGAAAAGACTGGCGTTATACTAAACATAGATGGTAAACGAGTAGAATTATCTTTGGAAAGTATTATCCCTCCCATTTTTGGTATTGCAGATGAAGATGGAGAAGCTGTATATGCAGATTACGCTTCTATATCGGACGATCCGAGGTATAAAGACCTTCTTAAGGCCTCTTCTAAGGCTCTTGCATCTATTGCCGGTCATCAACTAGACGTGGTTGAAAAAGAGGAGAAACACGAGGCAGATATCGGATTTGTTGAAACTCCAAATTATATTTATGAGAATGGAGAATATATTAAGGGGATTAAGGGTACATATATTTCATTGAATGGTGTAGGCGGTGACGTTTACGGCCCAATGTCTCCCTTTAAGATAAACACCGGTGAAGGTATTAGATATTATTTGATTGATTCTCTAAACGCGATTAGATGTTCATCGAAAGTTTTGGGGATTGATAGTAAAGATTCTTATGCGGGAATAATATCGCCTGATGATATTTGGATGCTGAAGTCCACCTCTATCAAACAGGCTATTATTGCTGGCTCTCAAGGAAATACAGATGTCTTTGCTAAACTTGAAGAAGACGAGGCAAGGCTCGCTGAGTTAGAGGGTCGGCTTAAAGAAAAAGAGAGGGACTTGGAGAATAATATCGGTGTTAGCTTAGAAGAGTATTCATCTATTGATCAAGAGATACAAGATATTAAAAATAAAATTCAATCATTATCAAATAATATTAAGAATGATAAAAGGACTGTGGAAACAATTAAAATACATAATAATGGTATGACGACCTTAGCTTATAAACATACATCTGGTGGTAATAATTTATTTTTATTCTTAAAAAGACCAGACAGTGCTGGTTTCCCTGATGATATTTCTAAGGTTAAAAACGAAGATAATGTTGAATGGTGGGAGGATAGATTAGGTAATAGAATCAATATTACAACTGCGTCACGTTTAGACTCGGTAACGTCTACATGGAGCGATACTTTTACTGAGAAAGCAGTTAATTATAATCCTAGTGTAGAGTCTTCAGTAATTTCAGTATATAATGATATTAAAGATCGTTCAGAGGGCCAAACAAAATATCTTCCTAACAACATGTATCTTTTGATATTGTCTAAAGCAGAGCCCGGCATGGTTATTACTGATGATATGCTTCGTGGTATAGCGGAAGCACTTTTTCTGGAGGATAGAGAGGGCACACTTAAGAGAGTAATACACGATTATTTGCTGAATTTGAAGAAAAATAATAATAGAAATTATAAAAAAATTGTCTATTCTGCGATGAAGACAGCTTATTCTGATGAGTGGTCCGTTGAAAGTGTTGCAGATGTGATATGCAAGTTTGTTTATGATAATGCGGATATATTGGGTTCCATAATTAAATTTAGAGAAAATGACGATCTTCTGGAAGTGGATTTTAAGCAACCATCTAATAGTTATATGAAGTTTACCACTGGGACGGCAAGATCAATTTGTAAACTATTTGCTAATCTTAATCCACAATATATAATCGGTGATGGGATGTTACCATTTCTCCGTGCTCTGGTTAAAGCTGCAATCAGTCATGGTCTTGATGTTATTTTGAATAATCGAACTCTTCGTGATAGACTATTGTATAAGTTTAATGGGTTATATGATTTTTCTTCTGGTGATAATGAAAAATTTATTGTCGATATGACAGAATTGTTTATGGCTGTATGGCTAAATATGAGGATTAGAAAGCCAGAGTTAAGGAAGGTTTACGTTGGAGTAAGAGAAAAAGACAGCGTTGCCTATATGACATCAGCGTATAAGAAAGCAAATAGATTTGGTATATTTGATGGAGATCCACTTAATGTTGCGGATTCTTTATTTGCAAGTGAGCATATTGATGAAATAGCGCAAGCCTTTTTGATGGACCTTGTATCTAGTCCGGTAGTGGCTAATTATGTCAAGAGAAGACAGGAAGATTTTGCGAATTACGCCGCGTCTTCTGTTGTCACTGCTGATAGTATAGATTCATCTATGAACGATTCAATTATTAAATCTACTATTTTAGGCGCGCTTGGTTCTTTTGCATATTCTATCGTTGATATGTTTGACCGTGAATTTTCTATAATTAAGGACGAATACCATAATGTCCTAGCAGAAGAGTATATGGATGATTTAATTGATGAAAGACGACGGGTACTTAATGCGATTAATAGCGGTGAGCCTATATCTGAGACTCCAGTCAAGGATAAAGTTATAGGTGCAAGAGAAGCAAACATTACCAAGGCCTTTCATAGAGCGTTTGAAAGGTACAAAACTAAATTCGATGGGTTCTATAGTCAATCTGGGAATTCTGAAAGTATAGCTGCTGTTTCAGGAATAGGTACTGTATGGGCGTCTGATGCTGATTCGGCGTTTATTATGAATTTATTACAATGTTTGTTTAGAGACCAAAATTTTGCTTTTTTGCTAGCTTCGACAAACAAAAATCCACAAGGTATGTCGTCGGTTATAAAAATATTAAAGTCCGTTTTAAAGAATCATCCTAAGTATTCTAAGGTGGTAGATCAATTTAGTGATTCAGACCTTTTTCAATATGCTAGGGCGATTTATGTACATATGCTTTCTGACAGTGTTTTGCACGAACCAGGGAAATCTTATTTATCCCCCAGTTATGGTGGGGAAAGTCTGCGTGGGTATATGAAGGATTTAATTGATGAGGGAGAGTTCGAGAGTCTAGCAGGATTAGATTCGGATAGTCTATATGTTGTTAGAAGGAAAGACAAGAAGCGTATTCGAATGAATGTTATGTCGGTTGGTATATCTGGTCAGATCCAATCGTATAAAGATATGAAGACATTATTAGTTTCACTTCCTGAGCCGGAGATAGGCTCAGTTGTAGCATTGGAAAAGCCATATAATGGAAACTCATTTTTCATATATTCAGGATTGTCTGAGAGCAGCGGTAAGGATACCATAGTGCCGGTATGGGATCCTGTGAAGATTATTAATGGTCGTGCGGTTTTTGATACAGGATTATTCAACGATATAGATATTGGGTTTGGAGGTAAAACGTGGGATGGCGAGTTTAAACATGTTTTGGGTATTATGGACCCATATTATAATAGTATTAGTTATGTGCCTATTGCAGATATTATAAAAAGTAAGGTAGAGGATGATGATAGTTTGAAGAGAGAGAACATACATTATGATACTAGACTTGCTGCAAAGTTGAGCGAAATATCTTCGGTGGTAAGTAATTTTAGAGCTTCTTTTCATGGTGTTACGGCTGATGCGGATATCCATAATTCCTTTGCAGATGTAAATTCCATTGCTAAAGGTGAGGCAGGTAATGTATCTAATGTATTAGTAAGAACAGTTGATGCTTTAGTACATTTATTTGCAGAGAAGAAGATAGTTTATAAAAAGTCTAGGGACATGGATAAACTTTTGGAAGAATTAAAAGAGGAACTACGCAAGGGCCCAGTTACTATAGTAAAGGCTAATGGCAAGGATATGAAAGTTGAAATACCATCTGCTCTGATTGATGCTCTAACTACAAAGACAATTAAGGATCTAGCAAATAGACTAAGAAAAGTTAGGGATTTTGAAACTCAATATAGAGATGGTCTTGTGATTATGGAAACTGAGTTGGCAAAGGGATTGCATTTTGTGGCAAACAAACTTGGCTTGCGTATTTCATCTAAGCTTGGTGTAGATAGTGAATCTATCCCGTTTACTAACTCTGAAACCATGTCGGCGTATGACAAAGTTTATGAGCATTTGAGATTTATATGGGACGCTCTTCCTACGAGCACTAAAAAAGCTATTGCTCGTGATGGATTAGGACAATCGGAACTATCTGAGGCTATGTCAGATGTGACAAATGATGATTATGCTATGAGGGATTGGATTGACTTGATGCTTAGTAGGGAAGCCCGAGGCGGATTAGATGTTGTTAAGAGTCTTTCATCTTCGTGGTCGTCTATGGCGGAAAAAGTTTCAAAGGCAATGCACTTATATTCTACGGAAAAGATTTCTAAATCTAAAGCTGGGGAGTTGATAGATAATCCTGAATCAATTTCGCACTTAGATATAGCTCATGGTAGTCTTAGTATAATTAATGGTCTAAATCAATATGAGCGTAGGCGTGTAATAACTCCCGCTTTGATAAGTTCATCTGTTCTAGGTATTATGCGTTCTGTGGTTGATGAGGCTAGAAAGTTATGGAAGGAGATAGAGAAAAAAGAGAATGACCTAAGGGATAAAGTGCCAAGTCTAGCAGAGTCTATTATAGATAGTCTCAGACATGCTAAATACCCCTATGAATTGCCAGAAGATATAAAGAATAAAATTAATTCTATACCAGATAATAAAACTAGAATATACGTCTCTAATGCGTTATCGCTTTTTAGCGGTGAAATTGATTATAGTGGGATATGGAATGGCCCTTCTTTAAGAGAAATAAAAACCACGCTTCATGACGACGATGGTTTTATCAAGACATTAGACTTGTTACTAGAAAAATATCCGGATGATGTAAACTATATTAAGTCCAAATTAAGGGAGAAATTCGGTGATGATTGGAATACAGAACTAGATAATGCTGCTGCTAGAATGTCTGTCAAGGTGCCGGAGTCTTCTAAAATATTTACTGTTGTCGGTGCTCACTTTAGTCCTGAATTTATTAGTATTAGCAACAAGGACGTGGTTGATAATAATGTTTTTGGTATTAGAAATAAAGTAGCGAGTGCGCATACTGCTCTTTGGGATTTAAGGGCCAGAATGAACAAAGAACTCAAGAATAATGAGTTCGATGAGAAGACTATTAGAGATATAAACAAGTTTTATAGTACAGAGTTGAATCGTAGGTTAGAGGACGCGGCGAGGTCTCTCTCGTCTAAGAATATGAAAATCGATGCAGATGCTCTTATAAAGAGCATTGAAAACAAACAGAATTTTGCTAAGGTCTTGGAAGATGATGTTGACAATAGAGTATTAGGCAGTGGGTATTTGAGGGGGCTTTTTGAGGAAGTTATAGCTCCAGCGGCGGCTATAGCTATGAAAGGCAAAGAAACAAGGAGCAATAAACTTATCTGGTCGGTTTTAAATACAATTAAAGATAATGTTGATGTGGCCTTTGAGAAGATAGATAATATGATTAACTCCGGGTTGTCGGATGCAGTCGGTCTGGGTAAATTTAAAAGATATATTGATTCGGTAAAAAAAGAGCTTTCGTCTCCGAAGTTTGCTAATTGGGTTATAGATAATGTGACAAAACCAATAGGTGAAGAGGATTCAAAGACCACAAAAACTATATTCACTAATAGTGAAGGTGTTTTGGGTACGAAAGATGAAAGATTGAGAGTTCTGTTTTCCAGATGGGTTTCGCGTGATAATGTTAAGATGATTTTTAATTCACTTAAGGATTTGAAATCGTCAGATGCGGAGGCTTATAAAAAAGAAACTGATGAAATGAGGGCAACAATCTATGCTGGTCTTTTATCCCGCTCTAAGGAACTAAGCAATGAACAGATTTCAAAACTTTATAATATTATTCTGAAGTTTATAAATGATGATTTAAAATCTCTTAATGAGGTTGAGAATCTTAACGGTTCTATTGACGCTCCGCCAATAGGTATTGAAGTTGTTATTTCAGACGCCCGGCCAGGGGTAGCTAAGAAAGTTTTGTCAGCAGAGGAGGCTATGAGTAAGCGTCATATTAGATATGCTGATGGCGGAACTGTTATGAGCACTGAAAATTATAACAGATTTCTTGAAATGCGTGGAACACTGGTTGCTAGATATCGGGCTTCTACAGGAGTATATTGTGCTATTAAAGGCGGGCCGGACGGGAATTATACAGTTTCAGGTATTCCAGACGAGATGGTGTTTATGTCTTCATCTGTTTCTAAAGTTAATCCTCTCGTTATTGTAGATATGGAAAGAATTGTAAATTTCTATAATAGCCATTCTGATGCAGATCCTATATCTGTAAAGGATCTTACTGTGCAATGGCTTAATGCGAATATGTCTGAGTTTAATAAAATGATGTCTGGTGTGTCTGAGTCTGAGCGTGAAGATATACGAAAAATATTTGATAGATTACTTTCTCCTCATCAAATAAATAATGAGAATAGAGCAACCATATACGATCTAATTGACAATGGTCAGGTCACTCCAAAAATGCTTTCTGGTGCTCTTTATAATTATCTTAAAGAGGTTGGGTTACCGAATGAACAGGTTATTAAGCTGGTCAAGCGTGCTGCGAAAAGGGATTATGGTGCCTATAAGATCACCCAGGCTGGTCGTAAGGCTGTGGTATATGATAGGGAAAGTAAGAGTTATAAGTCTATTCCTGAGAATGAAATGTCAAAAGGAGCATGGCATAGGGGATGTGTTGTTAAAGTAAATGATGACATAGATAGAAAGTGGATGCGGGCAGAGTTGGAATCTAATATAGATAATATTACATATAATCAAGAAGAGATTATTAGTGATCTTGCATCTGAAGAAGTAAAGAGATATAATGCTCAGGTCTTAAAGAGTATAAATGATGGGACTTCTATAGTTTCACAAGTTAATGATGGTTGCAGAGAATGGCTCATGGTAATTTATAAATCTTTGAATTCTAAAAAAGACGAACTTTCCTTGGCCATGGCTAATTATATGAAACGTACATGTTTAGATGTAATCGATTTTCATCCTGTTAGAATTACTGGTTCGGGAACAAGGGGCTTCTTATTGTTTTCTGGTGATGGTATTCCATTTGTCGGAGATGATAGCAAGACAAGGTTGTTTTCTATGGAAGACCTTTGGAGTCTTTTTGGCGCCGCTAAAGAGCGCAAAGTTGGTAAGAGTGCGTTAGTACGCAGAGTTATTAACCAGGATAATTTAAATAAACTCCTAGATAGTATGAAGGCCGGTGCGGTAAGGCTAGGGGCGCCATATTATTTCGGTTCTGATATTTATAAATATACGGAACAAAATACTAATGGTATAATCAGGGAGTACAGGTTTAGTATCGACAATAAATCTGGAGATGTCAAACTCCATCCGGTTATAGTGGCATCCGGCGTAGCGACTAGCGGTTCAAATACTACGCTTACAGATATCAACACTATAGAATCCTCATCGTCTAAAAGAGGTAAGAAACGTAGAATAAAACCATTTGATAGGTTTAGGAATGTTAATGGTTTAAAGTTAGAAGTGATTAGGGATGGAGAAACTATATTTCGTACATTTGTAACTAGTCTAGCGGGCGATACGGTGGTATTTGCCCAACAGTATGATTCTGAAGCAAACCCAATTGAAATTAAAAGTGGAGATAAATATCGTTTGACTTATCCATTTAGCATAGAGAGATCGTCTTATGTCCCGTTGGCGTCTTCTGAAACAGGAGCGGGTAAATATAGAGTTTCCGTTAGCGCAGGAGATTTGATGGCGATGGTGAAATCGTTGAGTGAGGAGGGGATGCTTAGTAGAAAAGAGCTTCTGAGGAAATACTATAGTGCCGTACAAAGAGTGATAGGTTCAATTTCCCATTCAAAGTTTTTCGGTGGACTTAGAAAACGTATGAAACAGATGAAAAGGGAAGAAAAAAATCGCATGGAGCGTCGTGAGATTAGTAAAAGAATAGGCGATTATTTATTTTCTTTAGGTGAAATGTTCAAAGATGAGTATAGCATTGTTGACAATACGAGTAGAGTATTGACAGACAAACTGTTTACAGAAAGAGGTAGTAATATATTGGCTAGGCTTGTGATTAAGAGAGAGGGTACGGAAGCCGGATTTGGTGAAGTATTATATGACTTGTATCGTAAACAGATAATAGGCGAGAACGTGACGGCTGCATTTTTGTCTAGCTACACAGGCGAGAATTTTGAACGGATGATTGACGACTATAACAGACTTGAGCTTCGCTCTAATATAGTTGCGTCGAGTACTAGTAAAGATAAATTTAGACATGATAATATGGTTAAGGAGTGGACTAAGATTTTCCGTGATAGATTAAAAGTTGCGGATATTGAGTCTATTAAGTCTAGGATTGCGCGTGAGAAGGCTGAGAGAGACAAACTAAATAAAGTTATTTCTCAAATGGAGTCTTTAAAAAAGAAAAAAGCGTCCTTAGGCAAAGAAAAGACAGATATGCCAGTGTCTTCGTTTAATATATCTCTTGTTAATGCTAGGGCTTTGGTACACCAGCATGAAGAAGAGATTGATAGATGGAATAGATATTTGGAGTGGGCTAGAAACTACTCCAAGGCCATTAGAGAAAAGAATAATAATCCCAAGCTATTAGAAGAAATTGAATCAAAAATGGAGTCGATTGCTCTATCATTTGCGCCGCTAACGTCTAAAGATGTGCTTAGGATGGTCAAGAATCGTAACAGACTTGGAGAAGAAATGCACCCTGAGCGTATTATCAGTAAGGACGAATTCAAGTCTGCTGCAAAAGCAAGGATTTATTATAATGCTGTGAAGAATTTAGCAATGAAAGATTTTTCATCTCTTATGAATATGCCTTTTATACCTGTTCCTGGTAATAATGCGTTGAGAAAGAAACAACGTGGTGTTACTGTGGCTTCTGATAATATGAAAGAAATAATAAGCGAGACACGATCTAAAGCAAATATCCATTCTAAGATTTATGATTATTATTCTTTAGGGACTCTTTGGGTTATGATGATGAGAAATAAAAATGGAGATATTTCTGCCAAAGATAGTGCGCGCGCTAAAGAATTATATAAAGAGTTTTTGATGGAAGAGGCAAGAGGAATAGCAGATTGGTATAATTCGGTGTTTGGTAAAAAATTAAAAGTGCATGGAATTAGTAAGGCGTCGGCAAAGAAAATATCAACGGTGAGTTCTACTGGGCCACTAGAGGTTAATGATAAAGTATTAAGTCGGAATGCAGATAGAATTGTGAAGGCGATTGTGTCTGGTGAGCCGATCGGTGATATTACTTTTGTGCTAGGCCATAGTGCTGTTAATTATTTATTTCCATTGCAAAATAAGATGCTTCTGAAAGAGTTGCTTAGAGACGACGCAGTTTCTTGTGCAGATATAAAAATAGATGAAAATACTATGAAGTCTATGGGAGTGACTGCCGACTATATGGAATCAGCAAAACAGTATATTAATCGTAGTCTATACTACGAATTGTTTTTAAAACATGACCTAGCGGATAGAAACTTGATAGGGACTGCACAAATAATATCAAAGACTGGCCCAGGAGAACTTTATAGGACGATGTTTAATGGTCGTTTCGGTGAGGAGAATTTATCTGATGAATTAGAGATTGATCTAGCAGACCCATTGTTTTGGCCAGACAGCGGTAATAAGACGGAAGGAAATAATGGTCCATTTACTGAGGCTGGGATTGATAGATTCTCGAAGCTATTATTTGCCAGGGATTTCAATAAAGTAAGGCCATTAAGGCTATGGGGAGTAGACATGGAACCTTTAATAATTGGCACTTTTGATGTTGAGCCGACAATCGAGGTTAGGGAGTCTGATATGATTCCGGTAACCACTTTTGATACTAATACTACCACTGGGTATATTTCTGATGATATGCAGCAGGCTCAGGGTACTCTACCTTGGGATTGGGAAGAAAATAGCTCTGTTGGGCCTAGTGTAGTAGAACCAGGAGTAAGGGCAGCGACGCTAAAGTTGACTAGAAAAATTACAGCAGAAGAGATTAGGAAACAAGAGCTTATATTAAAACTGGCTTTGTTTGAGGGGGCGCATTTTGGTTCTCGGCTTTTTAGGGGATCAGATAGCAAAATGTCTAAGATTAAGAAGGAGTGGATAGATATTATAAATAATCTAGGAGAATTAGATGATATGGACCCAAAAGTACGAGACTCTTTAGGCAAAACGTTATTTGATGATTTTGTTGCCTTTATATTTTCTGAAGCTAATATACATAAAACTATGGATGACCTGCGTGCATTATTGAATAATCTTAATCAGATTGAGACTACCAGAGAAGTGTTCTCAGATATAGATATCCCTTCTGGGTTTATAAATAGGGTATTGGGGTATGATTCTCCATTATTAGATAAAATGAAAGAGATTATAGAGTTATATCACGATGATAGCTTTAGAAATTATATGAGACATATAGTTGATGAGGCGTTTACTTCAGATTTAGCAACACCTATGGACTCCAATTATGAGAATAATGAGGGTGAAGAAAGCCCAGCGGGCTCCATATTATCTAGGAACTTAGCAGGTATGTAGAGGATAGTTGTGTCTAAAAAGGCAAGGCTTTGTAAAATTTGTAAAACATCTGTCTCTATACCGGGGTCTGATTTGTGTAAAGAGTGCGCTGAATTTACGCATGACAACGGGTCTAATATTAAATCAGTTAAGGTAGATCGTGGGCTTTTATCTGATATAGTAGACTCGTTTGTAGATATTGACGTTGTTAAATGGTGTGAGAAGCATGTCCAATTACCAGATAGTGACAGGGCTTTCAAAATTAATGGTTGTGGAAGAGAATATTTAATAGAGCCTATGACCTACATAACATCAGATGCTTTGCAAAGAGACGGATCTCCGGTGGTAATATTAAAGGGCAGACAGGTGGGTATGTCAGTTACCATTACTTCATTATATTTATATCTGATGGCGTCTGGTTTGTATGATAGTCTTAGAGTTCTCCATGCTTTCCCCGGTTTATTGGCGACTAGTGACTTTCATAAGACTAAAGTAGAACCAATGATTATGAAGTCAGAATATATAAGGAGAAGACGATATACAAGAGAGACAATGGGGTTCGATGAGTCATCTAAGCGTGTGTTTGCTAAACCTAAGTTGGTTGGAACGTGGACGGACCATTTGAAGGCGTTCCAGTCTAATAATATGCTTACTATTAATGCTACGGCTAAAGATGCGGGACGGCTTCGTGGTCAGACTTTTCATATTATATTATTTGATGAAGTCCAAGATATGACACGTAAGGCAATTGAAAATGTTGAAGAATCGTTGACTACCTCGCCTTATGGGCCTCCAGGGTTAGGTGTTAGAGTATATTTTGGTACTCCGTTTTTAGAAGGTAGTAACTTTCATAATCTATGGGAGAGCAGTGATCAGAGATATTATCATCCTAGATGTCACACTTGTGGTAAAACCTATCAGTTTTATACGTATGGGAGCGATGATTGGGAAAAGATATGGATAGAGTCGTTTTTATTTAAATGCCCTCATTGTGGAGCCATTGAAGACAAACGCGAAGCCATGAAGGACGGAGAATGGGTTCCCACTAAACCAGATGCCACAAAACGCGGTTATCATTTTAATCAACTTTATACGCCTACTATTCCCAAGGAGGCTATCATGATGAAGAAAAATGATAAGCTTCCTCAGCAGTTTAAGAATGAAGTCTTGGGGGAATTTTACGGTGGCATTCTTAGTAGTGAGTCTTACAGGGAATTAGTTTTGTCTTGTACAGACGAGGACGAATCATACGTAGATTACATAGAACCTTATGTCCATCCAGTGGTAAGTATTGGAGTGGATTGGGGTGGTAAAGTAGAGGAACAGTCTCTAGATGGTTCTTGGACTGTTGCTCTTGTAATGACTGAAGAGGATGGTAAGTTTTATGTAAGGCATATGGAACGTATAGAGACTAAAAATCCTGAAGAGCAGATTAATAGAGTAAAGCAATTATTTTCAAAGTATTCCATAGTGCAGGGGGTCGGTGATATGGGATATGGACAAGATAAAATTTGGTCACTCCAGAGTGAATACGGAAAAAGGTTTATGGGTTGTCATAGCGTTCCTTCTAAAAACATATATAATTATAATGAGAAAGCAATTCCACCATTTATTAGTATTAATAAAGATATGGTAATAGATGAAGTATTATCGTTGTTTCGTAGCCATAGGATTGTTTTACCATATAAGAATGAGAAAGATCAACTATTAACTGAAATACTTACCACAGAGATTTCAGCAATTATGCCGACAGAAAGGATTGTGGGTGGTGCTAGAATTAGGTCTTATATGCAACGAGGTTCACAGACTATTGATTCACTCATGGCTTTAATTTATGCTTATGTGGCTGTCAGATTCAGTATTTCTAATGGGTTTACTAATATGCAGTCACATGGTTATAATAATAACCGTTCTATGCCGCTCCCAAGAAAATTTTATTCTGTAGATGAAGCGTCTCTTCTAAGGCTAAAGGATAGCTCTTCGAGAGCTCTAAGACGAAAGAGATAGAATTCGGGGGTAATTTAGTAAGAATCAGGACTTTAGAAAGGAGGACGGTGCATTTCATGGTGTGGCAAACTGTTGTGATTACTTGCACCTAATTATTATGGACGATAAAGACAAATTTGATGTAATGAATGAATTATCTCCTATGAGGAGAGAACAACTGAAAGATGAGCGTTGTGACTCGGTTATGGTTAAACCGAAGCTTGGCGTTCCTTCTACGCCGAGTAAAGAAAATCGCAGTATGCCTCGCTCTAGTTCTTCTAGTAGTGGTAAACTTATTTCTGGCGGTAGTGGAATATATAAGATGGGCATGGGTAGCAGTGATAATAAATCAGTTACTTCAGTTCGGACTATGCCTAGAGTGTATTCTCCGCTCTTTGAGCTTTCTAATTTACAGCTTCCTAGAGACAGAAGGACTCTAAACGCGTGGTGTAGGCATTTCTACGCAACGCATCCGATAGTTAGGAATTGCATTAATCTCCATTCTACCTTTCCGATTTCTAAGTTTGAGTTTATGAGTGATGATCCTCAGATTCTGAAAGAAGTACAAGATCTTTCAGACGAGATGAGACTACCATCAGTTTTATATTCAGTGGCACTGACGTACTGGCTTTTAGGTGAATCCTTCCCTTACGGTGACTGGGATGAAAATAACGCCAAATGGAGACGTTGGGTAGTACATAATCCAGACTACATAGACGTGAAGTATTCTACTGTTATGGCAGAACCAATTATAACATTACAGCCAGACGATACTCTTAAGCGGGTAGTGCGTGGTGGTTCTTCGAGGGATAGGTATATTAGGGCAACTCTTCCAAAGGAAATAATTTATTATATTTCCAGGGGTATGAATATACCATTAGATAATTTTAATGTTACTCATGTCAAAGCTTTGTCAGAACCATATGACCATAGGGGGACATCGATCATTGCTTCTTGTTTTAAGGACTTGATGTTGTATGATCTTCTAAGAGAAAGCGAGTATGCACAGGCTAGTAATATGATTAATCCTTTAACATTAATTAAGCTCGGTGATCCGCTTGGTCGTTGGCGTCCTAATGACGAAGATATTGCTGCGTTTCAGGACTTGTATGTCGATATGCAGTTTGATTTAGATCCGAAGATTATAACTCATGGCGCGGTTAATATCGAAAAGATTGGTAATAGCGGAGCCATAGTGGATGTGTCTCCTAAGATGGAGCGTATTGAGAAAAATATTTTTAGTGGTATGATGGTCCCACCGGCGCTGATTAATGGCGAGGGTCCTAATTATTGTTATGATGAAGAGACTGAAACTTTAACTAATAATGGTTTTAAGTTTTACGACGAGATAACTGAAGACGATAAGATTTTAACTCTTAATCCTGATAATCACGAATTAGAATATCTAGGTTATGCTGAGAAAATTGTGTCTCATTATAAAGGTGATATGATACACTTCAAGACGAAGGTAATTGATATAATGGTGACTCCTAATCATAAAATGTATATTCAAGAAAGAGCAGACTACGGTGGAGAAGAAAGGGAATGGGTGAAAAAAGAGGCAAAAGATGTGGCGCTTAGGAGTAGGACACTGGCGTATGGTACTTGGAGAGGTGAAACTCCAGATAAGATACCATTTGGGGGGTTTGAGTTTACTCCTACAGAGTTTGTGTCATTATTGTTATATACGTGGACTAGGTCTAGGTTGATAGATTATAATGGTAAAAAATGCATTGCCTTCTTTGCATCTCCGTTTGGTCCTTCTGTAGAGTGGAGAGACGCCATGGTTGCAATAGACGCTCAATATTCTTCTAAAAATTATTGTTATGTTTCTGATAGTCAGGAGCTGAAAGAGGCTTGCTTGGGCCAGATGGGAAATATATTCCATGAGTGGAAGATACCAAGGCTTATAGGAAACTGGGCTGCTGCTGATCTTGAGAAGGCACTTGATAGAATATTTATGGTTCTAGCATTCCGTAAACATTTTAAGGACCCCAAAGCTAAGAATAAATATCTGACTAAAGCCTGGTTCTCATCTTATGATAAGAGTTTGTTAGACACAGTATCTGAAATGCTTTTTAAACTTGGATACTTTACTAAGGTGTATTCAGAATACAAACCTAGAACTGATAAAATTATATATAAGATGGTTTTCTCAAAGAAATCTAGGTACAAAACGCCTGTTATAGATAACCATGGTCATAAGACGCGTATAACTGGGAATAGTTGTAAAACTAATGTGAAGTACGATGGTATGATATATTCTTTCGATGTTCCTCCTAATCACCTGTTTGTGACTCGTAGGAATGGCATTATTGCTATCCAAGGCAACAGTACCGCTAGTGTTAGTCTCGAAGTCTTAAGACAAAGGTACTTGATGTTCCGAGATGAGATGTCTAATTGGATTAGGCAGAAGGTGCTTAAACCAATCGCCGAGGCAAGGGATTGGTCTAAAGAGGGCGATGGGAAGAATAAAACATTGATGATACCTCGTGTGCAATGGAACAAGCTGAATTTGAAAGATCTACAGGATTATATGCAAAAGGTTATGGACGCAGTTGGCAAGGAGGCGGCGTCTAAAGAGTCTTTGCTTCGCGTATTAGATATGGACCCAAATGAGGAATTAGCTAGGAGGAGAAAAGAACTAATTCAGGAAGTTGTTCTCCAGAAGGAAAAGGCAGCGTTATATGCTTACACTCTTGGTGAGCTTAAGGATATGGATGAAAACTCTATAATTAAAGAAAAGCCTGGCGCGGTACCTGCCCAGCCTGGGATTGCTGGTGGGCCCGGTGGTCCAGGTGGAGAGCTTGGTGGTGGATTAGGTATGCCCGGTGGTATGCCTGGACTTGGTGAAGGCGGCCTAGGTGGTATGGAGGGCGGTGGAGGTCTTGAAGCACCACCTCTAGGAGGTGAAGCTATGCCTGCACCACCAGGAGGAGGTGAAGTCGGTGGAGCCGGTGGTGCACCACCGGCTCCGGGTTCGGAGGGCGGTGTGTAGGATAATAAAAGACTATATTAATATTCCTACACTGAATTAGGACCGCTGTGTGCACAGGGGGTGTTGTGTATTTATGGGGAAAAGATTTTTTAATCTTATTAAGTCTGCTGCTGGTATAAATATTCGAACTGATGATTTAGAGTCCAGAATAGACTCTGGGGATGTCTCACAGAGGGATAAATGGTCTGAGAAACTAAGTGATTATAAACAGGAGCTAGCGCGTTATAGGACAATATGTAATAATAGTATTATGCCAGGACTACAGCAGTTGCGTGAGGAACTGAATGAGATTAGTAAAAAAATAGATGATAAATCTTATAAGACAGAGGATTTATTAAATGAGCTACTGGGTTTATTGGGAGTGGTACATTATGAAACTGGGCCAGAGACGAGGCCTAACCCAGCTGTTGAGAATGATGAGGCAAAGGAGAAAGAACAGGTATCTGACATTAATAAGAGTATTGACGAGCAGAAGAAGAAGAACATGCAAGCTATTTTACAACCTGCTCAATCTACTACAACTGAAACTGGGGCTATGCCCTCATTGTCTCAAGCTGGTGTGGCAAAAAATAATCTAGAGGAGAATCTTCCCAATGGATAAAAAAGAATTGTCTATGGCTGAAATAGTGAGAATGGCAATAGGTAATCAAGAATTGGCTAATTCTCCTGGATCTGCGGTTGGGATTCCTGGTCCACAAGAGTCTCAGCAGACTCAAATAAATTTGAAAGACATTGCTTTATTAGTGGGTATAGATGGAATTAAACCGGCAGATGACAAGTCTATTTTAGGTATTGTGGACAATGTAGTATCTATAGCTAAGGATATGTTGGAAACTACTAGTGGTGTACCGAAGATTGAAAATGTTGAAAGACAATTATCCGAGCCTGCTGATGACGTGCGACAAGCGTTAAGTGCAGTTGTGCAAGCATTAAGTACTTTGGTTTCGGAGTTGGAAGAGTCGAATATGTCCAAAAACCTGGAAGCTTTTGAACGAAAGATTGATGAAATTCGTGAGGCTGCAGAAAAGACAAATGATGAGACCGAAGAACAGCTGGAAAAAGGACAACCGAGACGTACACCGGTTAGTAGTTAGGAGAGAATATTATGTTAATAAAAACTGCGATTTGCGAAGAGCCTAAAAGGTGTATAAAGTGTGGTATGTATCATGGCCCAGATGTAGAATGTGAAGAGGAGACAGAGTGCAAGGATGATAAGGTAGTTGATTCCAATACTGTTGACAAAGGAGCTTCAGATGAGAAATAAGTTTAGTTATGAGGATCTTAAAAGCCAGATTGAATTGGCTAAAAAAACTAATATTATTAAAACTGCAACGGCTATTGATCCTGAAAACAATGTTATGGCTAATGCAATGGAATCCATTTGCAAAGTAGCAGATAGTTTAGATGATATGGGCGAGACGCAACTATCTGACCAGCTTATAGCTGCAGTGAAAGTCGCTTTGATGGGTAAGATTAAGGTTGCCGAGTCCAAGAAAAAAGAGGATGAGCATAATAAGGATGAGTATAATGATGAGCTTGATGCTGACGATGTGAATGATACAGATGAAGATGAAATGAAAGAAGTATTTACAGTAGAATGTCCTTATTGCAATAAAGAATTCGGTGTTGTGGTAGAGTATGAGGACGGCGACATCGAAGTAGAAACTGAGAAAGAAGACGAGGAAGAAGCTGAAGAAGAAGGTGAAGAAGAAGCTGAAGAAGAAACTGAGGATAAAAAAGGGTCTGGGTCTTATGAAGAAGATAAAGATACAGATGAAAAAGCCTTCCATAGGATGTATGGTTATGGCAGCGATGCTTTTCATTAGTATAAACAAGGAGTGGTAAAGTGTTGATTAAACTCGGTGAAGCGACAACAGACGGCAGTAATCTTCACATAGTTAATCCTGAAGATGCGTTAAATAACCAGCAGATTTCAGAGCGTTTTGCACGTCTTGTGGATAAGCTGAAACAAATTAATGCGTCCGGCGGTCCAGCAATAGCCCCCTTTAAGAGTGAGGATTTTCTTTATTTTAGAACTGCTATTATGCATGCGGCAGAGAAAGCAAATTTAGACAAGAATGGTAATCTTGTCGGAGATGGTAAGTTTGTTATTGATAAGACCGCCGATGGAAAGGATGTATGGAAATGGTCTTCTGCTTCAGGTGTTCACCCTTATACAAACTCTAATGGAGATCTTTTTCCAGAGGAAGAACTGATTAAAGCTGCACCGACCTGGATAGGTAAGGGATTATATTGTAATCATCAATCTAGTGATGTTGAGAAACTTAGAGGGATCATTATTGATACGCAATATGATACAGCTACGAAGGCGTTATGGGGATTGGTCGCCCTTGATAGAAAGAACTTCCCAATTCTGGCTTCTCAGGTTAAGAATGGAACCATTAGAAATGTTTCTATGGGGACAGCGGTCAAACATTCATTCTGCACCGTATGTGGTAATGAGGCTATAGTTGAGGCAGATTATTGTCCTCACATTAAGAACAAACTCAAGAATAAATTTATTGATGCTGAGGATGGTAGAAAGATATTAGTTGGGGAAATCAACGTAGGTCTAACCGGAGTAGAACTATCTTTGGTTTCCATTCCAGCAGACTCTGAGGCTACTATTAGACACGTCTATGCTAGTTTAGAGTCTCAATTAAGAGAGGCTAGAAAGGAACTGGAGGATAATAAAACCGACAATGGTATTACTACAGCAAGTCTGGACGAGATTAAAGAGACGCTTGACGCTGTGAAAGTGAAGATAGATAAGATAGGGAAAGATAATTATGATAAAATTATAGGAGGAACTTCTATGGATAAAATTCGTAAAGAGAGAGCTGCTAATAGGCGTAAAAGTCTAATAGCATATTATCAAGGTACATTTGAACCTAAGCCTGGCCAGGTGAATTTTGAGCCGGAGTCTATGAACAAGGATTTGAGAGATAATTTCGAACTTGGGAAAGCCAGGAAAGAAGAGGCGGAAACTGCTCCTAAGATGGGGGACAAAGGTACAGACCAAAAGGTTCGTGAGGAGCAGCAACGTGTAGTAGCAGAAAGAAAAGCGAAAAGAGAGAAGATCAGAAGAGCTTATATGCAGGGAACTCTTGAACCGACTCCTCCAGTTACATTTACTCCGGACACGACTGAGAGGGATTTGCGTAGAAAAGATGTAGAGAAATTTACTTCGGAAGCGCGCGAGACCGGTGTGTCATCTACTGGATTGGCTGGTGGTGACTTGCCTGTCAAGGAAAAATTACAGAGAGCACATTATCTGGGTGCGAAATTCACCTATGCTAAGAATAAAAATGGCGATATCAATAAGCCTAATTCTTATTGGACAGTGTATGCTACTAAAGAAGTAGATACGCCGTTTGATGAAAGTAATAAACTTTTCAGTGTTACTGCTGGACAGGCTTATGGTCCTGAGCTGAACAAAATAGCTCGTGATGATAACGGCGATGAAGATAAGTATGGTCGTACAAATTGGAATTTCATCTCAAGTAAAGAGTATGGAAATGAGCTTATTGAGTTTATTAAGGCAAGAGGCGTAGACC
>Ga0114934_10000134_pt1 | contig 43399 bp, 24 predicted proteins | sample 4SBtaG_2_FD_99695 | JGI IMG/M metagenome (GOLD analysis project Ga0114934, IMG submission 99695) | Deep subsurface microbial communities from Kolumbo volcano to uncover new lineages of life (NeLLi) - 4SBTROV10_white metaG | ecosystem: Environmental > Aquatic > Marine > Volcanic ...
AATGTTGGAGTAGGAGAAAACTATAGTATACTAGAAGTGGCTCAAATGATAGGCGACAATTATATTCATATTCCAGAACGTCCCGGAGAAGCTCAGGAGACACTCGCGGATATTTCAAAGATTAAAGAATATCTCAGCTGGGAACCGCAGATATCATTGGGTGAAGCGATTACATGGTTTGGAGATGACAAATGAAATATATCGACGAAGGTTATGTTATTAAAGAATATCATGACAATAAAAGCACATACGAAATAGCTAAGAATCTTAACACTTATCCTAAAAAAATTGAAAGAATATTAAAGAAGAACGGCTGTAAATTACGAAGTAAATCAGAGGCACAAAAAAGTGCTTTAAAGCATGGTAGGGCTACACATCCCACTAAAGGTAAGCCTAAAACAGAAGCTCAAAAGCTACAGATTAGTAAAAATATGGAACAAAGGTGGCTACAAATGCCCGCCGCAGAAAGAAAGAGGTTTTCCGAAAAAGCGAAACAGCGTTGGGACAAGCTGACAGATAGTGAAAAAAATATGTTACGCAAACGTGCTGCGGAAGCCCTTAGGAGAAGCAGTATAGAAGGCTCAAAAGCTGAAAAATTTTTGTATACTGAGTTGACAAAACAGGGTTACGATACTATAATTCATAAGAAGCACCTTATTGAAGGAGAAAATTTCGAGATAGACCTCTTTTTGCCTACGTTAGGAGTTGCTATAGAAATAGATGGACCCCAACATTTTACACCAATGTTTGGTGAGAAGCATTTAAGAAATTATATTAAGTATGATTCTATTAAAAATGGGTTGCTTATTTCCAAAGGTTATTGTATAATAAGGGTGAAGTACTTATGTAAGCACATATCGCACAGCGTGAAAAGAAGATTATGGAATATGATTCTTCCTGAAATTGAAAAAATTGAAACTAATTTTCCTCCTAAAGATCAAAGACTTATTGAACTGGAGATTTCTTAATGGCAATTGATCAAGAGTTGTTTGAAGTAGAACAAGTTACTGAAGAAGATATTATTGTTATGGATAAAGCGGAAGAGGGTCCTAGATATGGATCAAAAGAGTGGAACGAACATGTGATGTCTAAATTTGAACCACATGAACTAATTGAAAAAAATCCCACTTGTGCTGGTCTACGTCGTGTCGCTGAAGAGTTGTTAGGAGATATTATAAGTAGCCGTCCATCGCAAGTATTTCCGTCTAACGAAAGTAATGGACCGGGACGTGCGACCGTGGTCTTTGAAGTTATTATTAACTGGGGTAATAGTGGAGAACATAGAATATTCGCTGATGTAGCTGATGTATGGCATGGTAACACAGACGATTTATTCTGTGCTCATCCAGTGGCTACAGCTAGTACTAGAGCGGAAGGTCGTGCCCTACGTAAAGCTTTAAAGGTTAGATGTTTAGCGGCTGAAGAACTGGCTAAAAAAGATGTGGCCTCTATTGTAAGAGAGTCTATTAAAGTAGAAAAGGCAACTGATGGAGAGTGGAAGGAGAATGATTCCATTAGCTCTGCTCAAGTTAATTTTATTGATAATAAGTGTAAGCAGTTAGAAATTAATGTTATGGGTTTTATTAATATGGGGGAAAATCAATACGCTGACGTTACTGAAGTAAGTAAGAAAACCGCGTCTACAATGCTTGCGGTTCTCAATGAGTATCAAAATAAACAAAAGAAAATTCCAGCCAATATTGTAGGCTATGATAAAAATTGGAGATAGTTATGAGAGTAAAATGTAACACGGGTAATGTATCGGTTGAATTTGAAGCTGAAACCGTCAAAGACGTTTTTAAGGATTTGTCAGTATTTCAAGAAGTTTTTTCTGAAAATACATGTGGCAAATGTGGGTCAGACAACCTAAGATATGTTGTAAGGGAAAATGAAGGCAATGAGTATTTTGAACTTAAATGCAAGAAGTGTCATGCTAAACTTGCCTTTGGTGTAAATAAAAAGGGTGGCGGATTGTTCCCCAAACGTAGAGATATGGAAGGAAATTGGCTACCCGATAACGGATGGATGAAATGGAACCAAGAAAAAAAGACTCTAGAATAAGGAATAGGCTTATATGATCGGGCAAAATTATATTAATGGTGAGTTTGTATCTAGTGCTTCTAATTTTACATTTGATAATATCAACCCTTGTACAGAAGAATCTCTGGGTAGTTTTGCAATTGCAACAACCCAAGAAGTAGATGAAGCATATGATGTAGCCAGAAAGACGTTCCACTCTTGGAGGGAAGTAAGTAGAGTTGAACGTGGCGAATATCTATATGAAGTTGCCAAACTTATTGAAGAAAGACGTGAGCAATTAGCCCGAGCCATTTCAATGGAGACTGGTAAAAATTATAATGAGTCTATAGCTGAAGTTAATGAAGCGCTTCATATGGCTCAATATGCTTTCAGCTCCGCTCGCACGCCTCAAGGTGAAGCGGTTGCATCTGAAATTGCTCTTAAAGATGCATATATGTTACGTAAGCCTAAGGGTGTTGTTGCTATTATTAGCCCGTGGAATTTTCCCCTAGCCATTGGAGCCTTTTGGTGCTTGGCTCCTACCATCGTGGAAGGCAATACTGCTATTCTTAAGCCTAGCGAAGACGCTCCCTATTCGTCACAGCTAGCAGTAGAAATCTATCACGATGCGGGGATTCCACCGGGCGTTATTAATTTAGTTCATGGAGATGGTACTGTTGGAGATTATCTAGCACGTAAAGATGTAGACCATATTTGCTTTACTGGGAGTGCTGAGGTTGGTCAACACATCCGTCATGTGTGCGCTGATAGCTGGCATAAAACATGTTCCTGTGAGATGGGAAGTAAATCAGCTGTTATTGTATTTGAGGATGCTAATTTTGATTTAGCTGTTTCGTCTGCTGTTGCTAGTGCTTTTAAATTGTCAGGACAACGATGTGTTTCCTCTGGAAGACTGATTGTACAACGAAGTATTTACGATAAGTTTTGCGAAGACTTTACACATTACGCTAAACAGATAACGGCTGGCCCTCCATTTTTGGATGACTCCCCATTAACGCAGGCTCAACCTAATAGTAATGCCTATATGGGACCTCTGATTAACACACAACAGCTTAATCGAGTCTTAGGCTTTAATGATATTGTTATGAAAGATAATGAAGCTGAAGTTTTAATTGAACCTAAGTATACTCCTCCCGGATATTTTGTTAGTCCTCTTGTATATAAAACGGAGTGGCGCGATGCTCCATATCTTAAAAATGAAGTATTTGGACCCCACGTTTCACTTATTCCTTTTGATGATATTTCAGATGCTGTTCGTATTTATAACGATACAGACTATGGGCTGGCTGTTGGGGTGGTCACAGAAGACTTCAAGAAAGCACGAATATGCCGCGATCAATGTGATTACGGTATGTGTTATTGGAATGGCGGGTCCATTGCTGCTGAATCTCATATGGCATTTGGTGGGGTAAAAAAATCAGGTAATGGTTTCCCATCAGCCGCTCGTACATTTAGAGCAGTAACTCACGAGGTATCGTGGACAGTTAACCATGACGAAACCTTAACATTTCCACAGGGAATGAAATGAAAATACTAGTATGTCCTCCAGAATTTTTCGACGTGTGGTACGAAATAAATGCTTGGATGGATATCCATAATACTCCACACAAAGCAAGGGCTCGCTCTCAATGGTGGGCCATGTATAATGCTTTATTGTCTTCTGGAGCCCAAGTACAACGTATCGAGCCTCATCCACGTTATCCCGATATGGTTTTTACTGCCAACGCAGGACTTGTACGAAAAAATTCTATTATCTTATCTAACTTCAAACATGAACAAAGGCAAGGTGAACAATTTTTGTTCAAGAAGTGGTTTGTAGAACACGGTTACAATATCATCGAGCTACCTCCTGATGTATGTTTTGAAGGGGAGGGAGACGCTTTATTTTTTAAAGATTTGTTATTTATGGGGCACGGCTTCCGAACTGATATTGAGTCCCACAAACATATAGGACGAGTTCTAGGAGTAGAATGTGTTTCCCTAGAATTAGTTAATCCTAAATTTTACCACCTAGACACATGTTTGTTTACATCGGATACACAGGTATGCTTTTACAAAGACGCTTTTACTCCTGAGTCTTTAAGATATGCAATGGGCCGATTGATTAATTATGTAAGTAAAAATAATCTCACCGTTAAGATTACTTCTGTTTCAAAAGAAGACGCTGATAATTTTATATGTAACAGTATAGAGATTAGAAAAAGAATTGTTAGTCCTGTATTCAATTGTGACAAAGTTTTTGGTATAGGACGCCACCGTTTTTGTGACATGTCAGAATTTAAAAAGTCTGGAGGAGCCGTTAAATGCCTGACTCTAAAGTTATAGATAGATTATCTAATCATATTATTACTGACGGATTTCATGTAGTTGTTGATCCAGAGCGTAGCCACGGATCTTGGGTGGTAGACGCAGAAACAGGTAAGGAATTTTTAGACTGTTATTCTCAATTTGCTAGTCAGCCGTTGGGATGGAATCATCCGTCTCTTTTAGAAGCACAAGATCATCTAGGAAGAGCAGCTCTTCATAAATTAGCAAATAGCGATATGTATTCTAAAGACTACGCTGATTTTGTAGACAGGTTCGCGGAATTAACACCAGACTTTAGCCATTACTTTTTCATTGATGGTGGAGCACTGGCCGTAGAGAACGCATTAAAAGCAGCATTCGATTGGAAAGCACAGAAGTCTGGAATAAGAAGTCTATCAACAGTTAATGAATTAGATGTAGTTCACTTCTATAAAGCTTTTCACGGTAGAACTGGATATACTCTTTCGCTTACTAATACTGAATTAAATAAAACAAAACTATTTCCTCAGTTCAATTGGTCAACAATATATGATATTGATAAACTTGATAAGTATATGCACTCTGAGGTAGCCGCTATTATTGTAGAACCAATTCAAGGTGAAGGTGGAGATAAACATTTTGAAGCACAGATTTTTCATGAACTAAGAGCGCTCGCAGACACCTATAGCTCAATGCTTATCTTTGATGAAGTTCAAACCGGACTTGGAGCTACAGGTAAGATGTGGGCTTATGAGCATTTTGGTGTTGTTCCTGATATGATGTGCTTCGGAAAGAAAACACAAGTATGCGGATTTTGTGCTACCGACAGAATAGACGAAGTAAAAGAAAACGTCTTCTCCACTAGTGGAAGAATTAACTCTACGTGGGGTGGAAATATAGTAGATATGGTAAGATTCCAATATATAGCAGACGCAATTCAGAAATATGATCTAGTATCTAACGCCGCCCAAGTAGGAGGACATTTTATGAATGCCCTTTCTCGTATTGATGGATTACATAATATTCGTGGGCGTGGGCTAATGATTGCGTTTGATTTGGAAACAACAGCAGAAAGAGATCAATTGAAATCTCTTTTGCAAGAAAGAATGATTGTACTAACTTGTGGCACTAGATCTATTAGATTAAGACCAACACTTAGCTTTTCAAAAGCAGATGCTGATACTGCATGTAATATTATAGAACACTCTATCTCTAAACTAAAGAAGGGCTAACTTTAATGGATGATATTATACAGAAAATCTTTAGGGGATTCCGTGGTATCTTGGCTGCCGACGAAAGTGATGGTACAATTGCTAAAAGATTACAATCTGTTAATAAAGAATCTACTCCAGAAAATAGACATTCATATAGACGCACCATATTTTCTGCCCCCGACTTAAATAGATCTATAGGTGGTGTTATTCTATTTGATGAGACAATTAGAAATAAAGACACAATTGATCCACTTATTGAAAACGATATAGTGTTAGGAATAAAAGTTGATAAAGGAACAAAACCTTATAGCTCATTATCAGAAACCTTTACCGAAGGTCTCGACGGCCTTGATGAACGGTTAGCAGAATATAAAGAACTTGGAGCACAGTTTGCTAAATGGAGAGGCGTCCTTCTTCCTAAGAATAGCTCTAAAGGCTTACTTGCTAACTGTTGGACACTAGCTCGATATGCTAAAAAATGTCAAACACATGGGATTGTACCTATAGTAGAACCAGAAGTATTAATGAATGGCGATCACTCAATAGAAGATTCATACGATATCACCAGACAAGTGTTACATATATTGTTTGACGCTTTATATTATGAAGATGTAGCGTTAGAACATACAATCTTAAAACCTAATATGGTTGTTTCAGGATATGATAGTCAAAATAGAGCGGATACAGAAACAGTAGCTGAAATGACAATTAAATGTTTCAGAAATGAGGTACCCTGTGCCCTACCAGTTATTGCATTTTTAAGTGGTGGACAAACCGACGAGGAAGCAATTGGTAACTTAAGGAATATTAATCGTATAGATAACTTAAAATTAAATGGTAAAGATAATAAACCATGGCGACTCTCTTTTTCTTTTGGAAGAGCGATGCAAAGTGGTGCTTTAAAACTGTGGAGCGATGGCCTTTTGAAAGAAGCTCAGGCTTGGGTTAGTGAACGAGGGCTATTATGTCACAAGGCTGTAAGGGGATACTAAAATGAAAATAGCATTATTTGGGGCTGGTCAAATGGGTCATGCTATAGCCCACATGATAAAAAAATTAGGTAAACATCATATTACTACTTTTGATATAATGGATCAATCTAGTTCATTAGAAACAGATAAACATATCAAATTTAGTGCGATGTCTATAAACCATGATGGAGATGAATTTAAAAATAGAGAGCAGTTTGATTTAATTATTTCTTCATTGCCATATTATGTTACGTTACCTGTAGCTCAAGCAGCTATTAAAAGTAATATATTATATTGCGATCTTGGGGGTTCTGTTCCTACAAGTAAAAAAATTAATGAATTAGCCACTAAAGATAAAGCTACTGTATTTACTGACCTTGGACTAGCTCCCGGATGGGCTAATATTATGGCTGAAGAAGCTTATCAAGAGATACTAGAAACGCCTCTTGAGGTTAAAATCAGGTGTGGTGGCATTCCAGAAAGTAAGGCTCCAGAGTCTATAGACCCCTTTAACTACAAGCCTACTTGGTCAGTCCAAGGATTATATAATGAATATGTGGATAGTTGTGAAATGTTAATAGATGGAGAAATCAAACAAACGCCATCATTAAAAGAAACAGAATATGTCAGAATTACTTCTTCTAAATTAGAATCGTTTACTATGGAATATTTAGAAGCTTTTACCACAAGTGGGGGAATATCTCATACATTACAGCTAATGAAAGACCGTGGTGTGTATAACTGTTCGTATAAAACCCTTAGATATCAGGGTCATAGAGATTTAATTTCATACTTCCTAGAACAAAGGAAATTTGACGCGAAACAGTTAGGGTCACTTTTCAAAACCGATAGGAGATTTAATGATGTGGTAATCGTTGATGTGGAAGCTATTAGCACAAATGATAGCTATAGGAAAACCGACATCGTTAGAGTCAAGGATGGATATTCTGCTATGCAACGGGCGACAGCTGGAGGATTAGTTGCCGCTATATTCGCTTGTTTAGAGGATAACCCTAGCATTAATGACCTGAAAAGACCTCTAGGATATCAAGATGTACCAGTGGCTGTATTCAACTCATTTCTTAGCGAGCTAGAAATCCATGAATAATATTAAACAAATCCTCGAAAAAGATATGGTTCCCTTTTTGGTAATGAAAAATATCATTAACATTATGGAAGATGTATTTCAAAACCCTCAAAAGGGGCAAATGCCACCTAAAATTTATTTAGAACTTGATAATAATGCTGACTTTAGAGCTATGCCAGCTAAATTTGGAAATGCGGTAGGTATAAAGTGGGCGTCCATCTTTCCAGATAATGAAAAAAGAAAAATGGGAACCAACGTTTCTGCCACCATTATGTTGAATGATATTGAAACAGGCTATCCTATTGCATTAATGGATGGTATGTTGATTACTTCCTACAGAACGGCAGCGGTTACAGGGCTAGCAACCAAGTATTTATCTAATAAAGATGCGAGCACAGCGTCATTTATTGGGTGCGGTTTTCAAACAGAATATCAAATCGAAGCTATTCTTAATGTAAGGAATATTACCAAAATCAAATTGTTTGATCTAGATAAGAGTAAGTGTGAGCATCTGGTGGCAATTTTTGGAGGCAATATGGTAATATGTGATTCTCTTGAGGAATGTGTGCGTGATAGCGATATTTTAACTACATTAACACCGTCTAGAAATCCTTTTGTGCAATTAGACTGGTTAGAACCGGGTCTCCATATTAACGCTATTGGAGCAGACGCTGAAGGTAAACAAGAGTTTGAGAGTAATCTAGGAGATGTCTGTCAAATATGTGTTGTAGACGAGAAGGCTCAGGCTTTCCATTCTGGAGAGTCTCAGCATACAAAAAATAAAGACAAGTTTATTAACCTGTCTGAAGTAGTTAATCCTAATTTTAGAAGAGCGACATCGGATGTTTCCTTCTTTGATTCTACGGGTCTTGCTACAGAAGATATAGCTGTAGCTAATTATATATACGAAGGTTTAAAGTAACGGAGATTATAAATGGACAAGTCCTTTGCTGAAGTCGCTATGGAGTTGAGTGGAAAAACAGTTGAAGAGTCTGAAAGTATTGGTAAGGTTGATACAGCAGATGATCAAGTAGAAGATATGTTTCAGGAGAAGTATCAAACTAAAAATAGCCCTGTGTATAGGGCTGTTTGGGACCATATGTTTCCATCTAATGATTTTTTTTCCTTTGACTTTCAAAGGCAGAACAAAAGTCTATTAGACGATAACCTAAATGTTATTAATAAATATAAGGATATGGGGGCACTACATAATAATAATGATAAATTGAATGAAGAAATGTTGGCTGATCTGGCTGAAGCTGGATATTTTGGATTATTGGTTCCTCTTTCGGATAAGCCCCCCGTAACCTTTTCTGAATTTTCATCGTTCCTTACAGAAGTAGCACGTATTGAGGCTAGTGTTGCTGGTCTTGCTTCTGTCCATGGATGTATTGGGGCTGTAGACCCAATTAAAACATTTGGAAATAAAGATCAAAAGGAACGATATCTTCCTAAATTGGCTAATGGTCAGTTCCTCTCCGGGTTCGCATTAACAGAGCCCGGAGCTGGATCTGATATGACCTCCCTAAAAACTACAGCTGTTTTAGATGGGGATCATTATGTAGTTCATGGAGAAAAATTATTTATAACCAACGCAGTTTGTGGACGACTACTTTCTTTAGTATGTATGATAGACAATAAACCTCAAGTACTTTTGGTAGAATTGCCTCCCACTGAAACTGAAGAATTTAAACTGGTTAAATATAAACTACACGCTCTTAAACGGCTCCACAATAATGGTTTAATTTTTAATGGTCTCAGAGTACCAAAAGAAAATTTAATACAGTTAGAACGCGGAGACGGGCTCACAATCGCTTATCACGGCCTTAATCTAGGAAGAATTGCTCTATGTGCTAACGCATCAGGATGTATGAAATTGATGTTGGAAACTATGATACCATGGGCACAGTACAGAAGAACTTATGGGCAAGAAATTAAAAATAGAGAGTTGGTTCAGAACAGAATCGGTAAACTGTCTGGCTATATTCTTGCGTCCGACGCTTTGGTGTCGTGGTGTTCGTCCTTAATCGATAGGGGTTATCGTGGAGAATTAGAATGTATTATAGCTAAAACCTTTGGATCTGAATGCCAGAAAGAGGCGGCTATAGATTTATGTATGAAAACTCATGGGGGTAGATCCTTCTTGGGAGGCCATATAATTGGCGATAATATTCATGAGTTTTTAGCCCCACTTATTTATGAGGGTGAAGGCGATATGTTGAACATGGCCTTCTTTAAGGCTCTTGTTAAAGAGCATGGAGTTAAATACTTTGAGCCTATTGGTCGAGCTATGTCTAAATCTGGTAAGAAAAGTATGTCTCCCATTGACATAGTTAAAAACTACAAAATCTTTTTACCTTATGCTAAATGGATGATTAGGGAAACAACTTATTATAAAGGCGCAATGCGTATGGATGGTTTACCTCCTACGCTTCAAGCTTACGTAGGAATAGCTGCTAAGAATCTCCAAGAAATGGGTAAAGAATTAAGTAGTCTCATGAGACAGCATCAACTAAAACTAGGAGATAAGCAATGCAGTTTATCAATGATATCTAGAGAGATACAGCATCTCGTAACTATTATTGTTACTTGTTGCTATGCTTCCATGTTTGAAGATGATATTGTTATTAGGACTGCGGAAGTAGCATGTGATAATATATATAACAGCATTAACGGCTGTCATCCAACAGATAATCAAATTAAACGGAGTGTGCTTTTAGGTCAAGCAATTAGCGACCAAGAGGTAGACTTTGATTCTATCTTAATGAAATACTAAATGATAAACTATTTAATTGATATAGATGGTACAATCACCGATGATGTTCCTAACGAAGAACCAGATCGTATGGAAACATGTTTACCTTACGAGGGCAGTGTAGACCAAATAAATCAATGGTACGATGAAGGTCACACAATAACATTCTTTACCTCTAGGACCGATGCTCATAAAGAAATCACTGAAACGTGGTTAGAAAAGCATGGCTATAAGTACCATAATTTGCTCTTAAATAAACCTAGAGGCGGAAACTATCACTGGATAGATAATCTTGCAGTAAGAGCAACACGATATCAAGGTAAATGGAAAGATTAAAAAAAGAAAGCCCCACCGAAGTGAGGCTTTGTGTCTCAATTTATAATTGTGATTATAGATATTCTAGAGACACGTATAATCCGTATTGAGTTTTAGAACCAATACTCAGTGGTGTGGCAGACATTCCGACTCTCCATGTATGTCTACTATCAACACCACTTCCTCCAAAGGTTCCCGTCGTGGTGGCAGAGCCATAATCGGGAATACCTGAGGGACGTGAACCGTTATTATAATACTGGACCCACTTAGGTCTAAAAGTAGAGTCGTAAGCATTATCTAGGAATCTTTGTCCACTACCGGGAGAGTTAAGGAGCGGAACAATAGTTCCCGTACCGCCTACACTTTCAGTATTACCTGTAACGGTATTTTGGAGTCGACTGTCACCATTTCCAGCGCCTGCAACAGCATCTGTATCAGTAAAGTTAAAGAACCGAATTCCAGATGAGTTGTCATAGTAATCTTTTGAGACCTGCGCGTTTGGCCATCCAGCCCCCCACCAGAAAAGGTCACCAGAAGCTAGAGCTGCCCCCGTTTTACCGTTGGTGCTATCACTTCCGTTACTACTTACCCAAGGGTCATACTCTTTACTATCAAAGTTTACCAATTCGCATACTTTAGTATTGACACCCGTAGCTGGATAGTTGACATTATCCCGGTCATATACACGCAACTGTACGTTTTGTACATTTACATCTGAAGTATGATCGAAGTTGATTTCTAGACTTCGACGGCTAGAATTAAAGTATCTGATGCCATCTTCCGTAGTGATACCGTTAGCGGTTCCAGAACCAGAATTCGTAAACTTAGTATTTAAACTGACAGGCCCTTGTGTAGTACCGTCAGAATTGGTGACGTATGTAGAATCCTGATAGGAGCCAATCTGGACTGAGGAACCAAAGGTGGCTCCAAAAAATCCCAGACCTGATCCAACTATATTGGATTGGCCATCTATACCAAATGTAATTTCTGCCATGTTAAAATTCCTCCTATTAAGGTAACATTGTATTATACACAAAAAATAGTTTATAAACGTTATTTTGGCCATTTATCGAGTGGACATTCTGCCACCTCAATTTTAGCCTTTAAATCCATAAAACACCCGCATTCTTTACAAAATCTGTTGTTTTCAAACCTGTCACATCCCCTGCAAATTTCCATTCTTTTATTGTATACTTCCTCGTCCGCTACTTTAAAACCCGAATTAGCAAAATCTCCCATTGTGGTAGCCAAATTTCTCGCCTTCTGGAAAATACTAGGAGCTGTACCGCCACAACACCCTCCTCGTGTCGGTAGTATCTTAGAAGCCATAATATCCTTATTTATAGGCTCAGGCACAACAGGTTCTGTTGTTATCTCAGGAGTAAATACATTATTTCTAGAGCCTCTTTTAATGCTATCAAACTCTGTTGTCCATCCACAATTATCACAAATAAAAGTTCCTATTTGCATTGTTTGTACGTGTCCACATTGACATTTAAATTTCATTTACAATCTGCCTTATTGCAACAAGAGGCATATTCTGTAACCGACGTTTCTGCTGTTCCAGCCGCAGACGATACAAGCATTAGAACACCAGTTTCCAATTCGTCAGAAGCGGCAATCCAATCACTACGTTTTGGAGAACCTGATAACGGTTTAAGATAAGAGGTATCATTTACCCTACATTCCAAAGGAACCCTTGGAACAATTTTATCAGGTAATAAAAGATGTAAAGACGTTTCTGATAATGATTCAAATACTAAAGTAGTTTTAGTAGTCACTAACGTTTTTTCTACATGATCTGTAGCCTCATCGACATAACTATATGGATAAACGATATCTACGCCAGCTGTAGTGCCTCCGTCCCATATCCATGCATTGCTTGGTGAATAAGGCAAGGGAAACGAAGACGGTCCCGACGCTTCACACAATCCTTTAATTTCTGCTTTCAAAGGTCTTCTTAGTGTATGTCTACATGTATCCCTAGCACATAGAAATGTTGTGGTAGCACAGTTTCCTGCTTCTCTACCAAAGAAGTCTGGAAGACATTTACCTTTACATGTAACTATTGATTGAGACATGTTGCCCTCTTTTATTGTTGGGATCACATGTGTATTATTACTTCCTCCGCATGTTCTACAGGTTGCTCCTATTTCAATACACGCACTATTTATTTCCGAACAGTATGCAATATCAGTACATACTGTTGCATCTCCTGTAAAACGCACGGTTGAAGAATAATTCGCCTCGGCATTTCCAAAAGGAGTACCTAGTGCTGTCGTCCATTCAATAATATCTGACGCTATTTGTGTTGTATAATGTAGCCCACCGGTACTCATGGTGCCTGCCCCCCACACTTTACTTCTACAATCTCCTTTTCCTTTACCTATGACATTCAATTTAGAAGCAAATTCAAAGTAAGCGTCACAATCTCTCTTTCTAATAACTTCTACTAATTCGGCAGGGTTAGCTCCCCCCTCATCTAAATCTATAAATGTATTAAATGTGGTTGTGTGGGAAAAGGTAACATAGGGATCTATAACAGTACCTGTAATTGTTGTAGAATTATTTTGTAATGTCCAATCTCGACCAGTGACAGCAGTTTCACCATCATGACAATGATTATCTTCATTAATACAGTCAAATGTATCGTAAGCATCCCCGTCTGGACAATCCATTTTACCTAAGGCTGGAGAGTATACTGTAGTGCCAGTTGTAACGCTAGTAGGTTCAAAAATTTGTGCTGGAGGAGAACATATCGCTAAAGGCTGCTGACATTTTTTTCTTAAACATTTAGTAGTTGTTACATCTATACTAGGAACATATGTACAATCGTCCAATGCAGTACTATCGTCATTACCTCTACAAATAACCTTATTCTCAGAAATTGTAAAATTGGTATCTACTTTAAATGAATATTCAGAATTTACAAACGCATTATCTTTCCATTTTTGAGCACAGTATTTATCCTTTGGTATAGTAACAATATCAAAACCAAACATACCAACCTGACGTGTTTCAGATGTTACAGGGCAAAATTCACGATCTTCAACCTTTCCCCATGGATCTATATAATTACGTGGTAAAACAGGAGGAATCATAGTTATTCGTCCCGCCTCCGTATAAGCATCTTCCAGAACTTGTGACGAATTTTGAAGCCAATATTCTGAGGTATCTGTTTGAGCGCTAATACTTCCATTACTATAATCATCGTTTACTGCATCTACAGTCAGCTTGGAAACTGGAATCAATTCTAAATCTTTTTTCCAATGTAAATCGTATGATCCAGCACTTAATAAATCGTTTTGAAAAATGCGATCTGTACTTAAATACGTAATTGCCTGTTCAAATGCGGCATCAATAGGACGCCCAAGTGTAGTATTGGACACCGAAGGACCTATATTCAGAGGAACAAGAGAAGCTTGACCACAGCGGTCCTGTATATAATCAGAATCGGGAGTTGTTATATCGACTGAGCAAACTGATTCAGACGGATTAGTAATTTCATCCATATAGTTAAGTCCCGTCCAATGTGTTTCAGTTTTAGTATATAATTCAAAGCCGCTTTTACCAGCAACCACCTTTGTTAAATAAGCATTAGTTTCTGTCCAATCCACTGCGTTAGGAACGGTTTCAGTAATAGGATATCTTTTTCCATTAGAAGGATCTGGTTCGCCATATCCGGTAGTTTTGTTCTCAAAATTAGCAGAACTACCAAACAGATTATGACAATCTGTAGCTGTAGGAGCTTCATATGCCCATCCTGTATAATACACAGCGGGAAATTGACTTATATAATCTTGTATTTCAAAATCAGGATATTTAGCCTGAGGATAAATGTAAAAAACAGCATCGGTTATAAATTCTAAATTTTTATATCTGTCGGGAGTACCGTGTGCGCTATCGTCTGCTTGTGGAAAATTCCAATAACATGCAGAGTGAGCCCCTCTATCTGCTGTGACTGTACCGCTAACGCATTGCAAAGACCATTTATGAGTCGGAAGATATTCTTCAGCTCCAAAAATTTTTGGCGAACCTTTAGCTGGTATAACGAGAGGCGAAGCGATATCTGTCCAATAATGGGTATAATATGCTTTATTCCCCGTAGAATAACCATCTCGGGTTGTTTCGTAACCTTCCTGATATTGAGGCCAATTATCAAGATCGTAATGATATACGCCTTTGGCGGTATGTAATGTATGTCCCGGTTTATCAAGACATCTAATCAACGGTCCCGACCGACCTGATGGCCATAGTTTCTGCTTGTCTCTGGTTCCATAAGCGGTATATTCCTTATACAATTTTATACCGTTTGTCTTACTAAGATAATCTGCCTGATATTCTGCGTAATTATCCCAACATTTATAGCAGGTAGTCTCCAGTATATCACTAGTTTCAGTTTCGCCATCGTCGTTTTCTGTTTCAGTAGTGCCCGTAACTTTGGTAAAACATGTTACTTCGTCAAAAGTGGGATCGTTTATATTTCCTACACACTCTACTGTTGAAGGTTTTGGTGTAGGTATTGGTACATCACATCTCTCTCGGATATCATCGAAACCATCGATACGACCTTTTACGCTTTTACTGTCTATTAACGGCGTTTTAACTTTAACTATTTTTTCTTCGTATGTATTGCATAGTTCGGTGGCTTTATTATTATTGACCATAAATCCTGCTTGAAACAGATTTGACGCATAAACGAAAGGGTCGTGCCCGAAGACTAACGATCTATCAGCATTCCGTAGTCCTCCGCGATCATCAGAGAAAGTATCATCAGTTAATTGTCCAAATGGTTCTTGTTCGGAACCAGCACATAAAGCAACTATAGGGCTACAAGCAGCATGAACATAAGATTGTTTACCTACATTAACTTCATGCACAATAGTTTCTTCTCGGTCTACTATCCTCCCACTAAGAGAGCCTTCTTCTTTCCATTTATAAACTTTGGTTATTGTTAATATAATATCATATCCGTTTATCCAATTGCCATAAAATGGACGTGGAACTCGGTCACTATCAATATAAGTTACATAAGTTGGGCTAACAGAACCATAGCCAATTCTAACTACGTTAGTGGGAGCGGCCATAGCTCCTTCTCGACGGTTCTGGAGGCTATGCCATTCTGAATTACCCTGTGTTCCATCCAAAAGTCCATCAAAGCCCATTATGCTTCCTCCATAAACATAAAGAGGATGTTCAGCAGTAATCCTTAAAGTTTTGGATGCTGTAGGACCCCAAAAAAATTGATCTTTATAATATGAATTGTATGTTGTTAGCTTAACTGTTACATTACCACCAGTTGCTAGACCAAATCCGGCCGGACGGTCGGTCTCAGAATCGAAATATATCGGAGGATCTATTTCAGCATTAGAATCTGTTTCGGGTTGTGCGGCGGTTACAGTTACTTCAGGTATTGTATCTATGGGAATACCAATAGGAAGCTCTTCTCTACCAGTTAAAATATTAGTAAGTCTTCGTCCCTCATCATTAGATATGCCATAACTATATAACCATCCACCTAATTTATAGCGGTGATCCCTATTGGTTCCAGCTACATTAAAAATGTTAGTAAATAATAACACCTTTCGCTTAATTTGAACCTCACCACCACCTGTGTAGTCTCCATTGCCAATTGTATCATTCAAAGAAAATTGATACGGATTAATATAATCAATAGTAAAGCTTCCATTAGCCGCTGTATTCCCAGTAACTCCAGAAATTTGAACTTCGTCACCAGTACGAAACCCATGGGCTCCTGCTGTAACAACTATAGGAGACACATCAGATCCTGTTACGCCAGTGATAGCCGATACCTTATCGCTAGACAAAGACACATCTACTTCACTAAAATTTTTCTCAGTTACATTGCTGGAAAACTGAATTTTCATTGAGTAACTTTGCATATCGTTTTCAGAAAAAAAATCGTCAAAATCAGGTTTTGTTTTAAAAGAAAATTCCTTTTCGCTCCAGCCAGCAGTCCCACCAAAATAAAGATTAACTACATCCTGCGCCAATTCAAAAGCAATATCAGGAACAACTATATCTTGTGTAGCGGGATGTGTAAAGTTTGCTGTTTTAACATGAGGGTCTGAAGTATTTTTAAAACATGTAATTCCTTCTACCACATGAGATAAATTAAATACATCTAAGGCACCAGTAACAGCGTCTGTTTTACTATATTTTATTTTGTCTCCGATACTAAATTCAAAAGAAACATCTGCCGCGTTTAGTGGTTTCGGAGGAACAGTCCCGCAAGACCACGTTAAAGCGGTGTCATAAGCATAGACACTAGATTTTCTCACAACCACATTAATATATGAAGGAATACCCTTGCTCTTTTCCCAAAAAATTGTGTTGAATTCTGTAGGCGTGCCTGAAAATTTTGCCCGTAAATCCGCCAAGTTTACTTCTGTACCATCCTTATATCCGATATAAATATCAGTATCAAAGGATAAATCACATCCGGGAGGAGTTGGATCGCAACAACAAGATCTCATACTTTATTCCTTATACCACCGGGTCTGTACAGGTTACAACTAAGGGACGCCACTCATAATTTATTCTAACAGCAAGCACAAAAGTATTAGAGCCAGCTCTAGCTTGTAAAGACGTGTCTCTATTTGTTAGTATTATAGATTCTTCTTCGTTACCATCTCCATCTAATTTCTTTCTAGCTGACATACTAGTCCATAACCCATTAACACTTCGATGTAGCCTAACCTTTGCATACGAAGGAGATGTTACAGAACCCGCCTTTTTTAGATCTTCAATAAGAATACCTTCAACCATCATTAGACCACCGCACCAAACCTGTCTCTCATCGTCCCACATTAAATCAACTGGCCCAGTTTTCCAATTAGCTCTATTGCTAGTCATCTCGCTTAAGAATAATTGACCTGTTTCATCCGCAGGAGTAGGCATACTAGCTATATCATATCCCCATCCACACATTAGCATCGGCCCTCTTAAGGCATTATTTGATCTCACACTTTCTATATCAATTGTTGCCTTTTGAAGATTCATATCATCAGTTTCACCTCCTCCGTTCGCACTGTTAGTGTCAGAATTGACAACAAATTCAAAGTCTGTTCTATCAATATCAAAAAATGATGTATAATAAGGATTAAGGTCAATATTGGTTGGACCGATTTGTGTGCTTGTACCCCCGAAAATACCTGTATCATCAAGATCATTATGCCCTTGACCGGGGGGACGAAACCCCGGTGTAACGCTATTACTTTTGGGTTCTTTGTCTATAGATATGGGACTAATTAATTGTTCCCATGAAGACATAGCAGATCCAGCAAAATTATTTCCTAACGGACCAGTAGCACTTTGAATAGGAAGAGCAGCAGCTACGGGCCGATTTGTTTCGGGCTCTGCTCCTGCTCCAGCAGAATTGCCTTTAGACACTTTCATAAAAAAGGCAGCTAACGCTTGCATGGCTTGACGATCAGTATAACCATCACGAACTCGTGGTTTAGACCACGTACTGTTTCCTCCAGATCCCAGAGATTTTGTAGGAAAAGGTCTTCTAGTAATTCTATTTCTTTGATCTTGCAGAAAAGCAATACTAGCTTGATTAATACGTGAGATTCTGTCTATATTGTACTTTGCTATTTTACCAAAATTTGGCGTCCATGTATTGAATTTATAAGTAGTTTTTACGCCATCTATAGCTATACTAATATCTATGTTGGTTATATATGGACCAGCCCCTTCCATTCTATCAGCTATATTATACTGAGGCACTTCTGCTAATTCCACATATCCGCTTTCATCTGCTTTCATTTCTGTAAGACCTACATTAGCATATGTAAAAGCGGCGTCATCCATTTTAGAAGCGCTACCAAAAGTTTCTGGGCGTAAACTGTCTTCTACTTGTACTTCAGCTTTTCCATTTTTTGCAGCATATTTATACCAAGGACCCCATGAATAACGGTTACTTTGTTGAGGGATGCCTACAATATTAGGAGCAAGTGGAACTGGCCCCAAAGGAATCTTAGCATTGTCGGCACCAAACATACCATAGTTTTTAGGAGTTAGCGATATGTTAGCCATTAACAAAACTAACCATGTTAGTGCGTTAGTAGAGGTAGTATATGCATCATAAGACATTACTTGATCACAAGTGATTGTGGCATAGGGTTTTGTGCCATATCCAAAATTAAGCCATAAAATATCTTTGTTAACTGCTAATTTACCTGCTATTTCTCCTTGAACTGTTCTAGCATAATTTGATCCTAGAGCACTATAATCATTACGATTATTAATAGGCCATGTAGCCACAGCAGTTAATTTTCCCTCTCCATCATAAAAGGAGACGTCTTTAATAGGGGTGTGTTCAGTCCATGCACTATCAGCTATATCCCAAGATGATTCATATTTTTTGTCTTCATCGATCCACCGTAGATTATTACTAAAGCCGCCCTCCTCGTAAGGTAGAGCAACTAAAAACTGCTTACCAAAAAACTCTGATCCTGCCTTTTGTACAGCACTAAAAATCTTATCGGGCTCAGCTGAAACATTTTGATTATTAAAAAACCTAGCTTGATTAGTAGCTGTTATAGCACTACTATCTTGTGTTAGTCCCGGAGTAGCCATGTTCCTTTTCATCTGGCTAATAACATTATCTGTCATTTGTGTCATAGCATTAGTAATGGCATTAGCGGGATTACCTCTTGCTTTAATAGTATGAAAGGTGTCCCATGTTTTACGGTCAGACATAGCGCATCTAACTTCTAATACTGTAGCTTGATATATAGATCCGTCATCTAAAAGAATTGGAGCCATCGCCATATTATCGTAACCAAAAGGTAGCGGAGCGCCCAGTAGATATTTATTGTTAGGAGATTTAGACCATATAGGTGTAAGTTGTGTTTGCGTTTTTTCAATATACCTACTAGCAGGTCCTCCTATAACTAGTTTTTGTGTAGGAACATTAGACAGCTCTTGTCCATTGTCAGCAGCTATTAAAGTACCGCTATTAAATTTCTCTGTAACAACTTTTTCGATAATGCCCGGTTCAGGCTGCTCTTTTCTAGATATAGTCTTAACAATTATTTTTGCGCGTTTATTTTTATTATTAGGCTCTCCGATAATATCGAAACTACCACTAGAAGAAGGACGTTCAAACATAGGGCGTGTAGTTGGAGTATCATCTGTTGTAACAACACTAGGGTTAGAAACGTCTCCTGTAACCGTAACAAAATAGTCTTGCACATTTATTTCTGCGCACTCTTGTAAAATAGCATTTAAACTTTGAACTGGTCCTTTCAATCTATAGTTTGTTGGAATTGCATCCTTAATTTCAGACAAATCAACTTCATAATAGCTTTGTCCAAAATACGCAGGCCCACCAAAGTCATGTTCATCTTTAGATATCTCCTCAATTAACTCTAATGCATCTTTAGCTGGAAAACCAGCACTGTTTACATCTGCTCCACCCCATATGCCACCAAAGTTATAATTTTCTCTAATGGCATACGGGTTCCATACTTGACTAATTTGATCAGTAAAGGTTGTGCCTGTACCACCTAAGTTCCACTGTGTTCCCTGAAAACCCTCTAAAATAATTTGAATACCGTCTAGCAATTTAGCAGGAGATTCTAAAATAACATCGTATGTGAAACCGCTCAAGCTTTGTTTACGAGTAAATCTTTGAAAGACGCCCCCAAAATAAAAATCTCCCCATTGAAATGCTACAGCTGTTCCTACGTCGGGCAATTGGACAACATAATTTGGGGGATCATCTACTAAAGTTAGTTGACAAGTACTAGAATCGCCACCCCATCCCAAGCTAACGCTAGCGTCTACAACGCGAGCCCCAAAAAAAAGTGGCGTAGTAAAAGTAGTGGCAACCATAATATTCTCCTAATAAACCCATTCTATGCTTAAAGTATATTTTCCGGTAGACACTGACCAGCTTTCATTAAACGTCTGTCTATAACCGTTTTCAGGAGCATACCCCTCCCAAGCAAATGTTGGTTTAGTCGTTCTATACTGTTTACCCATAGTAGCGTCTACAGACAGCCCCTTTTTTCTTTCTGTGGTAGTTTGCATATCTTGAAAAATGGGACCGTTAGCTCTATTCATTACTTGAATAATAGCCATCACTTTATTGTTTTGATCTGAATTGTCATCTGTAACATCAATAGTTTCAGCAATCGCTCCGGGAATAGTTATCACTATATCATTATACGATCTACTAAAAGTAACAGAGCCTGCTCCTCTATTTTCTCCTTGAGCACTAGATACAACAGTAGATTGAAGCGTGCCACCCGCTACATTATATGCCGCTGAAGCTAACGTAAATGCTTGACCTTCCCAATAAGTTCTACCAGTTTTAGCATTCGTTAATCTACTACTAGCTCCTGAACTATCAAGACCTTGAATAGTTCCGTTAACAGTAATGCTAGTAATACCGCTTTCACCGGAATCGGTACTAATATCAATTTCAGAAGAATACGCACCATTAGCTTCCACCCAAGTGTCTGTTTGCGAATAAGTTCCGCCTTGAGGATTACTATTCGCAGATATAACATGATTATAAGTACCGCCCGGTTGTCCAATATCTGGAGCACCTGCACCAGTGCCAGCTCTTGCTGTAACCCACGCTTTAGCATTATCAACAGCAGTACTTCCCCCTGTTCCAACTCCAGTAGCTTCAACAGTATGGGTAATAGTAAACGTATATTCCTGTCCCGATGCGGTATCAACAACTCTGGCGTCATCTCTAGTAGCATCCCATGTTTCAGATCCAGAAACAATATCTGATCCAGACGTAGTATCATAAGCTTCAAAAGAAAAACTATATTCCTGATTCTGAACTCCCGCGCTTTCATCCGTCTGGTCGGGTATTTCAACACTTAATAAGCGTGCGTTAGTAAACACTATTTGGTTTCCAAGACCGCCGTATGCTTCAATAGTTAAGGTAGCTTTATCATCGTTTCCAGAAGAAGTTCTGGCAGAAAGAGCTTTATTTATTTCTTTTTGTATAACCGATTGACGCTGACCTTTAGTAGTAATATTAGCCGTTGCCCAAGTCGGTATTGTTAAAGTCCCAGTCACAGTAATAGAATGCTTGGTAGACAAAAAGTCACCAGAATCTGTAAAATTAGATTCCGAACTAATACTATATCTTGGAAAAGGACCATCAATTCTGGTAGAGGTATCGCTACCACTAGAACCGCCTATTATAAAACTACCATATGTAACAGCCATATTTGTCTCCTAATCTTCATAACCTCTAATGTATAATATACCCGTAGCGTTAGGAGCGCCCACTCCACTAGAAAATAATCCCATAGAACCCGTAGAACCTAAAGTTCCACTAGTGACCATACTCATCACTCCAGTAGCCATTGTGTTTTCAAGGAAAAGATTCATTGTATTTCCAGCAGGACGATTTAGATATAGTGACATATCTCCACTAGACGGATAAGTTGAAGTAATAACCATAGGAGCAACATCAGCTATACCATATGAAGTTGTACCATAACCGCTTCCCATAACCAAAGAAATACCACTAGTCATAACTCCAGTTGGAAGAAGTTCATCGTTAATAGCGATACTCATTGATAACGAATTGCTGATACCAGAACTTTGTGGCGAATACATCATCATACCAAGATCGGATGTAGTATTACCAGCATTACCACCCGAAATATAAATATGAGTACCAGAAGCCATACTAGATGTATCAATAGCTCGTGGAGCTTCAAGGAATAACGATGACGCTAATGTCCCGCTAACTGGAGTTTTAGTGCCTTCCCGAATAAATAACGAAGTAGAACCTAAAACAGATTCACTACCAGCAGAAGTAGCTATTAAATTTAGCGGAAGAGATTTATTTGGTCTTCCGATAGTAGGCATAAACAAATTCATATTTTGATTATCGCCACTAGGTCCATTCATTACTAACGGTGCTGTATTAACACCAGACTCAAAAAGACCCTCTATAAACAATGGAAATTCTAAAGTTTCTTTTTGCTTCATTAAAAGAGGCATACCAGCTTCTGTACCAGATGGAACAAACATATATAGTGGGATGCCGCTAGTAACTTCATTTTTAGAAATCGTCAAACTTGTAGAAGCTGTAGACACTTCATGAGGCTCTAAATATAACCCTAAAGAACCCGTAGACTGGTCAGGCCCACTGATAAATAATGTTTTATCAAGTAACTTAGATATTTTGAGTAGGGTAAATTTCTGAATTGTGGAATCAGTAGTTTCGTTTCCATATTTATAATTAAACTTTCTAGCAACCAACAGCTGGGGATCATCAGCAAACGTCAACACCTTAACTGCGTATATCTCTTCTGAATATGATTTTAACGCAGAGCCAGTTGGAACATATGGAAGTACTTCATCGTCAGTATCGTTAGTATCAAATGTATACGATGTACCTGTTGTAAGATTGTATATTTTGCCTGAACCAATCTTAGAGAAAGTAATCGCATCATTATATCCACAAGAACTAATAGCAAAACCGAAATCTTGATCATCAGAGGTTCCAGTATATGTTTCTTCTAGGGTAGCTGATACACTGGAATTAACTTTGAATCTATAGGCTTTCTTATTACCCGGTTCACTTACAACCAATTTACTACTTACAGGATTATAATCAAAATCATATCCGAACAATCCCATATCATAGGTAACAGAATAAGTGGAAGAAGAAATATTGGCGGATGTAAATCCTCCGCAGTATAATGTATCATAATGGCTCCATGTGTCGCCACTCTTAGTATAAACTAATATGGCTCCACGAGGAGAATAATAATAGAAATTAGTTAATGTATTTTGAGTAATGTAACCATCAAACATCGGCGCGCCGACAAACATAATGTCATCATATACCTGTATTCTAGTGCCGTAAGCAGCCTTGACATTAACGTCTAAGAAGTCAGCGTTTTCAATATATTTAGCCATAAATGATGTGTCTTCAAATTTAGCAATCTGAGTTGGAACTAAATATGAGTCCACATATCTCAAAGTATATATGTCCCCAAATGACGGAGTCTGTTTATCATAATATAGATCTTTATTATTCCAGAATAACGAATCGCCTATTGCACTATCCGCTAACGCGGCTGGATCACATATTTCACCAATAGCAGCTTCAATAGTAAAGCTATTATTCAATATTAAAATCACATTTTTATAGGTAGTGACTAAGACTTCATCAATCAGTTCTGTATAAGAAATCTTAGCTGACAATGCGATTCTGTTTTCAGCTGAAATTTTAGCTTCTTTATAGACAATTGTTTCAGATACCGTAGAGGATGGAATAATAGACTTAGTTTTTAAATCAGTAATAGCTGTATCATACGTAGTATTTAAATTAACAGAGCCATCGCTGAGTATTTTAAATATTTGCACATCTTGTGTGACAGCCGCATAAGTGTCACTAGTATTTACTCCAATTACTAGGTATTCACCGTTAGCGTCAAAGCATTCTTTCTTAAGATATTCAGAAAAGAATGTTTGGGCTTTATTAACATTTAACACATCCAAATTAGAACCCAAGTTATCAATATAATTCAAACCGTATTGATAGTCTGGACCATAATATCTTTCTCTAGTTATAGAGTTTGTCTTGGTTGCAACAATTTCTGATTCTGCTAAAGAAGAAAGATCAAACAGTTTCTCTCTATCTTTAATTCCACAATGAGCCGTAGGACTATTGCTTAAACTATTAGCTTTGGTGGCCGCACTCTTCATAAAGAGATCAGTAGAATTATTTACAAGGTTGGCATGGAAAGATAGATCTAAAGAACCAACAGACTCTTTCTTACCAATCCAAAGCGTAGTAGACGCAGTAGTATTAATATAAGTTGGTTCCATAAATAATGGAAGACCGGAATTAAGAGGTTGAGTGTTTATTGTAAGGCTAGATGTGTTGGTTTTTTCAACTGGACCAGAAATATGAAGCACACCAGTTTCACTAACGGTACTTTGTTTAATAAATAATGTGGGTCGTAATCCAGTATCTGCATGATCCCATCCACTAACTGCAATTGATCCTTGTAAATACAAATTTGGATATACTGAAGGAGCAGTATTAAAGGGCCGATGGGCTTTCATAAAGAGTGGTGGTCGTAGTTCCCATCCACTAGCTGCTACAGGAGGTTGTATATAAAGATCGTTACTACTAGTTGCAGTAGCTGGGGGCTGCACATAAAGGGTCATTTTACCTGTGGCAGCAGGGCCCTGCATGTAAAGTGTACCACTGTTAGGAGGAGCATCATATCCTTTCAAATGTGGACCCACAAGAGGCATTGCTTCATTTTTTATACCTATGGGTTCGATAGTTAGGCTCATTCCTTTGTTGATAACAGCAGGTCCCATATGTAGTGAAGTAGAGGCACTAAGACCAGATACGCCAGCACTATATAAAACCATATTGCTAGTATCAGGTAGGAATCCTCCAATCATTACAGGAGAGGTTCCACTTGCAACATCCCAAGACGTAATAGACAGTGGTAGATATTCAGGTTCTTGGATGTCAAAGCCGCCCATCCATGAACCTTTAATTAAGGTCTGGCCACTACTAATCCTAGTTTTAGATCCTTTGACTAAAGAATCGTTCAACACATACCAATACGTGCCTCCAGCAGCCCCATCTTCTTTACTAGTAACATCTTGTGTACTTATTATTTGTACGGATTTACTATACGTGCCCCTTACCGGATATACGCCTTCATCTAATTCAGCTGCGGCTACCGATTTACCAAACCGAATAATATCATTGTTTAGATCTTTATGTAAATCATCGTTTGTATATGTAGTACCAGTATAATCAAGAGGAAAGTGTTCATTGCCGCTACTTAAATCGGTGCTTGCATCTGCACCATAATTGAAAGCGGCTACCTTATGGAACTTAGCCATAAAGCGCCGCACATTCATTTTATCAACATACTTAAACGATAGGTCGGCGGACTTTAGTCGTACTTCATTTCTAAAATCATGATCGCCGCCCGTATTAATATAAGAATATTTGCCTGTTGTAGGCTCTCTATAAGCGGCAACTTGACTAGTATAACTACAAGACACGTCAGGATTAAATCCGTTTATATCTTGGCTGATAATACCTATCGCAATAGTGGCTCTAATAGTCTTACCTACATAACTACTATTATATGATGAGGCCGTACTATCACTAAAAGTGAAATCGTAAGTACTTGCAGCTCCGGGGCTCGTTGGCAAAGTTCTTGTGTAATCGCTACCATCTCTAGTTAGGTTTTCCCATATAATATATTTACTTATATTAGGTATAGTTAGTGTACCGCTATAACTATTAGATTCAGGAGTTAATGATGGTTGCGTATATGTCGGACTAAATATCTGAGCATGTACCAAACTTTTATTTGTAGTTGTATCGGCGCATTGGTAGTATGATGAGCCACCCGCTAGACCAGTTTCTCCACTGTTATTTTCAAAATACCAGTATAAATCACTAGCGCCACCACGATATAGTGGAGAAGATGTAGAATATTTTTGAGGAGAAGCAAGAGGGTCTCCAAACAAACTAATCATACTTCGCGGATCATACTGATACAATACTATTTTAGGCAAGACTGGTGTTGTGCCTGTATACTCAGTACTGTTAACAAATGTTTTTAATTGTTCTACATCCAACTGTAAAGTTAATTCAGAAAAGTCTGAAAAGGCTTGGTCATTAATAGGAACATCAAAGAAATATACAAGAGCATTATGTCTATATATTTGGTCATATACTAGAGCAGTATTCTTGATACCATACTCACTGGAAAAATCATTTTTATATACGTTATTTAGATCCCAAACGGAAGTATCTAAACCATCAACTCCAGTATTAAATTCTTCCTCAAAAGTCATATAGTTTTCAAGGCTGGCTGTTATGGTATTGTTTGTATCAAGAGTTCTATCTTTATCTCTATAGCTTTTCTGGAAAAGAATAAACTCTACAGGATCTCTCAGTAAAATTTTATCCTCGAAAATATCGAATCTATTGGTTAAATCTAATCGCCACGTTATAGATCCCGCCTGTCTATTATCATATGTGAGATTCTGAATAGCCTTTAGATTAAAGTCTTGCTGAAGAGTACCGGGATATTTATCGTCTTTCTTATCAAACGCAGGAGCTATCTTTTGGATGTATTCAAAACTGCCATACCTGCTTTTAGTAAATACAAATATATATTGATGTTTGTTAGCATGAGCTAAACCAAACTCATTAACTACATCATAGGTATTGGCAACCAGTAAATCTTTATTACATCTAAAATATGATCCAAAGACATCATCGGCACTATCGCCTGACGTATCTCCTATTTTACTTGGAGAAACAATTAGATTAGAAAACTGTAATGTGCCAGTAGAATAATCATAAAAATATATGCCCGGTTTTTGGCTAGACTCAGAAACGTTATACTGGCCCCACGTTAGCACATTGTCTTTTGCAAGTATACATTTAGCAAAAGCTTCTGCTTTATTTTTTTGTGACGCATAATCACCAGCAAATCCATATCTAGTATTATCATAGACATACTGGCGGGCAGCACTAATGGCTCCTCCAGATATAGTGTCAGCATGAACATAGCCAACTGTTGAAGAACTCTTTAGCTCCGACAAATCTTCTTTGACATTAGAAGAAGCAAACGTCATCGTGGTATCTAAGGCTACACTTTTACCAAAACTATCGACCCATCCGAATATATACCAATCACCTGTACTAACGCTACCACCACCAAAGCCGCCACCTCCACTGGATGTTGGTCCAATAGTAGGCGTGCCCTTATCGGAATAATAATCGGTATCAGTGCCACCGTTTCTTACTAGAGTATCTGTGGTATCATACCAATGGTATAACAAACCTTTATACCAATATCGGTTAGATCTTAATGCTTCTAAATCATTCAGACCCGTATAAGTATCGAGTTGTTGACCATAAGCATCGGCAGTGTCTTTATTTTCTAGTGATGACCAAGGATTAGCGGTACTTGAACCGAAATCGCTACCGCCATCATATGTATTCTTATGGGTAATATCAGAAACGCGACCATACCTATCAACAGTAACTTCAAATAGATGATATCGCCCATACGGAAAATTGTAGGGAACCTTACGGACACGGCCAGCGGACTCTATTTTATTATTAACTAACTTAGAATAATTTTCTTCGTCTTCACCTACCAGCTCTTCATCATTCATACCGTATAAATCAACAGATGTATCCGACCCTCTTTCACCTACTATTAGATTATATACTTTAGACGTACCAGATTTTTGTACAAACTTAAAATCTAAATCACAACCAAACCTATAACCTTTATAAGGCAAGTCAGTATGATACGGATAATAATCGACCCAGTGATCTCCCAAGTCAAAATTTTTCAGAGTATTATCATCAGAGAGTGGAACGGCAACATCTAAATTATAGGCATCTAATTCAGTAAATAAAGAACTACTTACCATATCCATAGACAAAGTACCTAAGTCTGTGTTCTTTGTAATATAGTCTGTTCTTAGAAAAGTCGCTTCGCCAGTTTTACTATATCCATTTACACCGTTGGGAGAGAGCAAAGAGCCATAGAAATCCCACGACTGCTCTTTAGAATCACTAGAGTTTCCTATAGAGGTCCAGACTATACCATTACCACTATTACGTAAGTTATCTGTATCTGTAAGGGTAGATAAATCGGCATCATCATATAATGTAAATGTATTGGCACTAGAATACTTAACGTATTTTACGCCGTTCATAGGATGCTTATCAAGTACACCAGCATAATCTGCGGTAAATAAGGCACCACTGATCTTAACCTTATCGTATGAATTTAATTTGTGTCCAGTAGAAGTTATCCATGTATCAGTAACATCAGATATAATTCCCGTCTTTCTTGCATAAACGTCTATCTTTCCACATTCTCGAATAGGAATAAATGTTACCGCTACAGACAAAGAAGTACCAACCGGATAGGTGCCCCGTAAAGTTCCTGTGCCATCATCAGTACCCGCACCATCAATTGCCGAATCGTCATCGGGAGCTACTACTTCTAGAGCTATAGTTGGGTCAGTCCATCCCATTGCAGTACTCAAAGGATCATCAAAACTATCGGGATCTATAACACTCCAAGATCCCACAATATAATTATCAGTTGCGGAACCAGACAAACTAACACAATCGTCTACTTCCCAAATATTTGCATCTCTTCTATTTTTAAAATAATAGGTTTTACCTACCAGACTGGAATGAGTAATATTAGAGCCGTTAGCATCGGGAGTTGTTTGACCTGTGAAGGTAAGCTTTAATATGGTATTAGTATAGCTACCTGTTTGTGGATTGGGAAGAGAAATCCCAGTAAGACGCAAGCCTTGATCTTTTTCTCCCGATCCTGCGCTATAGGTGGCAGTGGAAGTATAAGGCTGTACGACAGGAACGCTATCTGTAGACGCTGTATTTTTTTTAACAACATCCGTATATTCATCATAGGCCACAAAAGAAATATCATCTTCGATAATAACGTTATTGGCGCTCCAGCTATCAGTTAAAGTTATAGACTGATCCATTACGTCTATACTAGAAGAGCCACCAAAGCCGCCCCCAGATGAACTAGACTTCTCAGGGAACCTATAAAAATTAGTGAAAGATATATTATTAACTTGGATGTCATCGAAGCGAGCCTTATAGGCTGCGTTTAAAGATGTAAGAGCATTATCCCAGTTAGTAAAATGTTGAATATGTTCTGGGGTAGTCTTAATACCAAGAGATAGAGCATTATTTTGCCCATCGGTGATTCCATCGGAATCCGATTTCATAAAAAGTCCTATAGAGTCTTTATGTGTTGCCATCCTGTATTCCTATTATGCTGTTCTAAACTGATCACCTTGGGCTTTAATCAATCCTTCAACCTGTCCCGCAACATTTTCACCAAGCGCACTTGCGATCTGTTCTCCTATAGCAGCACCGTCTATTCCCGGTAAATTCAAACCGCCATTGACATTCATTTGATGTGTCATAACCAAACCTTGTGACCACGCCGCAGCTAAATTATTGAGAGCTGTAGTGAGCATTGTAAAGGCTGGCATAGCCTGATTAAAAATTTCGCTAAGATTAGTATTAAAAGTCTCAAACGCTTGACTGATTGCTGAAGTATCAACTGACATAGCTCCACCGCCGCCTCTTCCTCTTCCAAATATACCTCCTCCGCGTTGTCGATATACGGGACCACCCTGATTAAAACCTTGAATCTTTCCCTGATTCAATTGTTTCATAAAGCCCATACCGTGCGACTTGACGGCATCCTTGCTCATAACAAATTCACCGGGAGTGAGCATGGCGGGAACAGAGTCTACGGAACCGCCAGTAGCATTATAAAGTAAGGTCGTATCATGCGCGTGACTTTTTGCTCTAGCGGCAGCCATACGTTTACGTTCCTCCTCTTGCTGTTGTGCTAATGCGGAATCAACACCCATATCACTAACTTTCATCTGTGATGTTTGCAAATGATCAGGCTTACTAAAATCTGTAGTAGCTATCCCCAAACCGCCCGATCTATCCTCAAACCCACGACGCGCATCACGTCTCTTTCTACCTGCTTCTTCACTTGCTACTGCTTCCTTACGCTCTTCTGCCGCACTAGCGTGACCCAGCTGTTTTGCTCTCTGGTCTTCCACCCACGTATCGCTACCAAACGGGCTTTGCTCATATTTAGCCTGATCTATTTTATGTTGTATATATGCCAACTGCAATTTTTTAGTTAATCGTTCACCCGCTTTTGTACGTCTATCTGTCATGTATCCAAGAGGCGATAAGTGAGGCTTACCTTGTGGATTATCTTCATCACGAGTTAGAGGATCTAGAACCGCCCAATCAGTACCAACATTTACCCCACTTGGATCAGGAATAGATCTGCCCTCTTTATCCCGAAGACCAACTCTCTTATCAAAATCCGCTTTCTCTTTTTCCTGCTGGGCAGCTTGTAAAGCTCTATCATCCCAGTGCTTTTTTTGCGCGGCTTCACTTACTGCTTGTTGTTTCGCTAATCTAAGTTTTTTACCTTCCATAGCGGCTGCGTATGCGTCAGGGGCCGTATTAGGATCTCTCAATAATTTATCTAAACTCTCTATATCGTAGGATCGCTTTATATCTGCAAGAACTGCTTTCCGATTATTACGATCAGCCTCCTGTTCTACTCTCTTAGCCTCTTTTGCGTCCTGACTAGCGGCATAAGCAGGATCTCTCTCTCGCCGTCTTTGCTGATATTTTTCTTTCTTTGCCTCTAAAAATTCTGTTTTAGACTCATAAGGGGCATATTTTTTAGCTTCTCTGTCTTTTCTTATCTCCGCTATTTCATCAGGAGTCTTTCTTTTGCGTGCCTTCTGTGTATCTCTTAACGTTGCTGGCTGCTTGCCCTCCTTTTCCCCCTTCGTATCTACTACATTTTGGCCTACATCAAATTTTTTCCTAATATTTCTTATTTCAGAACCACGGCTTTTTCCACCAAAACCACCTACCTGTTGAGCAATCGTATCCTCTCCCTTTTTGCGACCCATAAAGTTTGTTATGGCTCCCTGTAACGCATTCAACTGAGAGAAAAATTCTGGTACTGTAGTTAATAATAAATTGCCAGCTGGTCCCTTCAGTCGGGCACCAACCTGTGCAACCATAGATCCAAGAGCTTGAACCTTACCTGTATCGGCCAACTTACTAATTTTGACTCCACGACCACTAATTTGATCGAATATATCACGATTAGATTGAAGGCCACCGACCATTTGTCTAATAACATCGGCTCCCGGATCACCCTTGAGCTTAGTGGGGTCGCCCTTAAATATAGTTTTCAGAATATCCGCAACGGACAATCCCATTTGAGAGGCCGCATCTTTATAAAGGCGATTTACTTTTGGAGCCCCTCCTCGACGATGTCGAGAATAATACAAATTAAGGGCACTATCAGTATCCATAACGCCACCGCCTGAAGCCCTATAGACCGGACCACCTCCAGCGTTCATAGCAGCTAAAGTCCCAGCCCCAATTCTATCTACAGCAGACTTTCTAATTACAAACTCACCGGGAGTAAGCATAGCAGGAACAGTATCAGTACCGCGAGGTTTAAATATAGTACCGCCATCCGCTTTATAAACAGGGCCACCAAATGCCTTCTTTTCTGGCGTAACTCCGGGAAGACGGTTTTGTATCTGCTGAAGATATGCGCCTAATTGGGTTAACACTCGCTGTAACGTAACCGTATTTTCTTTTTCCAAATTCATTAATTCTCGTTGAGCGGCGACTTCTTCATTAGCAATTGTTCTTAAGTCATTAACAAGCTTATCTTCCTTACTCGTAGATTCAAATATTTGCTTAATTTGTTGCTGAGAAATACCCTGTTGTCCTCCGGTAGACATCCTGATAAACTTATCCAGTTCTTGAATTTGCAATTGTTTGGATATGTCAGCCCCCGTCATTCCCCCAAACAAATCAATATCAGAAAACTTATCCAATAATCCGCCAACAGCACTACGCATACTATCAGGGATACTAGCTAATGTACCACTCTGGAGTACTCTTTGAAGAGCTAAGAACGACCTCATCATATCCGCTCTACCTTGATTAGTAGCAAATGTAAATTCTTTTACTGTATCTGCCACCTGCTTTCTCTTTGCTTGTTCTCTCTCTAATTCAGACATAACATCGGCAGTACGACCAGTCTGGTTAGCCAATCGCTTTAACTCATCAGTTGTTTTTTTATAGGTATTAGCTGCTTCATTACCAAGTTTAATAGTTGCGTCCGTAGAGGTTCCCGCTTGATCAAATGCGTTAGACATTTCCATAGCGCTTCTAGCCGCTCTTGCTGATGCTGCCGCTCCCGCAACATCTCCAGCCTGAACTCCAGTTCCTTGTAAGGCCACTTGCGCACGAGCCGTTCTAGCGCCTTCACGCGCTCCTCTTGTCCGAGTTCTACCTTGAGCCTTAGCTAATGTTTCAGAATTTCTCTCTATAACATCTAAATATTGCTGAGTAGCCGCAATCTCTCTATTTTTTTGTGCTATTAATTGCTTCCACGCATTATCATACGCTTGAACATTTTTAGCAAATTGTTCTGTAGCTTTATTTAAGGCGTCTACACGTTTTTGTTCTGAAGCTACTAAATCATCTACAATGTCATCTAAAGAAGCTTGGTCTATATTACCCGCTAATGCTTTAATCTTACTTACCAACGCCTTTCGCATTTCGTCAGTCATAGCGTCGATATTAACACCAGATCTTCTTAAAGCATCTTCAATGGCTTTTGGACCAGCGCCTTGACTTAAAGAGCCGAGGCCCTGTTCATCTAAGTTATTTCTAAGGTTTTGAATATTTTGTGCGGTGCCCTTAATCTCTTTAGCCATCCTTCTTCCGGGCTCTCCCAATCTAGCTCCAGCTCTATCTACTTCACTATTAAATTCGTCAAAATCTACTACATTAGCTATATCGCCTATAGGAGTAGCTGGACCACCAGTAGCTCTAAAATTACCTTGCAACACACCAACGGCTGAAGATAATCCAGAATTAAACTTGGTGATATATTTATCTACAGTAGCTAATTGAGCCAACGCGCTATTAACTTCAAGAATCAATTGTTTTTCTCTTTTTCTAGCAGCCTCAGCAGCTTTCTCAATTGCTTGCTGTTTTTTATATTGGTCTTCTTGAGCTTTTCTACCATCTTGTAGAGCGGACAACGATTCCTCGGCTTGTTTTCTTGCGGCTTCTGGTCCAAGTTCTGAACTTGCAATAACGGCTTCAATATATTTATTTTGAGCATCAGCAAGTCTTTTCTGAACTTCCGCTGCGGAGGTTCCAGAAGAAATCATTTGAGCACCCTGACGCTCCAAATCTGAGAGCAACTTAGGCAACAGGTTTTGTCTGGCAGATTTTCTCGCTTGTTGATTGGCCTCTTGTGCCGCCTTTTGTTGTGCCTCTTGTTGTTCTGTAAGGTCACCTCGTGCCCTACCAACAAATCCTCCCGTCATCCTACCGAGAAAAGTACCAGTAGCGCTCTGCTTTTGTAATTTAGTAGCTTCTATTTCTTTTGCTCTGGCTTCAGTTAACTCTTTAGTTTGTTGCGCCGCTTGGCCAGCAATCGCACCCAAACGCTCCATACCTTCTAATTTTTGTAAATTGATATTATCTAAGCCTTGACTCAGTTTATATATAGACAACGACGCCTGCATCTCAGCTTCTGCTAAACCCTTAGCCGCCTGAAGCGCTGGATCAGATGCGCCGCCCATAAGTGAGCCAGCCCCAGCTCCTACAGCAGCCCCAAGCGCGCCACCTACAGCAGCTCCTACCGCAGTTCCAATGACCGGAGCAACTGCGGTTCCAATGGCTGCTCCCCACTTCAATCCAATCGCCCCTCCAACAAGACCACCAGCAAGCGCTCCTGTGCTCGTAGCCTCACCCATGCTTTCCTCTTGTAAAGCCTGAGTTCTTCTTGCCTGTAATCCAGCCAAATTAGCCACGCCTGAATCTCTAGCCTTCTGAGAGATTTCATCGCCTTTCCGTTGTTCATCCTTAGCTCTAGTACTAAAATATGCCTTAAATCCCTGAGCAATAGCTGATACAACGGCTACAGCAATTAAAGCCCCCATTAATTTTCCACCACCTCCAGTAGATGAAGCAGCAGCTTCTTTTGCATCTGCGGCAGCTGCCGCTTCAGACGCAATAACCTCCTTACCATCTGCCAAGGCAGTCGCTTCTGAAGCGAGAGATTCTTTCTGTTTTGCTAAAGATTCTGCTTCGGTAGCTAGTTTATTAAGTTTAGCACTATCCGCCATATCTATAAAGGTTCCACCAAGCCCCATAATAGTACTACTCATACCAAGAGCAGAACTAATCGCATTCCCCATTGCATCGCTAAAAAGGCCAGTTTGAGCTATTACGCCACCAATAACCCCCGCAAAAAATACCATCTGTTGTGCGGCTTGAGCCTGAGCCCTACGGCCCTGTAAATCAGCCTGTTTCTTCTTGTTATCATCTTCTCTTGCTCCAACCTTATCTAGTTCGCCGCCTTTTCCTCTAATCTGTTCTATTCGTTCGTTTTTAGCGGCTTCAAGAATATTCAATCCTCGATCAGAAGGCTTAGGTGGCTCAGGTGGCTCAGGTCCGAATGGAACGTTCCCGCTGTAGGGGACAACACCAGCGGGCCTAGTTTCAGCCTTTCCGGGTGCAGCACCTGTTCCCTTTCTCTTACGAGCCGCAACGTGCTCATCCGTTGGCCCAGCAATATCTGGTGGTACCGTAAGATCTGCGGTTCGTTCTAGTACTTGATTTAACGCTGCTTGAGCCTTAGTGCCCCGAGAAACCAATCGAGCAAATGTGAGCAAAGTATCATTAACTTCCTTTTCAGTATTTCCGAGAAGCTTACCCTGCTGTATGAGCTTGTCCACCTGTGTCGCATGTTTCGCTTGCGCATCCGCTATCAACGCAGCATTTCGTTGTGCTTTTTTATTTATTCCAGATGGGGCCGAACGGCCTGTAGGAATAAATGAACCTGAACCGGGTCCTGTATCTCTGAAACCAAGCTCATCAGGAACTCCATAATTATTTCTACCAGCCGTAACAATACCGCCAGCGGCATACTTATTCATTTGCTTAAGGTTGCCATACCCAATAGCTTGAGCCGAACTCTTCTTTATTACAAACTCGCCCGGAGTGAGCAGGGCTGGAACATTGTCTACTTGACCACCAGCGTTAAATTGAGCGGCACCACGCATATTTGGAGATACAGTCCAGCTATCTTTACCAGTACTTGTAACCAGATAGCCAGCTTTAGCGGCCGATTTTACCATATCAGAATTATTTTCACCGCCAAAAACAGCCTTTAACTCCTGTGTACGTTTACGCTGTCCTACGATTTTCTTTTTGCCTGCTAAATTCCGCGCCCCCGCTCCTCTGTAAGATACATCGTCATGTATTATATCAGCATAATAATTTTTAGCCTTTTTGTTAGCAATCTCCTCTAAAACAGCCGCATTCAATGTTCTCTTGGTGTCAACAGGCATCTTTCCAAATTGTGCACTAAACACTCCACTAGTTAAATTATCTCCTAGCCCATGTTCAAAATCAAAAGGAGACGCAACAGCCGCTTTACTACCAAGAAAAGGCGCGCCTAACATAGCAACAGCACCTTCAAATACGCTACCAACCGTTGAAGCCGTGCCAACCTTTGCTACTAATTCTTTAGAAGCGGTTGTCATACTTTGTTCAACGTTTGTAGATTTAGCCAAACTCTTAGCGGCACTTTCAATTAGACCCTGAAAACTCGTTACCACCTCATCATCAATTTCTTGAGCCACGTCTTGCTTACTAAAAGACTCCCCAAAAGCTTGAGTTTTAACAACCTTTTCCTTAGCACCCATACCTAAAACACGTCTAATATGATTGTTTTGTGCTGTTTCGTTATCTTTAAACGCTCCCTGTTTCCCTTTTCTATTTAGCACATCTCTAATCTCTTCAAGTTTAATATTTCCGTCACCCGTGCCTACCTTTTTATCCATCGGAAATAATGATACGCCACCAAAATCTCGCACCTTACCGCCAAAATTATATTTGTTGTTATTCATAGCCGCTAAGTTAGAAGCGCCCATTTTATTAACGCTGGATTTTCTAATAACAAATTCACCGGGCGTTAACATAGCAGGAACGGTATCTCTATTACCACTTCCCGGAACCAAACCGCCAGCAGCAAATTTCTTCACTCCAGAAATAGCCCCAAGAGCAGGAGCCAAACCTCTGCCAATCTTCATAGCAAAGAGAGTGGTAATAAGAGGTAGAAGAGGAGTTAGAGAATCGGCAACTTTAATAAAAGACCGAGCTAACAAAAGGGCTCCATTAGCTAGGGTCTTAAAAGTTTCGCTATCAGCAAACTTAGCTATTAGCTGGGAAAATTCTTCACGGACCTTTTGTATTTGAACAGACAAAGCCTGTTGTGCTGTAGCTGCATCTTTAGCGATAGAGCCTGATCCGCTTTGAGCTACTTTAAGGGCCTCTTGAGCTACAGCAAATTGTTTAATGAGCGGAATCACTTTGCCAATTTGACGGAAGCCACCCAATTGTTCCACAATAAGATTAAATCTAAAGTCTTTAGGATCAAGACCCGCTAAAGCTGTAGATAATCTTCTCACTGCTTCCATCGGACCTACAAATCTACCTTCAAGATCCTGAAGTTCAATACCAAATTTTTTCAATTGTTCAATAGTATCAACACGTTGAACTCTCGTAAAAATAGTTCTAAAACCAGTAGCAATAGTGTCAGCGCTTTCACGAGTGGTAGATCTCACAGAAGTGAAAAGGGCAATTAGCTCATTAATAGAACCACCAGCAGATTCAAACACACCACCAGTACGGCGAATAACAGAGATAAGATCTTTAGATTCAACAGCGAACTTCTTAGACACTGAATTAATAGCACCTAACGATCTTTCTAAGAAAGCAATTTCGCCGCCCGTTTGGGCGGCTTCTTTTCTAAACTGATTCAATAACGCAATAGCGCCTTCGGTAGTATCTGCAATATTATTAAAGGTTGCGGCTAAATCTGTTTGAGCCAAGATCCTTAAGGCTTTTTGGGCTTTATCCGCAGAAATACCAGCTTGAGCTAACGTTCTAGCCGCCGTTAATATTTCTTTAGAAGACACACCAAAAGTAGTGGCAAGATTTCTAACTTCAGCCGTTAAGCCTCTCAATTGGCTAACGCTTTTGCCAGTTACCTGAGATATTCTAACTACTTCGCGCTCAAATTCAATCGCTTCTTTAGTGGCATTTTTTACAGATCGAGCGAATCCTATTAAAGTACCAGTAGCAACAGTAATAACACTAAACCGTCTGGCAGCTTGCCCGATAGTAGTGCCTAGTTGTTGTACATTTTTACTGGCCCCTTGAGCACTCTTGCTTACAGCTTGAAACTGTTTATTAACTTGCGTAAGTTGTCTAGTATTGGCAGTTACGCCAACATTAACATTAACACCCTGAAGCTGTTTCCTAATTTGACCCACTACAGATCGCACATTAGTAGGTGCCTGAAGCTGAAGCTGGGCCGTTAGAACAAATCGTTGTGCCATCTTTAACCCCATCCAACGTATAAAAAAAGGGGGGTAGGCAAATAGTTATATTTCCTCTACCCCGAAAAGCTGCTTTCCGTGTGATTATACACAATTAACTGCTTTCTACCTTCTTTTTTGAAGATCTCGTAGCCTTAGATTTGGTGGCTTTTTCTGCGGCTTTTTCGTCTTCAGCCTCGGATTTTGGCTCTGGAACAGGATTCCCATCATCATCCAAAAATGGAGAAAATTGAACCACTTTATCTCCATCTTCGTTAATTTCCTCACCATCAACATTCACAAAATACTGAGTACCATCTTCGCGATAATCAATAAATCTACCATCTTCAGAAATCAATCTACCCTCTATATCCACCAGATGACCCTCTGCATTAACAAGGCGTAAATCTTTGTTAACAAAGTCATATTTCGACAAAAACTTATTCTCTGTCAGGTTCTTATCATAATTAGGATCAATCTCATAAATCATATTAGCCAATTCAGAAGCGGCTTCCACCGCCCATGGCTCTTCGGCCAATCTATCATAGTCATCCAACTCTTTAAAAATAGGAGTTTTAGTACTAGGATCTACCACACATAAACAAACTAATGCGTTAAATCTGGCGTTATCAGCCTGACCTTCCACACTATTAGTGTCAAGCGCAGTACGTTCAGCAATTAAATTACGAAACTCTGCCCGTTTTTGTCGCATAGACAAAGCAATTTCTTTAGCTTCTTTGAGAGGGATACCGCCCTTACGAAGAGCCCCCTCTTTTACATTAATTTCATCTAATAGCTGATCATAAGCCTTTTGTTTATCATCATCCCATATGCCTTGCTCTTCCATATAATCAGTAAGTTTCTGTCTAAGAAGAGCGCCAGACTCCAACGCCTCTCTAAAAGCTTTATTATAAGCAACTTGAGAGTCTCTATATGCCGCTGTAGACGGCTTGATTACAAGCACATTTACTGCGTTCCCTTTTGCGTCTTTGCCCTCAATCAACCCTTCAGTCTTCTTCTTTTCACTCATGTTCCTCTCCTTTTTTTACTACAGGTAAAGTAATAGTATTTTTTTTCCAAGTAATGTCATAATTTACAAACTCAGATTCCAAGTTCCTTATTTGAGTGTTTCCTCTATCCAGTATTTTAGAGCGAGCTTCCTCAAAAATGGTTTTCATATGTTGTTGTTCTGGAGTTAAGTCTTCACTTTGTTCAAAACCCCACAAAAATCCAAAATGCTCTTCAAGTGTAGAAAGTGCCCCAATCATTGTAGTCTGCACTTTCTTTTTAGCCACATTAAATAGTCTATCACTAGATATCTCTTTATATTTTTCATCTCGTTTCTTTTTTAAATCCAGAGACATCTTTAACATTTGATTATACTTGTCCATGTTTACATCCCCTTAAGTTTATCCATACCAGCTCTATTAGTTGCGATATGTTTAGATTGTTGTACATCTGGCAATTCCGCGTGTTTTACTGAATCATTAGACTGTAGTGCAATCTCTCGACTTTGAATAATACCTTTCCCATAATCTGAGTTAAGGTTCTTAATATTATCAGCCTCTTCTTTAGATCCAGCCATAAGGAAAATTTCTTGCGAATTGGCAATTCTAGGATTGCTAATGAGATCATCCACTTCCCTCTCCTTTTTATCTTTGTCGTATTTACGTCGTTGTACGATAAACCAACCGTCTAAACAATCGTCATCATCAATTATTTTTTCGTCTGGAGAATCGGGACTTTCATAAACACTATCATACATACCACTATAAGAGCAAAGCGCTAATTGATCTTTAGTTAACTCAACGGAAGGTTTTCCAAATACGTCTGATTGTTTTTTACCATTAGCCCACATAGACCTCCATGGATCATTTCTGGCTATCTGCCTATATGTTTCGGGAGCTATTATATTATTCTCATAATATGAAACAGCTTGTGGAATAGAAGACCCACTCCAATCGAACAACTCACCGTTTTCATAAAATACAGACTGAGATATAATCCAATTCCACCTAGTATAATTAGCGGTTCCAGCACAAGTCACATGATCTAAAATATGTTTTTTGTTACGTAAAATAGCCAAACTTTTTTCCATAGCACGAAGATGTCTTTTAATCCCAACCAGTTCCTTCTTTTTGTAAAAACTTCGGAAGGCTCGTATTTTTAGTTCTTCCACATCCTTTTCTATCTTATCGGCATCGCGATCATCAAAAGGGGTCCACAATTTTTGTTCCACTAATATTTGTGTAGCTTCATCATCCACATATATTCCTTTAAAATAAGCCTTCTCATAAGCTTCATCGTATATCTCAAAGGAGTCATACAACAACTCTTGCGAGGGCTCTTTAATAAATAAAACGAGATCGCCACACTTAAAGCGTAGACGACCTCGTAATATTCGATATAGCGTTTTTTGAAAAAATATATCCATTCCTTATATCCACTGCTTACTTGCTAGAATATGGTCCCAATTAACTAGCTAACGCAAGACTATAGACTCGAACTATCAATGGGATTGAACACTGTCAAGTCATTGAAGTTAGAGTAAGAATAAGTGATCGTCGCGTTTCCACCACCAGTATCACCACCAGTATAGGAAACCGAAGACAACTTATTAGAAGTTCCCAAGTTAATTCGGGTACCAGCCTGATCGATAATAACGATGGTTTCATCACCAAGGTTCTTATTTGTACCAGACACACTAACCAAGTCACCAGAAGTTGCCATAACTTCGATTTCACAGGTCACTTCTACCGGATACGAAGCGTACTTCGCATACGGACCAAATCGACCCAATTCGTTAATGTTTTCAGTACCAAAGTCACTACTAACCGTAATACTTTGAACATGACGGCCTTCCGACAAAGTATCAGCTGGAAGATCGGGATCATAACCCTGAGCTTCCACTTGACTTGGTAACGTGGAATTTCTAACATTAACATCAACTCGTCGTACCACGTCACCAGAAGCGGGCGTATCACTTCCCGTTAGACCAGTGCTTAAGCCATCAGGATACAGAGAGCTAGGCGCAGTACCAATGGTTCCCGCCGTAACCGCATTCCAAAATCTATCATTACCAGCAAAGCTGATAGATTCTGTAGCTGTACCATCCACGGGATATGTATAACTAATAGAGTTAATATACATACCAGAGTTCATGACCACACTCTGTTTATTTGTAGCGGCAACTTGATCAGCCGCATCACTATAAATAGCCAGATAAACGTCAGATCTCTTTTTGGTGGCGGAAACAAGGTCAGTTTTACCAGCATCTTGGCTAGCCATCAGGTACATGAGACGGTCACCGTCAATAGCTTTTTCAACGGTAACTTCTACGTCCACAACACCTTCCACATTATCATAAATCTGAATTTGACCAAATTCAAACACTTGCTCTAGATTAAAACTTGTCGTCATACCAACACTTTGAACACCGTGAACAACATGATTCGTTGTCACAGTTGTTCCGGTAGACGCAATTGCTACTGCTTGACAGGCGTAAAAAATCCTGTCGTTTCGTGAATTTTGAGCCATTATTTTCTCCTTTACTTAGGAATATATATCCTATCTGGTTTAGGCATATTTATATACACAAAAATTTAATTATATTGCTTTAACTTGTGTCGCGCATCTAATGGTTCCCACGTACAATTCTGGGGATAATTGAGTGATTCCTTGAGATTTGGTATCGGAAATCCAACATTTTTTATATCGGTGATTGTCTACCAATTGAGGATATAATCCACTAGGTAAAGCGTTCTCATTTAACTCATTACGATAATTAAATGGATATACTCCCGACATAGCAATCTTATTAGTATCAAATAGCCAAATACTGCGTTCATTTTGATAGCCGATTTGGTCTACAATATTAGCGCATTCCCAATGATTCTCAGTAATAACATAAAATAATATATCATTATTCACCCACTGGCCACCGCCTAACTGAAAGCCTTCAAAGCTTTTTGGTGGAATAACCTCCACGGCTACAGCTGGCATTTGTACGCGGGTCTGGCCTAACTGTGCCCAGTCTCCAGATCCAAACTGAGAAAATGTTCCATTATCTAGTCTAAAAGATCCCTGCTGTATCTCTTGAAACCATGGTACTCCTTCAGCGGGAAGGGTCTGTACCCATTTGTGACTATACTCCAACTTAACAGTACTTGTACTCGATACAGCAGTATCAAATACAACACGACCATTGGGATGATCAACAAAAAATGGTTGTTCGATATTTCCTGTAGCTCTAAACGTATTATCTACAAACACACCTGAAATACGAATAGGCTGTTCAGTTGTTGCGCTAACTCCTGTCTCCCATACCCAATTTTGTCTATATCCCTCCCACACCTGACCCTTAGTATAATTAGGATCATCCACAAGACGTAAATTACTTTTAACACCCCCATATAAACCAGATGAAGGTATATTAATATTATAAAAGGCCCCTTTATCTAGGAAGCCCCAATCATAAAATGTAAGAAAATTTTCTAGCAGAATGTTAGATAGTGTAGCATCCTGCGTATTGAAAATTCCTCGTAAATGTTTAAAGGCGTCTGGCATTAGAAACTCTTCTCTATAGCGTCGATGATTTGTGGTTTATATCCATCAATAGCTTTAGTAATAAAGTTATTATCTAGTGTTCCTGAGTAACTACTATTAACCTTAAATGGCCTCTTTTCTTCTATCATTCTACCACCACCAGTCCTTCCATAGGGACCATACTCTACACCAAAATTAGCCACAATAATTGCGTCACCCGCAACTAACATCCAGTCTAGCCACGGCATAACACCGCCTTTAATTGCTTGACCACCAATTGCAGGATTAGTAGTTAACAAAGAATAATCAGTTGGTTGCACTGTCAGTGTCAATCCGCCCTTAATAGAACTGCCCGCAACGCTAAATCGGACTGTTCTAGCATCAACTGAATTTACAATAGTATCAATAATCGCGGGCGTTGAGTCTTTAGTTAAACCAAAATCAATTTTTAAAACGCCACTACGTAATGATTCTATTGCGGGACTGTTTTCTAAGGCTGTTCTTATTACGGGCTTTACATTACTGACTACTTTATTTTTAACATTAGTCAAAATTTTATTAGCCTCTTTTACTAGGGCATGCAAAATCATATTCTCAATTTGAGAATCGCTTTCAACTATGTTAATACTAACATTACTAACCATCTGTTCTTGTCCAAAAAGTAACTATATATTTGGTGGTATTTTGTTTAAACCCTTGGGGGTAAGACATTCCAGATCTTTCATACTTTAAAGTCTGGTGGCTTTCAATAGTATCATATTTAGGAATCAAATATTTAGCCTTTTCTATTTTGGGCAGATCTGCCATATATGCAATAGTTTGAATAGATCCCTCAGGGATATCCACGGGGACACCAATATCCACCCAGCCTTTTCTATCCCAATATATTCTCAATGTAACGTCGTCCGTGGCCTCTGAAACTTTATATCCTTTGCCGTTACAATACGGGCACGGCATTCCTCTCTCAAAAGGATACGGTCCACCAGTTCTATATCTACTGATAGACCGATTACGAGTGCCCATTGTGTCCATATAACAGTTTGGGCACTGTTCCCGCTTTTCTGGATATACTAATGTGGCGGTCCTAGTAAACAATAAAACCGCCTCATTATATGTTTTAAAT
>Ga0114934_10000136_pt1 | contig 43198 bp, 45 predicted proteins | sample 4SBtaG_2_FD_99695 | JGI IMG/M metagenome (GOLD analysis project Ga0114934, IMG submission 99695) | Deep subsurface microbial communities from Kolumbo volcano to uncover new lineages of life (NeLLi) - 4SBTROV10_white metaG | ecosystem: Environmental > Aquatic > Marine > Volcanic ...
CTTGAGCTATTGCTTAAGCAAAAAGCAAATAATGCGATCGGCAATTTTACCAAAGGGAGGGGACAGCAAGGCATTCAAATTTGGGCGCTTTCGGTTGAATACAGGTTTTAAGTGGCTAAAGGTATCGAATCCTGTTTTGCCGTGGTAAGCGCCCATTCCGCTGTCACCGACACCCCCGAATGGAATGGTTTCAATGCCGGCGTGGACCAGTGTCTCATTGATACTCAAGGCTCCCGATTGGGTTCCGATCTTGAAACGATTAATCAAATCGTTGTCGTGGCTAAATAGATAGATCGCCAGTGGGTGTGGCCGCTGATTGATGTCATCCAGAACTTCACTAATAGACGTGAAAGTTAGAATTGGAAAAATTGGTCCGAAGATTTCCTCTTTCATTACTGACAGCTCATTTACCGGGTTGATCAACAAGACCGGGGCAAAAATACGTTCGTTATTGTGGATTTCATCCTGATCGCCTATTGTGACGAAATCACACCCACTTTGCTTGGCTTCATTTGCCCATCGATTTAATCGGTCGAAGTGGTTCTGACTGATGATCGCTGTATAATCCGGATTGTCGGCAAAAGAGGGGTACAGACGCCGAACGCTCTGCTGGAATTGCCGTACAAACTCGTCCATCTTGGATTCATGAACAAATCCATAATCGGGTGCTATACAGGTTTGTCCTGCGTTAAAGAGCTTACCAAAGCTGATGCGGTCAATGATCTTCGAAATATCGGCATCGGCAGCGATTACCACGGGAGATTTGCCACCCAGTTCGAGGGTGATACTGGTTAGATGATGCGATGCTGTTTTCATCACCTTGATACCGGTTGAAGTTGATCCGGTAAACATTAGGTGGTCGAAAGGGAGGGCGGCAAAGTGATGACCCAAATCCCCATCACCGACGAAAATTTGGATCAAGTCAGATTGCAGGCTATCGGTTAGTTCGATCAGGAGTTTTGCGGTGTTAGTTGTGAGCTCAGACATTTTTAAGAATACCCGGTTACCCGCGGCAAGGGCACTAGCAAGGGGTGCTAGACTCAGATAAATGGGATAGTTCCAGGGCGAGATAATACCAACCACTCCTCGTGCTTGGGGTAATAACTGGGCTTTGGCTGGTTGAAAACACCATGGAATATGCTGCCGTCTCGGGCATGACCAAGAATTGAGATGTCGTGATGCGTACTGTAGGGCAAACGCCGATGAAAATACCTCGGCGATAAGGGTTTCATGACTGGATCGTTTGCCGAAATCATTGTTCAGTGTTTCTACAATCCTGTCTCTATTGTCGATCAGATTACGTTGGAGGCCGGTGAGTAAGCGTCGGCGTTCGTCAAGTGGAACAAACGGCTGTTCCAGATGGGCCGTTTTAGCCGCGTAAAAAGCCTGCTCAAGGTGTTTCATCGAAGCCTTTTTAATTTGTGGTATTGGTTTAGCTATTATCGTGGATTAACGTCCAATATAACTGCGTCCCCGCCATTGGCATTTGTTTCCAGTCATCGACCGGATGAATGCCGTCCATTGGATACCCAAAAGCACTAGAATTCCAAAAGGATGGAGTAGTGCGCTTGCAAAGGATTGATTGAATCGAATGGCGAGGATTAAACGTTGTGCGATGGAAAAAAGAGATATTAAAAGCGCCCAAGACAAGAAAATAAGTGGGGTTGATGTGCACAAGAATAAAAAAACGAGGAAAAAGCTAAAAACGTGCCCACCCGATAATAAAATAGTCCAGACCGGCAGACCCGTCGGCGTCGCCATCCCTTCAGTTGCATTTTTTGATAATCCTCGCCAGACCTCGAGCCAATTGGAATACATATGGCAACTAGCAACGCCTGATGCGTCAAAAACGTCGGTATTAAAACCGGCTTTTCTAAAATTGCGCGGAATTGCCAAACCATCGTGCATCAGCTCGCCAATGGCATGGTGGCCCCCGCTTTTATCGTAGGCTTGCCGCCGCACGGCGATGAGTTGGCCGCAAGCAGCGCCGAAACCGACGAGTTTTGAATGGCGCATCCCCCAGAGAGGAAGATAACCGATTAGAAGAAAATGTATCAGCGGGATAATCAGCTTTTCGCCAAAGCTAATGGTTTGTTGGTGTGGAAAACCACTGAGAAGATCGATTTGGTGCGATTCCATATGCGCGATGATACGAGCTAGAAAACTATCTTTTAATCGGACATCGGCGTCCATAAACAATAGTAGAGAATGCCGCGCATGTTGGGATAGTATGTGGCAGGCGTGTTGTTTGCCAACCCACTTATTGGGTAAGGGTGGTATGTTAACCAGTGAGACCTGAGGATGGGTTATGGCTATTTCTTTGACTTTGGTTGCTGTCTGATCGGTCGAACCATCGTCTCCAACAATAATCTGAAAGTCCACGCCACGGTTTGCTAACACCGACTTGATGGCTAATTCTATATTCCCTTCTTCGTTTCGGGCTGGAATCAAAACCGATATGGAGGATGTTAACTCCCTCTTGGGCATGGCAAGCGGCGTAAATAGTTTTAGATTCCAGAGAATAAAAATCCCTGAAATGCTGGTTAACGACGTGCAGACGAGTAATAGTTCCTCATTCATTAATTTTGATATCCCCATGCTTCGGGTGATAGGATTTACCAAAAAAACGTGCTTTAAGCTGTTGTGTCAGATGATAAATACCACCGACGCCATAATTGCCTTCCAGCACTGTTTCAAAGTGTTTTTGTTCGCGAGTTGCCGCCATCTTGGCAAGGTCATCCATGGATTGGCAGAGAAGACTATCAAGAATCGACATGATGTTATTGCGAGGAAGCTGTTTCAGTTTTACTGACTCAATGGGCTGTCCAAACGAAACCAATGCTTCAGGGTAGCGCTCATCCCAGAATGGGTACTCGATTGCCATGGGCATGAATATTGACTCAGGGCAGTTCTTTAGCAGGTAACTGATGCCGGGTCGTAAGCCAAGAGGGCGACTACGCGGATCAGAAAACTCGCCTTGAGCGCTTACCCAAAGGCAATGATTCGGGATCGAAAGCAGATGTTTGGAAACCCTTAAAAATGTACGAATTCCCTGCCGCGACTCACTGTCTACACCGTAGATTCCAAGGCGTTTCATAAACGCGTAGTTTTCCAATGCCTTTAATTCCATGGGACCGAAACCTATTCGAGAGGAGAATTTTTGGTTAGCAATGAGGATATATATCAGTGGGTCCCACCACGAAGGATGATTCGAATAAATGACAAGCGGTTTGTCACCTGCATCAACCGGTAAGCCGGTTTTAAGAATTCGAAGGCTGTGAAAGTTTCGTTTTAAATACCATCGTAAATAAATCGCAAAACAAAGCAGCAATCTCGGTGAGCGCTGGTCAATCACTGATCGAGCATCATCTGGGTGCTGGTTCATTTGTAAATACGGAATCGTTATGAAGTTAATTTGCCGAGTCTGTTAAATCGTGATCCAGCGAATCAGCGGCAATCCAGCCCGACATCATAACCATCGGCATTCCTGGGCCAGGGTGCGCTGCGCCTCCGGCGAGATAAAGTCCGGAAACGTTACGGCTGCGATTTCCGGGTTTAAAAGCACCGAGGAATTTCCCGTGACTAGACAACCCGTATATAGCACCGTTTAAGACCTTATAACGATCGTGTATGTCCTGTGGAGTCAAATTTGATTCAAAAACGATGCGATTATCAATATCCTCCATTCCCGCTGAGCGGGCAAGTTTTTCTAGAATAATCCGACGATATTTCGGGAATAGTTCCCGCCAATTATGGTGGGATCTAAGATACGGCGTGTGGACCAGCACATATAAGGCTTCTCCACCCGGCGGTGCGACAGAGGGGTCTGTTTGCGCTGGGGCCGCTATATAGCAGGTGGGATCGGGAGCAGGTTCGCCTTTTTTGTATATCGACGCAAATTCGTCTTCAGGGTTTTCCGAAAACACAAAATTGTGATGGAGGAGATGATCGTAGCGTTTTTTCAAGCCCAAATACAAAACTACGCCGGAACAAGCCGGTTCGTCGCGCCTCCATTTGAACGGTTGGATATCACCGTCGGTAAACAACTCCTTATAGGTTCTCAGCGCATCCATATTAGAAACTACGGCTGAATACTCTTTCATTTCACCGTCGGCCATTTCAATTCCTCGAACGCATCTTTCAATCACTTGGATGCGTTTGATTTCTTGATTGGTATGAATCGCAACACCCAATCCCCGAGCTAGTTTTTCGAGCCCGCAGGCGACGCTATGTGTCCCACCTTTTGGGTACCAAATCCCATCGTGAGTCTGCATATGGGCGATCGAACACAATACAGCGGGTGAGGAAAGTGGTGATGATCCCACGTATTGAACGAAGTGATCGATCATCTGGGCGACTTTTTTATCCTTGATATGCTTTCTAACCGTTTGGGCAACCGAATACCCCATTCTTAAACTTAAAACATCCTTTAAGGTATTGAGGTCGAAATTTTTTTTAACATCAATTGTATCTCGCAAATCCTCTACCGATTTCCAGAAAAAAAAGCGGTCGGAGATTGTGTGCAGTTTTGAAGAGACGCCAAGAAACTTTTTATAGCCGTCGCTATCGAGTTTGTTTGAGGTGAACCGATCAAGGTTGACAGCCATGGATTGGGGATCTTCTACCAGATCCAATATTGACGTGTCAGAGAAAAAACAGCGCCATTGTGGGTTAAGACGGATCAGCTCGATTTGCTCGGAAAGCGATTGACTGGCTTCCGCGAATATTCGTTCAAGTACTCGTGGCAATGTAAGTATGGTCGGTCCCATATCAAATCGAAACCCCTCAGCTTCTAAAAGGGCCGCTTTCCCGCCAAGCCAACTGTTCTTCTCAAATAAATTGACCGAGTATCCACGGGCGGCGAGAGTACACGCCGCCGCCAAACCGCCCAAACCTCCGCCGATAACTGCAATTTTTTTATGTCGATTCATCGCCTACTGATTAGGTGCATTAGCTAATTGGGTTAATGACGTTTTCCGTTGAAATGTATGGATTCAAGTTTTTTAATTGTGCATCTTTGGTTAGTAATTCCGATGTAATTCGGGCGCCTTCGAAGATAACAGGAAGACCGCTACCAGGGTGGGTGCCACCACCAACCAGATAGACTGATTCTAACTCTTCGAAACGGTTATTTGGGCGCCACAATAGTAACTGGTTTAAGCAGTGGGATAAATTGAAAGTTGCCCCGTGGTGGATGGCGAGATCTGATTGCCACTGTACCGGTGTTACGATCTTTTCAACTACGATACGCTTTTCGAGATCCACGAGTCCCAATGTTTTCAATCGATCCAAAACTATTCTTCTGAATTGTTTTGTATGCAGGTTCCAGTTAACCGGATTGGAAAGGTTTGCGACGGGTACAAGGATATATAAGCCACTACAGCCTTTAGGGGCCAAGGAGTCGTCCGTTACACTGGCATTGTGAATGTAGATAGACGGATTCTCAGGTAGAATCCCACCTTGCTCGATTTGTGCAAGAAACCGTTCGTATTCCTCACCTAAAAATATCGTATGGTGCTCCAGATGATCGTAACGTCCTTTAATACCAAGGTACATCATAAAGGTTGAGCAGGAGAACTGCTTTCTATTTATTTTCGAATGATTCCATTTTTTTAATAGTGACTGGGGAACGAAACGTTCGACGAAATGCCCGAAATCTGCATTAACCACAAGGGAATCTGCGCACTGGGTCCCCTGTTTGGTTTCTACCGAATAAAAGCGTTTGCCCTTAAAATTAAGTTTTTGGACCGGGTCGTTAAGATGAAATTGCACGCCAAGTTGTTGAGCAACCCGAGCCATCGCATTCATCACTTCGTTGCAACCGCCTCGTGGGTGAAAGACTCCGTATTCATACTCCATGTAAGATAAAATCGTGAACAAGCTTGGACATTGAAAAGGCGACATTCCCAAGTACTTACTTTGGAATGAAAAGGCGAGTCGAATTAAGGGGTGTTTAAAATATTTTTGTAAATCCTTGTCAACCGATCGAAAGGGTTTGAGTAAAGGTAAAGCCTTCAATAGGGTAGGGGAAAACAAATCCTGAATACTGTCGAAAGGCTGTTGGAGTACAGGTGAAAATAGTCGAAATTTTTTCCGATTGTCATCGATGAAATGTTTCAGGTTTTCTGCATCGGTTTTTGAGAAACGGGCAATTTCCGAGTACATGCGCGCCAGGTTTGGCGTTGCCTTGATGTCACTGTGATTTTCAAAAATAAGGTGGTACTGCGGGTCTAGACGAATGAGTTCGATTTCATCATCCAGATTTCTCCCACAACTCGCAAAAATCTGCCGAAGAATTTCTGGGTATAAAAAAAAGGTTGGACCCCGGTCGAATCTGAACCCGTCGATATCAATCCTTCCGGATCGACCACCAACATGGTTTAGCCTTTCGTAAACATCGACCTTGAACCCCTTTGCCGCTAGTAGCATCGAAGCAGCGAGTCCGCCAGGGCCTGCACCCATGATAATTATTGATGGGGTCATCGAAATTTGATTCCTTCGCTGGTTATTAGATTATTTGGCAGTGGGTATTGAATGCGCATTACGCGATTACTTGTTCCCAATTAGTGTAATCGGAATGCGGGTATGAGGCTTTTCTATGAGTACACGGGATTCCAAAAAGTCTGGAGCGCCAAATTTCAAATTGGGATTGCCGCTAAATCCAAAAGGTTCTTCCGGAATCCCAAAAAAATTCTTATCGAATTGCCCATTGTTGTTCAAATCCTGATAGACAATTGCCGCATATCCCGAAGGTTTTATATTGCTAAAACTGACTTCAACACTCTTGCTAGACGCTTTTATCTTGCGGACCAATTGGCAATTTCTTTGCTTAAAGCGAATTGGGTCCACACATAGTGCAATCATTACCGGACCATCGCCCTTTTGCACATTGGTAATATCTACACTGACCGACAGAGCTACAGCTATGGGAGTGAAAATTAAGCAGCCGATACCTGGAAGAATATGGAATCGTATTACTGTCCGATTGATCATTATTTTTTAATCGGCTTCATCGGCTTCGTACCGTACACGTTCTTTACATTTGGGCGCTATGAGAAAATAGAGTAGATGTGACCCACCAATATAAAGGCCGTAATACAGTAACGTGTTATCAAGCGGAATCGAATTGGTTGCAGAATACACCCTTGTTCCAAATCCACAAAGAATCAAAAACAGCCCCATCAGCAATGCCTCAGCGTAACCATTTTTGGTATAACGTGTCATCCATAGCACCAGCTGAATCCCTGCGAGGTTGGTGGTGATAATCAAAAGATTATTCCGCAAAGGTCCATAGAAATATAATTCTTCCCCAAAGAGTAGTGAAGGGTTATTGAGCAAAGCAATCGAGCCAATAATTTGGGCAAGAACAGCAAAATTGAAATTGATCCACACAGCTTTTTTAAGAAGCAACATCAATGACTACTCCGCATAGAATTTCTCGATCGATACTTACATGACGCATCGTTTAAATGACCAGTCTTGTTCACCATACTTTGTGTTAGATAGAAGAATCTACGACTCCGAATGGGACTCTATTGTAACGGTAAACCATGATAAGTCCAATAAAAAATAAAAGATATTGGACAAAACTTGACTTATATAGAAATTTACTAATAATACGGTATTAAATACTTGATTCGAAAATTGATCGATCCAGTATGCGAACAGTCGTTTAACGAATTCAAAGATAATGTGACCGGAATGCGTATCGTTTTGGCGTATGCTAGGTCAGGAGGTGAAATTTTGATCAATAAATGGAACCTAGCGGAAATCATTAAGTACACAATACTGGTGTCAGCATTTCTATATTTAGTGCCTTGGATAGGGTCGAGTCTTTTTCAAAACAAATATGAAGAGCCGGATACCATCACATTGGTGGATTCCAAACTAGAAATTCATAAAAACCGATCCCATGAGGCTTTTATCCAATGTAATAAGTGGGTGGTCCAAGACGTGGGTGAATTAGCTGAAATTGAATTTTTGAGCAATGATTACAAGGCCTGGAACTTGTCATCGGGTAGATATTTAATTCAATCCCAATTTTGGGTAAAAGATGAGACGGGCGACAACTTACTAAAGGAATATGCTTGCAGGATTCAGTTTATTGCTAGCGGTGAATGGCAACTTCAAGGGTTGAATCTCAAAGATTCTTAAACAAGATTACGTTATCTCTTATTGGAGCTAAAGGTAATCATTGCTGTATTGATTAATTGTCAGGCACTATCTATCGAGTCCGGTCCCCCTCCTGTCTTGATAGACGGTTCCCTCCGAGTGCATTGTCCAATCGGAGGGGGCCACTTCTATGATTTTTGACACCATGATTTTACAATGAGGTGTTGAAGGGAAAAAGCCATGTAGAGTCTATCTCGTATTGCAAGATAGCAGTGTCAGATTGGGTTATTAATGTGTGAGAAAATCAATAAGGCCCAGGAAGAATAGTGGGATCAATGAATTATATTGCTAGATTGGACTTCACATCGATTTTGGGTCATGGATATTAGATTAGCTATTGCTTGGCATATAGAGTAACTCAGACAGAATCCGGGTAGCCGCTCTTCTGGAACGTGGCGATGTAGTCTTAGGGTTTTTCGCTACAGTGTTTTGTGGTCGCCTTCATGAATGGTTACTGCATTTTTAAGAAACGGGATGATTTGTAGTGCTTTTTATTTTGCTAGAATCGTTCAGACCCAATTCGGTTGGATTGGTTGTTAATTAAGGCAAGTATTCGCTTTATAATGATTGAATATTTAATTTAATTTGGTTCATCTTTCTGATGATTTCTATTCTTGGGTAGTGGCCTAATTGTTATTAGATATGTGCTCTTTGAGCTTTGTGTTCTCCCATTTAGATTTTTTGGTGGGGTGGAGTTCCAGTTGTTTTAGTTCGGTGTCTTATTCAGTGTGTTCGAAGAGCAATGTTAGCGAATTTGGGTGGTTTGACTATAATTAGACCAATGAATTTATTGTTAATTAATTAGTAGAAGGTGTCTGATCGAAACGGTTATTTTTGCGAGTTAGTTAATGCAGCAAGTGATTTTTGTTTGTTGATTGAACACGTGGAAATATACGAGAACAGGCAATGGCTCGGTGATATGGGCCGGTTATTATCTCGATTGCAAATGGCGATGACGCATTTGGACGATCGCAGTATCGAGTATAGTTATTTTTCGGTTCCAGATTTAGGGGAAAGATTCGAACTGTATTGCAAATTGAACGACAAATTGGGCGAGCGCGATGCCTATATGTTGGAATTTGACACAGATGATGATGTAGTCGATATGACAGGAAGCTTGGCGGGTGATTTTGCCGATATATATTTTGAATTGAAAAGAGGCCTAAATCTTAGTCTATCCAAAGACATCAAGCAGGAAGACAGTCTCCTCATGTGGCAGACCGGATATATTCTCGTGTGGGGTAGGCAGCTTGTGAATGCGCAAAAGCAACTTTTTTCGCTCAGGGCCGCTAATCAGATTTGATATGTCTTTATGTTGTGATATCGCCTCAATCATCTTCTGATTTTGCGGTGTGTCGAAATCAAACATCCAATCAACGCTACGAAGATGGATAAAACACTGGTGATATCCATTAGATAAACCCCAAAATAGAGGTGAACGAAAGGGACAACTCAAAAAGGTTTCAACGTGGCCAGGAGAACGATTGCAACAAGAAAGAATACCGGTATTTCATTGATCCAACGGAAGAATACGTGGCTATTTTGATTTCTCTCTTGTTTGAAATCTGCCGTCCATTTGCCACAGAAAATGTGGTAGACCACCAATAGTGTAAGTAATACCAGTTTTGTGTGAAGCCAACTACTTTGGCCATACACATCCCAAGCGTATTCGCTTAACATCCAGATACCGAATACCCATGTCAATATCATCCCGGGGGTCATGATGCCATAATAGAGCTTGCGTTCCATTATTTTAAATCTTTCCCGGCTAGGTTGATCGCTGCTGAGGCTGTGATAAACGAAAAGGCGAGGTAGATAAAAAAGTCCCGCGAACCACGTGACCATGAAAATCAAATGAAAAGCCTTTAACCAAAGCATGGTGCATTTAATGGCGAGGGAAATAAGGTATGGTAATTAGTGTGTTCAAAATCGTTCGGCACCATTTCGGTATAATCCTAACCGGTTTATTTTGGACGCAATCGCCCCTCATTCGAAGTATAGGCATCGCAAAGTGCTCTGTAAAGCGGTACTTGGCAGATCATCTTTGAAGTGCCTGCCGCTATAAATGCCGTGGCCATGAGCGGTATGGAAATTTCATGTGCATCGGTGATTTCCATGATCAGTACAAACGAAGTGATGGGAGATTGTAACATTCCAGAAAAGTAACCCACCATGGCGAGTAATATCATAGCGGTAACGGGTGCGACCGGGAACCAGTCAGCTAAGTTGGCGCCGAGTCCGGCACTTATGGATAGTGATGGGACAAAGATACCTGACGGAATCCCGCTGAATGCAGTTGCAATAGTAGCGATCGTTTTTAAAAGTGGGTAAAAAGGATCCATTCTTGATGGATTGTTGAGTATTTCTTTGGTTTCTAGATACCCGGTGCCCAAAGTAATACCACCGGAATAAACAGCTGTAATAGCAATGATAAGTCCACAAAAAAAGGCTATCCCCACAATAGGGATGTGGGTGCTGGAAAGTACTTGCCCACCTTTTATAATAATGATGCTAAAGAGCCCTCCTAAAAGCCCGGCGATAACCCCGCAGAGAGGGATTGCCAGCCAACTGAAACCCCAAGGCATTACTAGAGATTGGTCATCGAAGAAAATGTAGGTATTCAAAAACGCATAAGCGGTGATCCCCGAAAATATTATCGCAGTTAAAACTAAGCTGCTTATTCGTTCTTCCAGCGATCTCCCCATTTCTTCAATCGCAAAGACTATACCGGTGAGTGGGGCACTGAACATTGCGGCGAAACCGGCTGCGCTACCGGCAAGTATCAGCCCCTTTTCGAGATAATGGGCAGGAAACCTCACCGCTTTACCGAGTGATGTCATGATCGAGGCGCCTATTTGAACCGATGGTCCTCCTAAGCCAACAGATGCACCGGAAAATAGACCCATAATCGGGAGGATCATTTTCCCAAGGGCAATACGAATTGAAACCAAACGGTTTCTCTCCTCGAGTTTTTCATCGATTTCTAGGGCGGCTTTTACTTGCGGGATACCACTGTTTTCAGACCCTGGAAAAAACCGGTAGGTTATCCACGTAGTCAAAGCCAATCCAAGAGGTGCGAGAATAAAACTAAACCAAATTGAATGGTGGTAGATTTTTCTAGATATTGATCCTGACCATTCGCTAAGATTAATGAGGAGAACTATCACCATGCCGATTAATATTGCACCAGCCCAAAATACCAGCCGTTGCCTCCAGGTTGTGGGGGAAAACAATGGGTGAGATGATGCGGTATTGAATTTATCGCGAATAGATTGGGTAATCTTAAGCAAAGATTGTATCATTAGAATTCAAGCGTTAATGTCCATTTGGACCGAAATTTCAGCTGAGTACCTAATCTCCTTTTTAAACATTTATAGGATTCAGAATACTTCACAATATGATTAATGCAGGTATAGTTGGGGGTACCGGTTATACCGGTGTTGAATTGATACGTATCCTGGCTCACCATCCCAAAGTTAGAATAACAGCTGTCACTTCACGGTCAGACAAAGGCGTTGCGGTGAGCGAATTATACCCCAACTTGCGAGGTGCGGTTGATTGCGTTTTTTGCGAGCCCGATGTGAAATTCCTTATGGAATCAGCATGTGATGTGGTGTTTTTTGCAACTCCGAATGGCACGGCTATGGGTATGGCCCCGATATTGTTAGATGCTGGTATAAGGGTGGTCGATCTATCGGCGGATTTCAGGCTCAAGGATCCAGAGGTATGGGAAAAGTGGTATGGCGAACCTCATAGGTGCCCAGAGTTATTGGAACAAGCCGTATACGGTTTGCCCGAAACCAGCCGTGATCAGATTGCGGAGGGACAGCTAATCGCTTGCCCGGGATGTTACCCAACAGCAGTCCAATTGGGGTTTATGCCCATTATAGAAGCCGATTTGGTGGATAGCGAGCATCTGATTGCCGATGTCAAATCGGGATTGAGTGGGGCGGGTCGCAAAGCGCAAGTGACGGCATTGATGAGTGAAGTTGGGGAGAGTTTTAAAGCCTATTCAGCATCCGGACATCGCCATTTGCCGGAAATTTGTCAGGAATTGGATAGGTTTTCGCGCCACTCTGTTAGTTTGACATTTGTACCCCATCTGGTTCCTATGATTCGAGGGATCCATGCAACTCTGTACGCTACTTTACGTGATAAGGATGTGGACATACAGGCTATATTCGAGAAACGTTATGCTACCGAAATATTCGTGGATGTACTTCCTAAAGGAGCCCATCCACGTACCGGGGATGTTAAAGGCTCGAACCGTTGTCAGATTGCCCTTCACCGCCCACAAAATGACCAAGTCATTGTCGTGCTATCGGTTATTGATAACTTAGTAAAAGGTGCGGCGGGGCAGGCCGTACAATGCATGAACTTATCCTTTGGGTTTGATGAATCGCTAGGGTTAAATGCGTTTGGGATTTACCCATAATATTAAGGCTTGGGGATTGGTGCTAAGAGGACGTGGTGCAGGATTTTAGAAGAATTATGTTCTTGACCTCGATTTTCCTGAAAACCCTATTCAAATTTAGGAGGTAGAATTTTGGTGTTAACAATTGGGCACAAGCTCATTTTCCAACCGACTATGGCTCGGCGGACCAGTAAAGTTTTAATTGTGATAGCTGTAGTTTTAGCTTTTGCGGGTGGGTTACTGGTGGGGCGGTATTTCGTAGACAAGTCAGCCCAAGCTGCGCTTGACGAAAGAGAACGGTTGTCAACGGAATTCGAGCGAATATCAAAAAGTGATACCAAAAAAGGTAAGGAAATCGCGATTCTTCGAAGCTCTAGTGAAATTGATCGACTAGCCGTTCAACACGCTCAAAATTCAATGGCTGAGCTCCAGGATGAGTTGTCGGAGACTCGGCAGGAACTTGCATTTTATCGTCGTATAGTTTCGCCTGAAACTAAGGATAAGACCCTCTTTATTCAAGATTTTAAGATTATTCAAGGGACAATACCCCAATTTCGCCTGGCACTATCTCGGGGAATCGGTAAAAAAGGTGTTGTTAAAGGGTTGGTTCATATGACGTTTAAAGGTAAGTTAGCGGGAAAGGACAGAACATTAAAATTGGCGGATATCGCCAAAGATCATAATGGGAAGCTTGCTTTTAAGTTTCGGCATTTTCGGTTACTTATTGGATCTTTTTCATTTCCAGATGGATTTGTCCCAGAAATAGTGACTGTGCAGGTTGTGCCTAAATCTAGAGGTGCAAAAAATATCACTAAAAATTGGAGTTGGAACGAACTGACCAAATCTAATGATCCGGGTTTAGGAGCAAAAGTTTGAAGAGCAGATAAATTCGAATACCAGAAACAGCCTACTAAGCTATCGATTATCGTTATTTGGTCTACACTGCAATTATAATAGACGCCAAAAGTGTCGGTTTCGTGAAAGCTTTTATTTATCGTAACAACCAATAGTTTAGGAGGGGGTGTTGTAATGTTTGGAAAGAAGGGCCAGAAAAAAATGAAGGAAAATCAAATTTCTACTGTAATAGGGCAAGGCACGGAGATACGGGGTGACGTGGTTTTCTCGGGTGGTTTGCATATCGACGGTAGAATCAAAGGGAATATCAAAATACGAGGTGATCATCACACCGTTGTGTCTTTGAGTGAAATTGGTGTAATCGAAGGAGAGGTGAATGCACCGTTGGTCATTCTGAATGGCGAAGTGCAGGGTAACGTATATGCTTCGGAGCGGATAGAATTAGCGCCCAAATCGAAAGTTTTTGGTGATGTGAGCTACAAACTCATCGAAATGTCCGAGGGTGCATCGGTTAATGGCCGGTTGATTCATATCGAAGATCTGGATGCAGCCGTACCAGAAAAAAAAGATGTAAACCCAAAAATCGAACAACAGCCTAAACTTAGTCAGGAGAATACGTCGTCGTTTCGCCATGATAAGCGGAAAAGCGAACGAGTTAAAGATCACAAAGCAGAGCGCGCTGTTACAACTTGACGTTAGATATTCCGCTGGGTCATAATTCCTCATTGCTTTGCTATGAAATAGAGATTGGAAATGGGTGAAAGTCAAAATGCGATTGTTGTTACGGATAACGCGGCGAATCGGGTTAGTCAAATAATAGCGGATGACGCTGAAGAAAATCTAAATTTGAGGGTGTATATAACGGGTGGAGGGTGTTCAGGCTTCCAATACGGGTTTACCCTCGACAAAGACGTTCAAGACGACGACACCAAAATCGAAAATGGAGAGGTTACTGTGTTGGTTGATTCAATGAGTATTCAGTATTTGGCCGGTGCAGAAATTGACTACAAAGAAGATTTGTCTGGCGCACAATTTATTATTCGTAACCCAAACGCTTCTACAACCTGCGGTTGTGGTTCATCCTTTTCGGTTTAATCTTCGATACAAAACTGCAGCCCGGATCTCCATAAAATCAAAGGCCGCGGTACTTTTTCGGTAGCGGCAGGGTGAAGCCCTAAGGGGGATATTTGTCAAAGCAGTACCTTCTTACATGTTAATGCGCGACTATCGAAGCGCTATTCTGTTCCTATATTATCCTTTTGTTTCTGCTGCTACTACGTCTCGTCGCTATTCACTTGGATTGCGCGACCAAAACAGTCCTTATATTTTCTAATTGGCTGAGCAATGGCTGTGTGGATGTTTTGAAATCGGCTAAATATTGTTTCGCGATAGGCTTTGATTTGGGGAGCTTAATAGTCAAGGGGTTTTTATGGATGCCATTTACTCGAAATTCGTAGTGCAGGTGTGGGCCGGTTGCCAAACCGGACTTTCCGACATATCCGATAATGTCTCCTTGTTTTACGCGGGTACCAGTTTTACGTTTGCCATTGTATCGTGACAAATGAGCATACAAGGTACTATATTTTTGCGCATGGCGAATTATTACGGTTCTCCCGTAACCACCTTTGCGTCCACGATGTACAATTTTTCCATCCCCTGTTGCACGTACTGGGGTCCCTGTGCGCGCTGCATAATCTACCCCTTTGTGTGCCCGAATTCGATTAAGAATGGGGTGGCGTCGCCGCAAATTAAAGCGCGAACTGATACGGGCAAAGTCTACCGGTGATCTCAAAAAAGCCTTGCGGAGGGATTTCCCGTCGGGTGAATAGTAATCTGAGCGGCCGTTGGGCGCGGTATAGCTTAGCGCTTGGTAATTGATGCCACGATTTTCAAACTCCGCCGCAATAATTTCGCCAGTTTCGAAGAGTTCACCGTTTAACAAAATCTTTTCGTAGATTATCGTAAATTGGTCGCCTACTCGCAAATTGAGCGCGAAGTCGATATCCCATGCAAAAATATTGGCCAGTTGCATGATGAGCTTGTTTGAAAGTCCGGCTTTTTTTGCATCGACATACAACGAATTTTTGATCAGTCCGTGGGCATATGCTATTTCGGTCTGGGTTTCTTTACTCACCTTTTTGGCCGTAAATCCAGAATCTGACCTCGATATGATGATCGACTGTATGGGGTTTTTTTCTAATAAGAGTTCGACGAGATTGCCCTGACCATCAATTCGGATTTTTAATTTTTGTCCTGGGCGAATTGAGTTCAATTTTCGAGTCAAATGATTGGTTTCAATCATGTGGTGGAGCGTGGTTTTGGACAAACCTAATTTGGAAAAAATAATGGCTAAATTTTCTCCCGATTTTATTGTATGCTCGATCAAGGATTCCGATTGGTTAGATGACTGTTGTGGAGGTTGTGGTTTTTCTTGCCGTTCTGGAAGCGTTAAGGATTGAACGATTCTTGACTGTTGGGGTTTAGCTTTTGAATCGTCAGACGTAGCGTTTATTAACGCATGGCTGGCAGTAGCAATGATAGTGATACCTAAGCCGAGGATTAGGGAATTTATTAATTTATTTTGCACAACTCGAGTCCGTATTTTATAGTCGAGATCGATAAACCATGGATTTTCAATTCTTAAAAACCTAAATCCGTGACTTCACTACACATAGGGTACAAGATACCTGTAGCACATAGCGGTCAAAAAAATACCCAATTAACCTAATTGGGTGAAGCTAAGATTTTTTGATACCCTGTGATACAGATATCTTGCATCCTACGATCCGCATTGAAGTCACGGATTATGCTTATAGTTTAGGGCATTTGGTCTCTGTCGCCAATAAAAAATGTCTAAATGAATTCAAAGAGTAGTAATAGGTTTTTAAAAATTCTATTGTTGTTAACACGTAACCATAAGATAACAAATAATAAAATGCCGAATTCTGAAATGTTAACGCTTTTAAAAAGGGGAGCCGAAGAAATTCTTGTTGAGTCGGAATTGGAGCAAAAATTGAAAACTGGAATTCCCTTGCGAGTTAAAGCCGGTTTCGATCCGACAGCGCCGGATTTACATCTCGGTCATACAGTATTACTTAATAAACTTAAACAATTTCAGGATCTTGGTCATGAGGCTATGTTCCTCATAGGTGATTTTACAGGGATGATCGGTGATCCCACCGGCAAGAATGTTACACGCAAGACGTTGACCCGAGACGAAGTTAATGCAAATGCGACAAGCTACCAGGAACAAATTTTTAATATTCTTGATCCCGAAAAGACAACAATTATGTTCAATTCCAGCTGGATGAATGAGATGAATGTTGCCGATCTCATAAAGCTTGCGGGAACTCACACTGTTGCTCGAATGCTCGAGCGTGAAGATTTCGATAATCGTTACAAAAACTGTCAACCAATCGCGATACATGAGTTTCTTTACCCGCTGATACAAGGCTATGATTCCGTTGCAATGAAGGCAGATGTGGAGCTCGGAGGAACCGATCAGAAATTTAATCTATTGGTAGGTAGGCGTTTACAGGGGGTCTATAAACAATCGCCGCAAATCGTATTAACAATGCCGATTTTGGAGGGTTTGGACGGGGTTCAGAAAATGTCTAAGTCGCTTAATAACTACATTGGTATCAGCGAGCCACCTGATGAAATATTCGGTAAAATTATGTCTGTTTCTGACCAATTAATGTGGCGGTATTTCGAATTGCTGAGTTTTCGGTCGATGGCTGAAATCAATAAATGGCGCGATTCGTGTCTTGAAGGTGCTAATCCACGTGACTATAAGGTTTTGCTAGCCCAGGAAATCATCGAGCGTTTTCATTCAAAGGTGTCGGCAAATAGAGCCTTGGAAAATTTTGAAGCACGCTTTCGCCATGGAGCTCTGCCAGACGACCTGGTGACCCAACATCTGAAGGCTGTTGGTTCCAGTTACGCGATCGCTAATTTATTAAAGGATGCTGGATTGACAAGGAGTACGACGGAAGCACACCGGATGTTGAAACAAGGGGCAGTTCGTATTAATGGTGAGCGAGTTTCAGATTCGAAACTCAACATTTCTTCAGGTACAACTCATATTTTTCAAGTCGGCAAAAGGAGATTTGCGAAAATATCAGTTGAGTAGTCGAGAGTGGAGGCTACGAACGGTGTAAGCGTATAATGGAAACCAGAAAGGAGAACCCTAATAGTAGAGTTATTCCCAGGGTTAAAAAAAATGCGATATTGTGAAATGACGTAAAGTCAAAAATCAACGTTGACATTGTGAAGGAGAAGATCCATTTTGAAAATGGACTTTGGTATTCTTTGTATACAGTTGGATTCGAGAATTTGATATACAAAACGAATAAATATCTAAACGAGCCCGGGATTAGAATCCAGAGACCAAATTGGCTTTTAGTGAATAACAAAAGACAGAGTGTGAGCATGAATAAGGCATCAACTTCTTTGTCAAAGTATTCGCCGAATTCCGACTCAAGATTCGTTTTTCGAGCGACGTAACCGTCTACGCCGTCCAGGATCAAAATGAAGATAGATGCGATTATCACCCATTCATTGGGTATATTGGCGAACATTAATAAAACCAGGATCCCTACTAGCCTGAATCCAGTAATAGTGTTGGCAAAACCGAATGTTTGATTGGGGGTCCAAAAAGGACGGCAGCACACAATCAATGTCGTAAATGAAGCTAATGCCCAGGGCGAAAAATAGCCAATGGGTAAGAATACCAGAATGGTCCAAACACCTACTAACATTGCTAGTGCATGCCATTCTGACCAGGTTACTAAATGGTTTTGTAAATTAGATTTGTGTTCTAAGTCCATAGATTGTCTGGACGGGATCTCTGATTTTTTTAATGACGGCGTTGGAAAACGTTATCGTACAATGATTGCAGGCGGGCTTGTCCTCCACCAAAATCACCCATCCAATATATTGAAAGTTCAAATGCGAAGAGTATATCGAATCCAGTGAATTGGGTTAACCATTCTGGGATACGTATTTTCGTGGCAATATTTCTTATCGCCATCATTCTTTTTAATTCGGATCGAAGTAAAATTTGGGAAGAATTGTGGCATATCAATCTTTCCATCTGTGGTGTGATGGTGATCGTCAATGTGTGTCTGGTAGGGTTATTTGCCAAACGATGGGCAATAGTTTGTGCCGCTTTGGGTATTCAAGCTCCTTTTTTCTGTTATTTCAAAGCAATTTGGGCGAGTCAATTCGCCGGTCAATTAGGTCCTACTCTGGTTATGGCGGAGGGAGCTCGATACGCTATGGTTCATGATTATGGAGGAAGGTGGCCAACTATCACAAGTCAAATTATAGATCGGTTATCTGGACAGTTAGTTTTGTTTGGGATAATTCTCGTTTTATCACCTTTTTATTTCAGCTTGTCCGGTATCAATTTTGAAAAATGGATTTGGTTGGTATTTGTTGAACTATTGTTATTGGGCCTGATTGGGAAATGTATGTATCCACGATTGTGCATTAAGGCTGATTTAAACCGAGAAACTCTAAGGGATATTCTAAATTTACGTTCGTCTCCTGGGCACTACCTGATTTCTATATTGATTCAAACCCTTTTGATCGCCAATTTGGGATTGGCCGCATTCGCACTAAATACAGAATTTGACAGTTTCAGGTTTCTATTGCTGGCTCCGTTGGTATTTGGCGCTCTAACTTTTTTGCCTATTTCTATTTCTGACTGGGGGACGCGTGAAATGACCACGCTATTGATCTTAAGTAACTTAGGGATGGAAGCGGAACAAATTGTTTTGTTTTCGTTGTTATTCGGGCTAATTAATTTCCTCAGTGCCTTACCGGGTGGATTTAGCCTAATTCGATCGGGTTGATGTTGTACCTCCGTAGGGGAAGATCGATACAGTAAAAATTATCCACGCTTCGACAGAAGTATCCGGCAAAGCGTGGATTTATGGTTTGTTATATCGAAATAGAGCTAAATCCTTAACTCGAATGCAACAATGTATCGAGGCGGTCGAGGTCATTGATCACCCGCCACGAACCTTCGCCAGATTCGATGCGCTGTTGCCAGTTTTCTAGACGCGTCATGTATTTGCGAGGGTCTTTGTTGTCCTTTGCCAGTTTGGAAACATTGACAGCAACGACCTTGAAGCCATCGAGCACAAAGGGAATATCCCGGACATAGCCTTTTGGTAGGTCTTCTTCTAAGTCGGAGAAGATGATGATGGTTTTGCCGTCAACACTTTGTTCATTTAAAAATTCGATTCCCTGCAAAAGACCTCCGGTAACGTCTGTATAGGCTGCCGGGCGAGCTGATTTCACAAAATTATCGATCGCATTGCGAAATCGACGTTTCTGTTGATTGGTGGTGCTTGGTCGATCATCAAATCGGACCTTAGCAATAATATCCTTCTCACTGAAACTACCTGTATCAATCCGGGCTACAGCAAAAGCATCGCCAGGGTCTAGTTTGGACAAAATGACATTTATAATTTTTTGGGCTTTTCCTAATTCCTGAGTGTAAGTTCCCGATGTGTCAACAATCATATACACACCTTCGGTACGAGGGCCTGTTTGCTCGGGAGTTGAGCAACTCGTCAAGATTGTTATTAAAATTATTTGGCTAAAAGCGATCAGCATTTTCATGAGTGTGCCCCTTTTACAGCTAAAGTGGAGTGATGGTCGTTTTCATCATTTTGTCCCCGAACGGGGCTCGCAGAACGTTGCCCTCGATTGGTGACAAGGCGTTCGATCCATAACGGCGCGAATGCTAGCAAATCGTATAGATGAAGGAGCGTATGTCCAACGTATCGACAGAAATTACCCATTAACCTTGATAGATAGGCCATGCTCCGCAGTAACGAGACTCCAAGACTGCCCATAACAGTACGAGATGAATGAATAAAGGTTTCCAATGGAATAGCCATGAATACCAAGGCAAAAGGTAAAATGAATCCCATTCCCATTTGTGCGACCGTAGTGATCCAAAGGTATTCCGAGGCGATTACACCCTCTCCACCGCCTCTGAGTATGGCATTCGTGGCGAGATCGTCCTGCATAATGATTTCGCGCATAAAGGCGAGTCCCGCCTCGACACTAGCGAGAGAAAATAAAATTCCAAAAGTGATCCACAGCATCCGAATGCGCATATTATCTTTAAGCGCTCTGATCACTGGAAACATACGAGTAATTCGCAAAGATTCCATAAGGAACAATCCCATTGATATTTCAACTAGGATAATTACCAGTGCTGAAATATCCGCGACTTTAAAAGCTCCTATAAAACTTGTTCCCCCGACCATTTCGGCCATTGGTCGGGCAATTAAGTGAAAGTTGATCATTGCCCCACCAGCGGCTATTAATAGGACAAATCCTGAAACGAAAAAGTCGGTTAGCGAGGAAGATGATAGTTTGTTCATTGCATGATCTGTTTTCCCCATAATCGCTTCTTGATCTTGCATATTTTGATCGACAACTTTTAGGCGTTCTTGGAGGCTATTGATGCTTTTGTCGGCGGTGGTTAGAGATTGATTGACGTCTCGCCATTCAGGTACCATCTTTCTCAACAATTCATGACGCTTTCTGCAAGTATTCCGATATTCTTCAATTGCAGTCTTCTGGGCATCGTTTAAAGCTGTTTGGATGTTCCCAAGAATTTTGTGAACGGTGGGATCACCGTTGGATTGTATTTGTGCTATTGCTTCAACAGCCTTTACCCATCCTGGGGGATCTGGTGGAACATCAGTGCTTTGGTGATATTCCTCATCGATTTGGCTTATGGTTTCGGTGAGCTTGCGACGGAGTTCAGGAAAACCTGCGAGATCGTTTCTGACAGTTGATTCAATGCGTTCAAATTCCCGAATAATTATGTGTTCAGCTCCCTCACGCCCCGCGGCCAACAATACTGCTTGGTTGCGTTCCGCAAGTTTGCTTTGGGCACGTATAAGTGAAGTAGAGGAAAGCTTGAATGCGTTATGTAAAACACGAGTAATCGATAATATTAGTTGGTGTGCGGAAGATCTCGACAGGTATGCCAAGACACTCAACAAGATGAACCAAATCACACCCGATAGAAGGGGATTTGGTACGATAAAAAAGATATTTTCAAATGACATTGGGGGACTCCAATATTAAGGGCTTAAGAACGAATTATCGGTAGAATTTAGGGTGTTAAAACAAAGGATAGTCAAGATTTTGATTCAATCCGGGATTGGGTAGGTATTTCTTGCTCTTGAGCAGGAAAATTACCGGAAATGTTGAATGCGATTGAAAAATGCTGTCTGAAACCCACAAGTTTTTGAGACTCTCAGTGCTTTCTCTTTGCTAGGGATGGCAGCTTTTTCTGTATTGCCTGGGATATCCTAACCAAACACATTGACAAAACGATAAATACGGCAAAGAAAAATAACTTCAGTCTCATTTTCAATTCACTCTGAGTTTTCAAATTAATCGGTAATGCGTGAATTTTGCATATTCCACGCATTACCGAGTTTCAGATTTAAAAACTTTAGTCAACACATGCTAAAGCAAATGTGCGTCAGTTCACGTCTAACGGTTAAGCATCAAAGCTGAATTGGAGGTTTAAGGATAATAACCGGATTTGGATGGGTTGCATTAAATTGATTGACGCTAATCACTAGCGAAACAAGGGAATCAATATGGCGAAATTTATTGAAGTGATATTTATTCTCTACCCGTCGATATATACGACATTATGACGGTCCAAAAACATTCCAAATACGTTGAGGCGGATGTTGTGGGAGTTACTAGGTGGATTGAATAGTGCTCTACATTTTTGTTTCATAGGGATTAATCATGTGTGGATCGGTTTCCATGGAGTGTTCCCATTTTGGGTGGGATTTCAGAGGGAAATACATTTTTAGTTCGGATTGAATTATATCGAGATCAATCTGTTCGATATCAATACCATCTTTGTTTTCGAGTTCAAGATCATCGTGGCATGAATAGATGAATGCTAACAGATAGTTTTTATCGTCTTCGAAATATTCGTTTGGTTTATTCAACTCCCGAAAAGCTTTTTTGAAACTATCAGTGGCCCTATCCTTTCGGTTTAAAGAGTAAAAGGCGTGGCCCTGCAATATGTAGTACTCGGTTGTCCATTGCCCCATGGGACGGATATCAGGCCCCCTTAGACGTTTGATCAATTCCAATTTGGACAAACATTCCTCATGTTTGGATACAACGGCCAAATCCCGCGCTCTTACCCAATTGAAACTAATAATTGGCGTAAGCCACCAGGACAGACGAAAAATATTCATGGAAAAAACTCCTACGTATTGAATATGCGAAGGATGTATATTGAAATAATTCTTGATCGTTGTCGAGAATTAGAAATTGCTGTTGCTCAAAGTAATTGCGTTATCAGGATCAAATATTGCCTTCGGCATTAGCCTTGATTAGGTATGCCAAATCTAATAGGTATTCGGATTTTTGAATGGTTTTTGTTAGTATTCGACTTTTAGAAGTTACCTTTGATAGTGGAAATTCGACACCGAATAATAATTCGATCTTATGCCGCACCACCATTTTCTTGCTAGAGAGATACGTCCGTGAATCGCTATTTCTTGTCGGCGGGTAGGATTTTGAGTGCGCTGCAAAGTGGGTTTGTGAGCTTGCTCCGGCTATGGTCCATTCCTATCGTACTGATGCTGACTGTTGCGTCCGGATATACAACGTATTACGGCATGTCGCGGTTTATAACCGATTGGATCGCGTTGATTATCACGGTTGCTGTGCAGTCAATTATTGTCATTTGTTCTTTGGAAATTGCTACCATTCATTGGAGGGCAAATCGTAGTCGATATTTCCTTGTATCAATTGCTCTTCTGGCTTCAGTGTGTGTTTCCGTTACTTTTTCATATTTTAAGTTTTACGAGATTTCCCAAACCGAAACGCTTCGCATACAAAAATTATCGACGCTTCAGCGAAGTATCGATGAGTTTTTGGATCGTATTTATGCTTCCAAAACCTCTATCCTTGCGGAACAGCGTGATAAGTTGAATCAGGCAAAGCACGATACGAATCTGGCCTATATGGGAAAACATCCGGATATGGCGCCAGGTTATGCAAACCTAGTGGGGAAAGGTGTTTTCTGGAAATATTTCAATGACATTGCAAAAGCTAAGAAAGCCGATCTTGCTGAGCTTGAGGCCAAGTTTATTACTTTGGATCAGAGCATAGGGCAATTACGCCAGACCGTTCGACTGTTAGATCTTGATTCTGCTCGGAGCCAGGAGGAATATCAGGTCGTCTTGACACAATTTTCCTCGGTACAAAAAAGTTTTGACGAATTGGTTACAAGCCAAGGTCGTCGGTCGGTGAGTGCACCTATTTTACCGCCCTATGAAAAGTTTATTCAAACCATTACTCCTTCGTTTAGTATGTGGGAGGGGTTTTCCTGGTTTGCATTTGTTTGTGCTGCGATGGTCGATTTTTTTACCATTATATTGTCCCATCGGCTTGAATCGAATGCTCCAGGTGCTATGACAGATAGCGAGCAAGAGCTCGCTTACCATTGTTTAAGACAGTTTTCAGAATTCAGGATTAATCCGAACGATGAGTTAGAGATTTCCATCGAAAAAAATCAAATTGAGAAAGCTCGTCGTTATCCTGATTGGATGCGTTTATTTGGTACTGCGTTTTTGCTAAACAAAGGTTTTCTTCGCAGAGTTAACACAAGATCAGTAGAGTTTTCCCCGAATCTTTATTCCGTTTTTGCAAAGGTCATGAATGATCAAGCCACTCGGACCGACCGAGTTATCCCACCAAGTGACCAAGCAGATCTTGGGGAAAATGAGAGTTTCGACAATATCGTAAAACGAATGTCTCGTGGATAATCTTAGTTTTTCAAAGTTATTGGACTCTGCTGCTCACGAAGACAGTGAATGGTATCCTGGATTTGAAGGGGATAGGCGGATCGTGAGTTTCCAGTTAGGTCCTTTCCGGCGAAACTTTTCTAGACCACGGAACTTTAGCAAGCGTTTTTACCATCGGGTATACGACCTTAGTATCGAAGATTGGGGAATAAATTGGGATATTTCGATTCTCAGTGGATTTTGTCTTATCCATAGTGAACTCTCAGTGCGATTTCAGGCCACCGTTGAGTATGCGAAGGAAAATATCGATCGACTTCCAGATATCAATCGTCATATCAAAATGAGATTTGGGGGTTTACTCAAAGATGCGACCGAAAATGAGCTCCGCAAGGTGGAAGATGTCGAGTTAATGTCTACGGGTTTAGAGCAAATTGAGGCGAACATTGAAACCCTAGTGAATGAAACCTTAGTGGCTCAAGGTATACAGTGCCGCACCCAATGTAGACTCGACCCGTCATTTAAAGAAATACCGGCAGATTCTCCGGTGATTTCGACAGGACATTTTCAGCACGACCAGACGATGATCCAATTTAGTCGTCGAAATTACGAACTTCAAAATCAACGAGACAAGGAGCGATATCGGCATGAGCGAGAAGAAGAAAGCCTAAGGCTGGACCACCAAGAAAAGGTTATTCAGCAATCGAATCGCGAAAGGGAGTTGGAAAAACGAAGGGAATCTGAGTTGACCGAAAGGATTAAGATGGAACTTGCCGAAAATGAATCGCGGGAAGCAGAACGACAGCGGAGCGAAGCCCAATTGTTTGCCGATCAGCTAACACACACTAATCGGTTGAAGGAGCTCGAAATTGAAGCGGAGCTGCTGGAGAAAAAGCAGTTGTCTAAATCTTCTGATGAAGTGGAAAGCTACGTTCGGCGTGATATCGAACTTCTTGTGCTGAAAAAACAACATGCTATATTAAAACAGGAGATTGAAAAAATTGCGTCCAAAGTAAGGTTTGGATTCAAAAAAAGAAAGTCTACGTTAGCACCCGATGATAAAAACGTAAGCTATAAGCTGCCGAATCCAGGGTCCGATCATGACGACCGATAGGGTTGATGTTCTGTTGCGGTAAATATCGGCAAACAACGAGTGATCGGTGTAGAGTAACAACGTGCTAAAAAAACCTTTAACCGACTGGCCTGAAAGCGGTTTTCCAATGAACGGGTACGGCATTGGTTTTAATCTATGGTGGACTTGTTTTTCCTTTTTAAAGAAAAATACTTATATATTTTAATTGGTTATGAATTTATTGCTTTGCATCAAAAAAGACCATTTTCTAGTTGATAGAGGAAAGGCTTTGATGCATAATAATGCACCTTCTGCTGTTTGACTACCGATATTGTTATGCAGACAATGATGTTAAAAGCTAAGTTGCACCGTGCGTGTGTAACCCATGCGGAATTAGAATACGAAGGCTCCTGTGCTATCGATGGGTCCCTGTTAGATCGGTCTGGAATTCGTGAATACGAACAAATCCAGATTTATAATATAAATAATGGCGAACGGTTTACAACTTATGCTATTCGTGCCGAAGATCAATCGGGTATTATTTCTGTAAATGGTGCCGCCGCACGGTTGGCAGCTCGTGGTGATTGTTTGATTATTTGTTCCTTTGTCGGACTTGATCAAAACGAACTTGAAAAATTTAAACCCGTATTAATTTATTTGAATAGCGAAAATAAGATTATCCGTTCGTGCCATTCTATTCCTGTCCAAGCAGCATGAGTCCGCAGTAAGGGATTAATCCCGTAACCGGAATACCTCGTCATAAGTTGTATCCGAATCATAGTCATTCCAAATCAAACCAGGTTGGGGGACCACTTTGGTGGGAATGGGGAAGGTTATTATGTCGACAAGACCAACGAGTGTACGGCCAAAAAAGTTAACGAATCCGTTAAATGCTCCACCGGTTACTCCAAACAGTGCGTTGTATTCGTTAGTAGCATTTATAATACATTTTGGAATTTCTAGCCAACCTGTAGCGACGTTTGTCGCTCCACCCAAAAATTTGTCCCCTGTTATTGCGGCATAATTGTCGGATTCGAAATAGTAGTATTCTTTAGCCGAACCAATCGATGGAAAAACGGTTAGAAACATTAGGGAACAAGCGAGTGTTGCAGACTTTATGAGTTTAATTTTCATAACAAAAATATATTAGGATGGCTGTATTTGCATTGACTTCCCAAGTATAGCAAAAGCAATTTAGCCTGTATTTCTCATAACTTTCTTAGTGATGGGTGGTGTGGGTGAAAATAAGAAGGAGCAGGAATGTTTGGGCGCGTAAACGTTTTAACAGCAAGTTGAATACTCAACCCAAACACTACGTAGTCAACGTGTGGAAATTTCGTAGCAAAAGTAGCTAGAAAAGTGGGTTAGAACCTTGTGACATCAAAATATCGATTATTTGCTACCACGCCGAAACAATTAGAGTCGTTGTTGGCGGAAGAACTCAGGCAATTGGGTGCAGAAGAGGTTTCAGAGACACCCGCTGGTGTCCATTTTCAAGGTGACTTAAGAATCGCTTATCGGATTTGCTTATTCTCTAGGTTGGCAAATCGAGTGTTATTGATTGTTGCAACATTTCCAGTGTCATCGACCGATGATTTGTACGACCATGTTAAAACTATCGAATGGTCTCGTCATATGGATACCGATTCGACCTTTGCTGTTGATTTGACGGAGAAGCGTAGCGATATTGGGCATACTAAATTTGCTGCATTACGGGTCAAAGATGCCATTGTGGACCAATTCCGAGAGGAGTTTGGGGTTAGGCCGTCAGTCAGTCTCGAACGTCCCAATGTTCGTTTGAATGCTCATATTGATCGTCGTATTGCACAAGTGAGTTTGGATTTATCGGGGGAAAGTCTACACCGTCGAGGATATCGGTCGATCGGGGTTGTTGCGCCGCTAAAAGAAAATCTAGCTGCTGCTATTCTACTTCGAGGGGGATGGCCTGATATCAGTCAAAAAGGTGGTGGTTTTATCGATCCGATGTGCGGCTCAGGGACTTTGGTGATCGAAGCAGCAATGATGGCAGGAGATATTGCACCCGGATTGATGCGAGATTATTTTGGGTTTTTAGGATGGAAAGGACACGACCTGGGATGTTGGGAAGAATTAAAATCCGAAGCGGAGACTCGTAAATCTATTGGGCTAGAAAAACTACCGCCAATTATTGGTTACGACGAAGATAAACGAGCGATCGTAGCGGCCTGGGCCAACGTTGAAAAGGCAGGTTTGCAAGGATATGTCCACATTGAAAAAAAAGTAGCTTTCGATATTGAGCCTCTTCAGTCGTTAAAGGGGAAGCCTGGTTTAATCGCTGTAAATCCGCCTTACGGCAAACGGATAGGAGAAACTCAAGGACTTCGCGAACTTTTCCGGCAGTTCGGAGCAACGCTCAAGCAAAAGTTCGTCGATTGGCAGGCTGTAGTGCTAATTGAAGACTCGGAGCTTGGGTTTCAGCTGGGAATTCGATCTAAACGTCCTTATACGCTTTACAATGGTACGATTGAATGTAAGTTGCTCAAATTTAGCATCGATGAAGATCGTTTTTTTGAGCCCAAAGAAACCGACGTTGTTAGCCAAGAAGATTACGCGGGTAGCATTTTAAGAAAGGCTTGGTGTATCAATGAAAATCAGCTTTTCGGCTCTGAAATGTTTGCGAATCGGCTAAAAAAGAATTCAAAAAATCTCGATCGCTGGGCGCGGCGAGAAGATGTCGATTGTTATCGCCTGTACGATGCAGACTTGCCGGAATATGCCGTGGCGATCGATCTTTATCAAGGAAAAGAAAAATGGGTTCATGTGCAGGAATATAAAGCGCCACTGAGTGTAGATGCGAAAAAAGCGGAACAGCGCTTGATCAGTGCGATTTCATATATTCCGAAAGTCTTAAAAATACCTCAAAAAAATATTTTTCTGAAAATACGCACACCCCAGAGGGGTAAAAGCCAATACAGTAAATTGGCCGATACCCGCCGTTTTTTTCAAGTACGTGAGGGCCAATGCCAACTTTTAGTTAACTTTCAAGATTACTTGGATACAGGGTTGTTCCTGGATCATCGGCGCACCCGGGAAATGATTTCAGAAATGGCAGTAAATAAGCGTTTTTTAAATTTGTTTGGGTACACCGGGAGTGCAACAGTTCATGCGGCACTGGGGGGTGCGAAATCGACCACCACGGTGGATTTATCAAATATGTATCTATCATGGGCGAAAAATAACTTGTTTTTGAATCAAATCAAAGGTGAACATCATCGGTTGATTCAGGCTAACTGTCTTAATTGGATCGAGGAAGCCACGCAAAATAAATTCCTAAAAGGCCATTACGATCTTATTTTTCTTGATCCTCCAACCTTTTCTAATTCTAGTAATATGGATACAGACTTTGATCTGCAGCGTGATCACAGTGGGCTAATACAGAAAGTTATGAAGTTATTGTCGTCCAGTGGATTGTTGATGTTTTCAACTAATTCCCGAAAGTTTCGGATGGACGAAAAAGTTTTGAAAGGTTTTCGGATCGAAGATATATCGCGTTCTACAATTCCAGAGGATTTCTCTAGAAAACCAAAAATTCACTATTGCTGGAAAATCAAAAATTTGTAAATAGATAACAATGAACAGGGTTCATCTGCACGCTTCTGGTCGCGTTCAAGGCGTGTTTTTTCGTGTTTCAACGCGCCAAAAAGCAAAGGAGCTGAATATTTCTGGGTACGTGCAAAACTTAAGCGATGGAAGTGTAGAAATAGTTGCTGAGGGTGGGGATCAAGAAATTGAAGCGTTTGTTAGGTGGTGCCGAGAGGGACCGCCTAAAGCCGACGTATTGTCATTACAAATTCAAAGCGAGCCGGTATCAAATCGGTTTAATGGTTTTAATATACGTTGATAAATGATAATAACTTCTAAATGTTGGATTGCTCGATTAACAAACATCGTCAGTGTTTCAAAGTTAGTCTGGTTTGGATGGTTTTTCATATTGGTTTCTGGATGTATCTATTTACCAGATAAAGTGGCCGCAGAATTGTCTGCACCTGATGGAGTGAGAGCTAATAACTATTTAATCCAAACGCTAGAAAACCCAAAAAAGGCTTCATCCAAAACCAATTGAAGGAGCGGTGATGGGTCGAGTTTTAGTGTGGTTTTGTTTAGTTCTTTCGGTTGGTGGATGTGCTCATTTTCTCGAAGGACGATTTGCGCAAGATCGTGGATTTAATGTGTACGACATGCGGACGGGATCTGCGGAAAAAGTCAATTTGAGTGGTTTGTCGCTGGATTCAGGTCAAATTGTCCTCGCCGAATCGGGTGGTCCTTTAAGTTTGTTTTTCTCATTGTTTGCTCAGGAATACTCTGCCACCGGGCATGGTGGAATATTGATGTTGGAGAATGGTCGCCCATTCGTGTACGAATCGGTTGGTATTGTCAAACCCAGTTTTTTTAACCCACCTACAGTTGGTGTAAGTGGCGGTATACGTCGTACCAAACTTCGCAAATTTCTACGTCGAAATATTTATACCGAAATTCACAATCCTCCAGCCGACGTTGATCGATCGAAGATGATTGAATTCGTTCGCCGTCATTTTGAGGCAAAAACGCCATTTGACGCCTATTTTGATTTTTCTGAGCACAAGAGGTTGTATTGTACTGAAATGATCGCATTGGCTCTTGAAGCTGGTGGTTCAGATCCTGTGGAGTTGACTAAGAATCGGCGTAATCCTTCTTTGGAGGTGGCGCGTGATTGGCTCGGGATTTCTAACGCAGGCGGTGTATTGGCTCGATCGTTAGTGCTCGACGGAGTTCTGGTTGCGATTGCCACCAACCAATCCGATTTGACCGAGGCCCTCGTGGAAGTTGGGGTTATGGAGGAATTACATCGCCGGTTTACTGTAAGTCAGAAGTTAGGCAACTTATTCGCATGGAAGTTTGGCGCTTTGGCGTATCGGGATGATATCAAACGTCTGATCAAAAAAGCGCATAGTGCGTTTGATTCCTCGGACCCTATCACCAATAGATTTGAAATATCCGAAAAGGTTAGTGTTTTGGCGGAAGGTTTTTATGGACCGACACGATGAAATTTTGCGAATCCTAATGAGCAAAAAAAATTGAAAGGTAAGATTCAAAAGTGAGCGTTCTGATGCTAAATAGCACTGACTTGGTGCGTTTTGTGGTCGAGATAGTGTAGCGCTTGGTTTAAAAATTTCGACTAGAAAAATTATTTAAACCGTTAATATTAAAAGAATAAAAAGGGTTGAAATGAGTGATATTATAAATGGCGCATGATGGTTGGGTAGATATGGTAAGAAAATTGCTTAATCGTAATCAAAAAAAGATTTAGTTAAATTTTGAAGTGGTTTGGGATTACTAAGGGGGGATTTTTATGAAACTAGTTACAGCAATATTGAAACCGTTCAAACTGGATGACGTTCGGGAAGGCTTGTCGGAGGTGGGTGTCTCGGGGGTGACTGTAACCGAAGTGAAGGGTTTCGGCAGACAAAAAGGACATACGGAATTGTATCGCGGTGCAGAATATGTGGTGGATTTTCTACCCAAAGTAAAATTGGAAGTGGCCGTTGATAACGATAAATTGGATGAGGTGGTAGAAGCAATTAGTAAAGCTGCCAACACCCAGAAAATCGGTGATGGGAAGATCTTTGTATCGAATCTTGAGCAAGTGATCCGTATTCGGACAGGAGAAACCGGCGCTGAAGCATTATAAAACTTTAAGTCGCTTCCTAAAGTTGGGTCGGTGGAAAGGCTTATAACAACCTTACTGGGGATTTCCGAATAAATATAGAGGAGAGGGGAATTTGATGAACAAAAATAAATTCATAGGGCCTTTACAGGTTCTACTGTTATTGCTGGTACCGTCCATTTCTCGGGCGGAAGATGTTTTGAGCAGTGGTGATACTGCTTGGATGCTCACTGCGACCGTATTGGTGCTGTTTATGACCATACCTGGGTTATCATTGTTTTATGCAGGCATGGTGCGTACCAAGAATGCCTTGTCGGTCATGGTGCAATGTTTTGCTATCACCGCGCTGATGACTGTGTTGTGGACGTTGTATGGATATAGTATCGCCTTTGGTGGAGAAGGAGCCTATTGGGGTGGCTTAGATAAAGTCTTTTTGAAAGGGGTGGGCGTAGACTCGCTCAGTGGCACTATTCCAGAATCGGTATTCATGGTGTTCCAAATGACCTTCGCGATTATTACTCCTGCGCTAATCGTAGGGGCATTTGCCGAACGCATGAAGTTTTCTGCGCTGCTATGGTTTATGGCGTTATGGCTGACTTTTGTATATGGCCCGGTTTGTCATTGGGTTTGGGGTGATGGGGGTTGGCTTGGAAATAAAGGGATATTGGATTTTGCAGGGGGCACAGTCGTTCATATCAATGCTGGTATTGCTGGGTTGGTGGCCTGTTTGGTATTGGGCAAACGGAAAGGCTATCCAAAAATACCGATGCCACCACATAGCATCATGTTGACGGTGGTGGGTGCTGCCATGTTGTGGGTTGGTTGGTTTGGCTTTAACGCTGGGAGTGAATTGGCAGCGGATGGTGTGGCAGGAATGGCTATGGCGGTTACGCAGATCGCAACGGCGACGGCGGCGTTGGGTTGGATGTTTGCTGAATGGGTTGCCCATGGTAAGCCCAGCGCTTTAGGAATAGCATCGGGTGCAGTAGCTGGGTTGGTCGCGATTACACCAGCATCCGGAGCAGTTGGTCCGATGGGTGCCCTGTGTATAGGTGCGGTAGCGGGTGTCCTTTGTTTCATTTCGGCCGCCCATTTAAAACGTGCGCTTGGCTACGATGACTCCCTTGATGTCTTTGGTGTCCACGGTGTGGGGGGTATCGTCGGTGCACTATTGGTTGGTGTATTTGCCGATCCTGATTTAGGTGGTGCTGGATTTGGCGATGGCATTAGTGGCATTGGTGGTCAGATTGCCGTCCAAAGTATCGGTATCGTCGCGACCCTGGCATATTCTGGTGTCCTGACCTATATAATTCTCAAAGTGCTGGATCTTGTCTTGGGTCTTCGAGTATCTGAAGACGAAGAAATGGAAGGTTTGGACCTTGTTCTACACGATGAGGCTGGTTATAACCTTTAGAACGTTGCGATAAAACAACATATTTTCTGCGTTTGAGGAATGCTTTCGTAGAATATGGTTGAAAAACATATGGATGGTTTGGTAATTATCTGTTGTTTATAAACAAATCAAATTATACTGTTGTAGGAATATTACAAAGTTGTAATTTTTCTAAATGGCAATGTATTGAACACTGGGGGATGGATTAATGAAAAATATTTTATATTTTGGAGTACTTTAGATGAACAAAAAACGACAGTATCGACTTGCCTTAGTTTGTGCGATGGGCATGTCACATGGCATAGTAGCCCAAGGTAACGATTTCTCGACCGGTGAATTCGCAAATAAAAACGGCATGTTTGAAGCTTTCGTGGGATCTGATTTGAATGATAACCAGTTTTCAAAGGACACTGGAATCAATTTTGGCGGTTGGATGTCGTTTGGTCTGACTTACAATGCGGAGGACCCGGGTGATAATAACAATACTCCTGTCACATTTAACGATCGTGATCTTGAACTTCAGGGCAATCAACTGAACCTGTTCATCGAGCGAGCAGTGGATGCTGAGGGAGATTCTTGGGATATCGGCGGACGCGTTGACATGATGTACGGTACTGATGGGCGTTTTACATCGGCCACCGGGTTGGACGATGACATAATAACCGATGGCGCATCTCGTTTTTATAAATTAGTGTTCCCGCAGCTTTACGCTCAGGTATTTGCCCCCATTGGCAACGGTGTTACTGCAACAGTGGGCCACTTCTACACGATTATCGGCAACGAAGTCGTCACGTCGCCGGATAACTTCTTCTATTCGCATGCGTATACCATGCAATACGGCGAACCATTTACCCACACAGGTGTTCTGTTAGAGACTCCGTTGACGGGGAACATTAACCTTAAAGCAGGTGGGGTGCTTGGTTGGGATAATTTTAGTGAAGATACCGACATTTGGAACTTTTTGGGAGGTATTGACTGGACCAGCGATGACGAAGCAACCAGTATTGCTATTGCTGCGGTCTATGGCGATGTAAGTGAAGATAGGCCAAACGATGATCGATGGGTGTACAGTGTCGTTGCTAGTCATAATTTTAGTGATAATTTGCACTACACGATTCAGCATGACCACGGTAGAGAAGAAGGTGTTGTTCCGGGCACAAATGCTAAGTGGTATGGAATTAACCAATACCTGGCTTACGATTTGAGTGAAACGTTGGCTGCGGGAATCCGTGCCGAATGGTTTAGCGATGTTGACGGTACAAGAGTTCAGGGTCTAACCACGGGTGCGGGAACTGATTATTATGCGGTGACGCTGGGTTTGAATGCAAAAGTGGCGAACTGGATAACGGTCCGTCCTGAAATTCGCTATGATTGGTCGCATGGTGGAGCGGATCCCTATGATGTGGGCACCTCAAACCATCAATTGCTGATTGCCACTGATGTAGTGATCACCTTCTAAATTCTTAAATAAGCTGAATTCGTATCATCGGTGCATAATCTCTGTTTGTACCAGATGGCGATAGCCCTTAAAAATGAGACAGGACTTTGGCATTTTTAATGGTGTAATAAGTAAAAAGTAGGCACCTTTTTAGATTGGGATTAGTCTGGTCGGGTGGGTATACTTGAATTTGGGTAATAAAAAAACCGGGGTGGGTTAACCCCGGTTTTTTACTTTTATAGACCTCAAACTTGCCCCAAAACCACCATTTTTGGGGTATGTTGGACTGCGGTTTTGCTTGACTTATCTTAAATTGTAGAGGCGTGATGCATGGAAATCAATAAGATGCACAGCTACTGCAACAGACAAGAATTTCCAATTTTGGTCGAGCATCGTTCGCTTTCTCGGTTATTTTATATCTTAGGTAATCCGGGTGTAGCCATTGATGTTTGTATTAAAACGTTCGAACGTTTTCATGGCCGGCGAGAAGGATAATATCGGCAGGTCGATGGGCGAAAATACCGACTGTGACAACACCAGGAATATTATTGATGACACTTTCCATTTCAATCGGTTTCATAATATCCAGATTATGGACATCGATAATTTGGTTACCGTTATCGCTGACAAAATCTTTGCGCCACTCCGGTTGACCTCCCAGTTTGATCAGTTCCCTGGCAACGAAACTTCTGGCCATGGGAATGACTTCCACGGGTAACGGGAATTTTCCGAGAATAGAAACATATTTGCTGTCATCGGCAATGCAGATGAATTTCTTGCTAGCTGCGGCAATCACCTTTTCCCGTGTCAGTGCTCCACCACCTCCTTTGATGAGTTGCTTGTAGTGATTGATTTCATCGGCACCGTCCACGTATATTTCTAATTCTCCAATACTGGATAAATCGAGAACTGGGATACCAAGTTTCTTCAAACGTTCGGTGGAAACTTTGGAACTTGAGACCGTACCGTCGATTTGGGCTTTAATATCCGCGAGCAAGTCAATAAAATAATTGATTGTGGAACCCGTTCCAACACCAATGATCGGAATTTCTTTGACATATTGAAAGGCCGCCTCTGCAGCTTGCTTTTTATGTTCGTCTTGTGTCATTTTCTATCAAAAATTCTTGCTACTAGGAGCTTGGATTAAATGGTAGATTGTACATTTTATTTCTTTAGATTAATCGGAAAGTTTGATGCCGCACAATAAATATATAGAAAAAATACTGCGTGCCAGGGTTTATGATGTGGCGGTGGAAACACCTCTTGAACCTGCACAGAGTTTGTCGGCGAGGCTTGGTAATGCAGTGTATTTGAAGCGCGAGGACTTGCAATCGGTATTTTCCTTTAAACTCCGAGGTGCTTACAACAAGATTGCGCTTCTCTCAGACACAGCAAAAGCAAAGGGTGTCATCGCAGCATCGGCGGGAAACCATGCTCAAGGGGTCGCCTTATCCGCATCAAGACTCGGAATTAAGGCTTTAATTGTAATGCCAAAAACGACACCAGATATCAAGGTTAAGTCGGTTCGGCAAATGGGTGCGAAAATCGTTCTTCATGGTGATTCATACGACGATGCCTGCGAACACGCGGAGGTGCTGGCAAAAGAAAGAGGGTTGACCTTTGTGCATCCCTACGATGATCCTGATGTAATCGCTGGACAGGGTACTATAGCCATGGAGATATTACGCCAGCAAATGGATGATATTCATGCAATTTTTGTGCCTGTAGGGGGTGGGGGGCTAATCGCCGGAGTGGCGGCTTATGTTAAATTTGTTCGGCCAGAAGTTAAGATCATTGGTGTTGAACCCGACGATTCTGATTGTTTGAATCGAGCATTGAAAGCCAATCGGAGAGTTTCTTTGAAGCAGGCGGGATTATTTGCCGATGGTGTTGCTGTCAAAAAGATTGGTCTAGAACCATTTCGCATCGCACATCGGTGTGTGGACGAGGTGATTTGTGTTAATACCGATGAAATTTGCGCGGCAATCAACGATATTTTTAATGATACCCGGTCTATTGCTGAGCCGGCAGGTGCTCTTGGAGTTGCCGGGATAAAGAAATATGTTGCGCGTGAGCGGATAGAGAACCAATGTTTGATTGCCATAGAAAGTGGGGCGAATATTAATTTTGGACGCCTGCGTCATGTGGCCGAGCGGGCCCAGGTTGGGGAACATCGTGAAGTGTTATTGGCGGTGACTATTCCTGAGAAACCGGGAAGCTTTCTAAGGTTTTGTAGGGCATTGGGTAAAAAAAGTATTAGCGAATTTAATTATCGGTTTTTTGATCAGATTGATGCTCACATATTTGTTGGCGTACAAATTGGGAGCGGTGCCGATGAGCGTTCAGAATTAATAAATCATTTGACCAATGCAAAATTTCCGGTAACCGATATGACCGAAAATGAACTGGCGAAGGAGCATATTCGCTATATGGTTGGGGGACATGCGCCGGAAGCTTTGAATGAAATTGTTTACAGTTTCGAATTTCCTGAACGACCGGGTGCGCTATTGCAATTTTTGTCGACGATGGGGGCTCGTTGGAATATCAGTTTATTTCATTACCGAAATCATGGTGCGGCCTATGGGAGGGTGCTGATGGGAATTCAAGTACCAAAGAACGAGCGGAAGGATTTTAAACAATTTCTCGGATCGCTGTCATTATCTGCGATTGAAGAGACTGCTAACCCGGCCTACCGTTTTTTTGCCGGTGGAAACAAAATAGCAGATTGACTTTCGATTCGACAAAGATTTATGGAATGTAGGATTGGGTGTGGAGCTTGCTGTATTGCTCCGTCAATTTCGTCTCCCCTTCCAGGGATGCCTTTTGGAAAGCTTGCGGGTGTTCGGTGTGTTCATTTGACGGAAACATTACAGTGCCGGTTGTATGGTCAACCAGAACGTCCGCAAGTATGTTCAAGTTTTAAAGCATCGATAGATTCGTGTGGACATTCACAGCAAGAGGCCTTAGCGATGCTGTTTAAATTGGAACGACTAACGGTTAATTCTCCTTAGAATCCGAAATCTTGGATTTTTACCCATCTGAAAATTAGCACGCTATAATTTTGGGAAGTATTGATGAATACTTTTTCAGTAAGATTCTGGCGTACTAGCTTAATAATCAATGAATAATTCCAATGAAAGTCAGTGTTTAATCTTTTCTCACCGTGGTGCTTCTTTGGAAGCCACCGAGAACACACCTTGGGCGTTTGATCGATCCTTAACTTATTGTATTGATGGGATAGAAACCGATGTTCAATTGAGTCGAGATGGAATACCGGTGCTGTGGCATGATCGATTTTTGGACAAAATAGCAAGGCCTAATCAGCGTATTGATGACTTCGATTTCGCAGATCTTTGTAGACTCCATTTGCCTGAATCTTTTTCACGAAATAAAACAAATGCTCGTATTATGGGTTTGGAGGAGTTTGTTCATTCTTATCATGCTCGGGCTCAATTATTAATCGAGGTAAAGAATAGACCCTGGGATCAAGGTACAGGTCGTCACGAATTGAAAATGCGTCATTGTATGGATTTAGCCAAAAGATTTGGAAGCTTGAATGGAGTGCGTGGGATTTCGATTTCGTCATTTAATCTTGATAGCTTGGCCTACGCTCATGACTATTCGGGGGAATGTCCGCTAATTTATAATTCCGAGGAATTGGTCGGTTCGGACCAGATCGAGGATTTTTTTCAAAATACAACCTTCATAGCTGGCCTTTGCCTACCCATAGAAAATTTAAACCAAACTAATGTCAGTACATTGAGAAGTCTAGATAAAACAATAGCAACCTATACCTGTAACAAAGACGAACATATATCGAGAGCGTTGCGGTTTGGTGTGGATATCTTGATTACCGATGATCCGCAAAGAGCGATAACGTTGAGGGGTTGATGAAACGTAGCTTAACTGATCTTGATGGTCGCCAATTTGATTTGTTGGTTTGTGGTGGAGGTATTTACGGTGCTTGGATAGCATACGATGCCGCGCTCCGTGGTCTAAAGGTTATCATCGTCGATAAGGGAGACTGGGCCAGTGCGACTTCTTCGGCCTCATCCAAACTGATCCATGGCGGGTTGCGTTATCTGCAATCACTGAACTTGAGTCTGGTGAAAAAGTCATTGAACGAACGGGAAATGTTTTTCAAAAATGCTCCACACCGAGTTCAGCCGTTGCGTTTTGGTATCCCGGCGTATGGGTCAAACTTAATTGGAAACTTGCAGTTGGGTTTAGGTCTATGGGTGTACGATCGGTTGGCCGGGATATCGAAGACAGCTTCAAAATATGGGCGCCATCATTGCGTTGGATTTTCAAAGCGCTTCCCATTTCTGAAAATAGAGGCCTTACGGGGTGGTTTCGATTATGTGGATGGCCAAACCGATGATGCTCGTTTTACCGTGGAAATTATAGACGGTGCACAAAAGGCGGGTGCAGTCTGTTTGAATTATTGTAAAGTTGTGCGTTACCTTTGTGATGTTAAAGGGCAGGTCGATGGAGCGGAATTGCAGGATGAAGTCTCTGGTAATGTAATCAATATACGGTCCCGAACAGCCGTCAATGCAGCCGGCCAGTGGATTGATACCATGACCGGCCTGCGAAATAAATTATGCCGTTTGAGCAAAGGTGTTCACCTGATATTGCCGGATTTGGGGTCGAAAGCCGCGCTATTGCTTTTTTCAAAAATCGATTCAAGAGTGTTTTTTATGATCCCCTGGTATGGAAGGACACTTCTGGGGACCACAGATAATGAATACGAGGGTGATATTGATCAAGTCCAGGTGGAAACGAGCGATATCGAATATCTGCTGGAGTCCGCGAATGACTATCTTGAATCTACGGTATGGACCAAAAAGGATGTAATGGGCAGTTTTGCGGGAGTGAGGGTCCTAAAAGATAGTGAATCGGCCTCGTCATATCTATTAAGTAGAGACTGGGAATTGAAAGAGCTTGAAAATGGGCTTTTTGTTTCATTGGGGGGGAAATTTAGTTCCGCGCGCCAAGACTCAAAGGCTATTGTTGATCGGATTTGCAAATTATTGACATTGAATGAGAATTGTATGACGGAATGTCGGGTATTTCCCTGGACACCCGATGGTCGATTTGACGATTGGAAGCTGGAAATAGAGCAAAAAGCTTCGAAACTTGGGGTAGACAGTGAGAGCATTCGTTGGTTGATTTTTCGCCATGGCCGTCGAGTTGAGCGGATCCTCAAACTGATTGAAAGCAATGCGTCTCTCAATCAAAGAATCTTTCCCGAACTTCCTTTAATCTACGCAGACCTTATGCATTGTGCGCGAAGCGAAATGGTGTTGCATCTTGAAGATCTCCTAAGACGGAGGATGCCACTATTAATTCTCAAACGAATGGCTCGCGATGAACTCATCGATATTACAAACCGGGTTGCTGGAATATTAGGTTGGGATAACGAACGCGTACAAATGGAACTATCGGACGTAGCTAGACGATGGCGGATTCACTAGCTATTGTCTTAGATCTTGGCACCACAAGTATTAAGGGTGCAGTCTTCAACGCTGAATCCGAATTGGAAACCGTTTTTCGAAAGCAAGCCCCACCGGTGATTCAAAGTGGAGAACGCTTCGAAAGCGATGCGCTGGAATATGTAAAGCTATGCAACGAATTGTTTTTATCCTGTCTTTCTACAGCAAAAGGTAATCCACCTTTGGGGATTAGTGTTCAACGTTCGTCATTCGTTATCTGGCAAAAATCTTCGGGAAAACCCGTCATTCCTTTAATTTCCTGGCAGGATAGCCGTGCGTCAGGTCTTTGTCGAAACCTAAGCTTTGATCGGGAATGCCTCAGGGAAATGACAGGGTTATGGCTGACTCCATACTTTTTTGCTCCGAAAGTAGGATATGTATTGTCGGAACAGCGGGAATTACGAAATGGATTGGAACAGGGCGAATTGCTAATTGGCACACTGGACACATTTCTGATTTGGCTCTGGAGTAAAGAGAAAGTATTCAGAACTGATTCCTCAATGGCTGCACGCACGTCGTTGTTCGATTTATCGCAGCAGAATTGGTCAAAGGATTTAAGCCAATTGTTTGGGGTGTCGACTGAATTTCTACCGACCATTGGACGGTCGGAACAGGTGGGTGTTGATTTAAAACATGGCGTTAAGCTTCAAGCCAGTGTGGGCGACCAATCGGCTGGATTATTAGGCGCTACTAGAGGGAAGAAAGGTGACATTGTTGTTAATTTAGGTACTGGAGGTTTTGTTTGTTGCTGGATTGACGAAATTGATGGTGTTGAACATTTAGGGCGCTATCAAAAGACTTTAATCTATCAGGACGCCAGTTCCACTTGCCATTTTGCTTTGGAAGGAACGCTCAACTCAATCGGCAGAGCATTAGATATGTATGCCTGTCAGGATTGCAGTCTCGATGCTGATGAACGGTTGACAGACTATTTTTGCATCGCTGAACCCAGTGGTTTGGGGGCTCCATTTTTCCGGGATGACATAAAACTATGTTTTTCGAAGGCCATACAAGATCTAAGTTCTCGGCAAGTATCGCTTTTAGTTGTCGAGGCGGTTATTTTCCGGATTAAACAGATATTGGATGATTTTGATCGAATCAGCGGTATCAATGCGGTGTTTTTAGCTGGAGGTTGGTCACGTTCGCTTGCAATACAACAAGGAATTGCCCAATGCAGTCCAGTGGCAGTCCACTTATTGCAGGAGCCTGAAGTTAGTTTGGTGGGTGTAGCCAGATTGGCTGCTGGAAAGCCCGGGTTGTCAAAAAGCATTCGAGTGGAAGCGAGCAAGGAATCGGAGTATTTAAGATTAAAATACGTTGGGTGGAGAGAATGGTTGGAGGAGTTGCTTAAATCTTAGGTTTAATAGCGTGTTTGAGATGGTCAGGAATTTACCGATTATTGTTGCGCTGTGTCTCACTGGTTGAAGAGGGCGTCAAAAGAGAGGTTTCGTATCATTTAGACTTTGTAACTTGAGGGGCATCTCTTGCTGTTGTTTGTCTCCGCAATCTCAATACCAGATATTGGCATAAAAGAGTTAAAAGTTTTTGGAATAAAATCATGGATAAATGAGCGTCGTGTAAAGCGATCTACATTGGTTCACTTATTTTAGAGATCTGCCGCAAGATCTCGTGTGATAGAGGCTGCAGGCACTTCTCTGCAGCCTGTGGTGTTTTGGCCAGCCCACAGTGGTGAGAAATCTCGGTTACCCTGACTTTCAGTTTTTTCCCGCAATGGTGTAATAGCTGCGGAAGCTGACGGAAAGGAGGGCGTGTGGGGGTTTATTGGACCTAGTTCTTTGATGATGCGGTTGACAATGCTGCGAGCAGGTCTCCCACTGAATAAGTTCGTGATGGCTGTATGGCCTGCTGACTTGCTTTTAAGAGCAGTCCGGTGTACCCCACTGGTAGTGACCTCGGGACAAAGCAAATAGGCTGTACCTATCTGGACTCCGGCTGCACCTAGGCCAATAGCCGATCTCACGCCTTTGGCATCGGCAATGCCGCCGGCAGCAATAACCGGTACATTAACAAATCGCACAATTTGCGGTAAGAGTGCGAAAGTTCCTACTTGAGTAGACAGATCGTCCGACAGAAAAATACCGCGATGACCACCAGCTTCGAGACCTTGGGCAATGATAGCATCAACACCGTGATGTTCTAGCCACAGTGCTTCGTCAACGGTGGTTGCTGTAGCCAGAATTTTCGATCCCCACGCTTGCACTCTTTTAACGAGTTTAATTGACGGTAATCCGAAATGAAAGCTGACTATTGGAGGTTTAAATTTGACCAATATATCAGCGGTTTTCGAACTAAAGGGTTGGCGTTCTGAAATATTGGGGATTATGTTCGGGTCGATATCGAACTCATGGTAATAGGGTGAAAGTACCGATTTCCATTGTGCTTCGCGTATAGGGTCAGGGGTTGGTGCCCTATGACAAAAGAAGTTTGCATTATAAGGTTTGGTCGTCTGTTCGGTGATCGCAGCCAATTCTTTGCTCATTACGTCGGAATCCAACATTGCACAGGGTAAAGACCCGAGACCTCCTGCATTGGACACCGCGATGGCCAGTGCACTATTTTGTACTCCGGCCATCGGTGCTTGAATAATAGGTAGCTCGATGCCCAATAACTTCTGTAATGTCGTCATTTAATCGCCAAATGGGTTAGTGTTTTGAATTTTTGATAATAACCGGTTTTGAACGCTATGAACGATGCCGATATGACGGCCAACAATTTTTGGTCGGTATCCGCTCTATTAAGAGTTTTGAGTGGATAGTGCATTAGAACCAAATCTAATTCCCTTCCAACCGTATTTTAAAAACGTTCTTATATTAGCGTGACTGGTACCATTGGGTTGCTCCAAAACATCTTTTCTATAAAAGTCACCGAATAGGGCGAGTGTCATTTCTTCGTTGAGGTTGTGTAATTTAGCGAAAGCAAAGATTTTACAAGAGCCTTGATTTTCACCAGCTCTATTGATTAATCGATGCTTGCCTTCACCATTTTCGAATTCACAGGGCGTGTAATCGTAATGCTTATCGATTACCTCCATAGTTTCTTCAAAGCTGATCAGTTCGTTATTTTTCAATCGAGACAAAAAATTATTCAATGGCATAGGTCACTTTTAGATCAGAGATTTGTGCCCACCGAAAGAGCCAATTTTGGTAAATTGGTTGACGGGATCAATTGTGAGGTAGATGACGTTTCGTATTTACTTGGTTGTTTTGCTTATTATATCCTTATCACGAATTAGAGGCATATGAATGGTGAGGTAGTATAGAAATGATGAAAGATAGAAAATGGTTATTATTGACCCTATCATTGGTAGGGTTTACTCCTTCAAACCCGACACATGCATCTGGAAATGATGAGACGCAAGTTAGGGAGGCTATGGCGCTATTTTATGTTGCTTTGAATACGATGTTTAGAGGTGACATCGCGCCAATGAAACAAGTTTGGTCCCATGCGGAGGATATTACTTATATGGGACCAATGGGTGGGTTCGAGGTTGGTTGGCCTAAGGTTCTGGCTAGTTGGGAACAACAAGCGAAGATGAATTTGGGGGGTAAAGTATCAGCTGAGAGGATTAGAGTAATTGTTGGTGAACACATTGCCGTCGCCTACAATTATGAGAGAGGCGAAAATATCGGTACGAATGGCCGTAGTCAGGTGGTTTCGATTCGGGCAACAAACCTGTTTCGTAAAGAAAGGGGGGCTTGGAAAATGATCGGGCATCATACGGATTTATTGTCGTTTATGAAAAAGCAACCTTCATCGCCAAATACCGATGTACTTACTCAATGACAAACAAGGCAGCTAGGAGCTATGGGGTCATAACGAATGATCATTTGCTGAA
>Ga0114934_10000137_pt1 | contig 42985 bp, 38 predicted proteins | sample 4SBtaG_2_FD_99695 | JGI IMG/M metagenome (GOLD analysis project Ga0114934, IMG submission 99695) | Deep subsurface microbial communities from Kolumbo volcano to uncover new lineages of life (NeLLi) - 4SBTROV10_white metaG | ecosystem: Environmental > Aquatic > Marine > Volcanic ...
TATGAAACTGATCCTTGAAATTCCATTTGGCCATTGGTTGAACTGCCTCGCAGCTCACAATAAGTAGTCTTCGAGAGTCAGCATGGCGACCCCACCGTATGCTCTGGCCGTCTGCTTTCCCACCGGCACCATGAAAACAAAACAATGTCGCGTAGCGGGTACCTGATTCAAATGATGTCGGCGCCGTAATTAATAACCGTCGAGAGTGCCCGTGATGCTTGATCTGGATCTCATTCAGGCCAGGTGCTAGTGCGTCGAGCGACAACTCCTGTGCTTCTATGAATGAGAATGATCCAAGAATACTTATGAAAACAAGTAGGGTGATTTTCATTCTCTCTCCAGAAATCATCTGTAATGGAATCACTCGATTGTAAATTGAATGACATCATCCAAAAACCGTGTAGCGTGCTTCGATTTCCTCAGTTGAGCCTTTGAATAAATGACTGTGATAAATCCCACGGTTTTTTGTACATTTCCACCGCCAGCAATGAATAAGTGCCGTTGCTGCATAGTCCATTTTTCGTCATCGTCTTTGATTCATGACAACTCATGGCAACGTGGGCGTGAGTTATGGCCCCACGCTTCAATTTGCAGGAGGTTCACATTGAACGAAAGCAAGGATGCTGAGAGTTCGCTTCAAATCTCTGAACAAGAAGGGAACCCCGTGCACCTGTCTACTCTAGATACTACGGCAACGTATGCTCATTGGTATGGCAGGCACCCTTGGTTCGCTTTTATTTTAGGATCACCGCTTCTATTTCTCGTGTGCATTGCAGGCAACTGCTTTGCCTTTTTTTTGTTCCTGAGTTTTATGGCTGAAGGTCGCACTGTCGAAACAAGCCCGCTAATAATGCAGGTGGTGTTGTGGGGCAGTCGAACAATTGCTTTTGTACCAGCGATCGGGGCAGCTTCTCTGCTGTGCTGGTTGGTAAGTCGATCGGGAAGACATCGACTTTGGGCATTGGCTGCGTGTTGCATAATCGCTCTGCTGGCGAGTTGCTTTTGTGTACTCTGCACGTTACCCCAAACCGAGCCGGGAACAGGGAAATTTGCAGTGTGCTTTACTGCAAGTAGATATCTCTGGAAGAGTGAATTCTGGTATCCGAGTCAGGCCGTCGCGCCGTTGATCATTGGGGCACTATTTACTTTCGCTGGTCGTACACCGAAAGGTCCGGCCCCGAACGCAGCTGACGCTGAGCCAATGCGAGTCGCCGCGTAAGCGTTCTACCGGACGATGTATCTCAGGCTATAGCATGATGGGCGGAGTGGGTTTTCTTGCGATACCGGGAAGAGACCATGTCTACTTTCATGCCCACCGAATTGGGCATCAACTCACGAAGTTTTCGTCAACCATGAACACTCAAGAGAAGAGAAGCTCTGATAGTAGGTGTCACCACTAAACTTCGGCATTGTTTCTGATGAGGTCGTTTGCGTTTGCTGATCACCATCATAAATTTCTCGGAGTTGGTTGCGACCATCCACAACGACCGATGGGGGTAGTATCACGGCCAGTTGTGAAGCATCCTTTGGCGGCATCAATACATGACTGTGATCGTACCGAAGTATTTTCGTTGCTTCATTTCACTAGTGTTCATTGCACAAATTACGATGATTTTTTCACCAGCTTTTCTGGAGTCTTCGGGAGCATGAGCGTCGGTTCACCTTTGATAAGACCAAGAGCCTTTAAGAATTCATCTGATGCACGGATTGTCATGTCCTGCCAAGGCTGCTTGTTGAAGAAGGAGTGCTCTTGAGCCTCTGCAATCCACAGCTCAACAGAGCGAATGTCGAGTGATTGCATTTTCGTATACGCAGCATTCCAGCCTTTCAACCATTTTTCATCTTCACTCCCAAAAAAGACGATAGCTGGTGGAAAGTCAGGACGGATGTGCTGCAGGAAGTCGACTTCAGAATCTTTGGCATCTGCCATACCAAGGGCTGGGTTAAACAAAAGATATGCTACGACTGATGTGTCATAGGATCTGTCGTCATGTGGGTCGTTTAATCCAGGGTTGGTCGTTGCAAGCAAGCTCACATGCCCACCGGCCGATCCACCCCCGGCAATAATACGCTGTGAATCTATACCGAGTTTTTCAGCATTTTGTTTGTACCAGCGAATGGCACTTTTGGCGTCTGTTATACAGACACGTTTTCGAGAGCCCTCCCCGTTATCTGCCTTCGTCGCCAGCCGATACGATACGGTTGCCGCCACAAGACCACGTTTTGCAAAGTAATGGCAGAGATAGCGAAATTGGTCTCTCTTTCCTCCACCCCAACCTCCGCCATGAAACATGATGATACCCGGAACCGACTCAGTGGCAGCATCATGATCCTTTGGAAAATGAATCTCCATTTCCCGAGTTACGCCGTCTTCTTCTTTGTAGGAGTAGATTTTCCCTTCTGGAACGTCATCACTGCAAGCACTATTTGTCAGGCAAGAGAAGGCTCCTAAAACCAAACACAATGTTATCGTTCTCATTTTGAACTGCATGAAGGCCGATTATCTTATTTGGATAGTTGCGGATCAGGAAATGTCCAGGAGCCATCAAGAACTTCTTTTTTTGGCTGATACATGCGAACGACATAGTTCCAGCCTGGGGTGATTGGCAGGTAGTTGGGGCTCTTAGAATCACCACCAAAGTGAATGGTGACGGTTCCATCTGAGTTCTTCTCTGCGGTCACGTTATTGACCGAGTAAGCGTCCAGGGTATTTTTCTCCATAAACCCTTTTGCGTTGTAAACAGTCACTGAGACAAATCCGTCTACGGGCACCTGTTCAGTAATAACTAATTCATATGGAGTCTTACCATCATTTTTTTCAGGTACGACATTCACATACGTGGCAGCTTCTTCAGGATTCCCTCCCCAACCATAGGCCGTTCCAAGAAGATGGCTGATGGGATTTAACTTTGATTTGTCACCAAACATTCCATTGGTGTTGGGCTTGGTTGACGCCAAGACATTTATCGCGTCGCGTACTTTCTCAAGTGATGTCTCGTCCCAGTCCGGAACGTCAAAACTCCCCTTACTGGACTGTTTAGAAATAATTTTAGACTGGAGAGAATTTGCAGCCTCAATATCTTTTGGGTCATTCGCATCAACAAATGTTCTGAAAAGAATAAAGACGTAGCGAGTACCAATTTTCTTTCTGGAAAACTCAAACGTGCCTGCTTCATGGATGACTGGTTGCATCGAATGATCTTGGTTAATAACCAGCATGGAAAGAAAGCGGCCATCGGAATCTGGCTTGACGACAGTGAGTGGTGAGGCATCAAGATCAAAAACGCCAGCAGAATAAAGAGTATCACGATTCATCCGGATAACGTCTTGTTTATCAATTGGCGTCGGCTGCCGTATGTGGAAAAATTTCCCAAAGGCTCCTTGGTCGACGTACCGTTTGAATGTGAGGTCAGTCTCGGCACGGACGAAGTTATCAACGTTTACGGATTCTGTTGCATGTGCATTATGAAGCCAGCAGCAACTCAGAAAGCTCACAAAGAAGGTGATTGCTGAAAAAAATAAAGATCGTGGCATAATGAAAGTCCTTTAATGGTTTTCGAGTCTCTCGCTTAGGTATTGTGAATCACCCTTCAGCAATTCGTTCGTGAAGCCTTTTTCCGTGTTAGCCTTTGGCGGCTTTCCGCTTTTTGACAAGTTGTTTCTTTTTCGCAGCCTCCGCTTCTTCGTAGTCCTCCATCGAGACGTTGGTGGCAGCAGGAAGGTTCATGAATTCTTCGACGTTTGGAAGAGGAATCCATGGGTTTTCTGTCGAGTATTTGTCTAGATTGGCGTTGAGATCTTCTTCGGTCAGCGCTTCGGAAGCGACGCCGCTTTTCGGGACATCGATGCCCGCGACCCATACGATGGCATTGAGGACGATTTTCCGGAAGTCGTTGATTGCCCAGTTACGATGATAGTGTCCACCAGTGAAGCCGACGCCGCGTCCACCGTCTTTGCGATCGATTCCCCACATCAGAGTTTGTGTTTTGCCGATGCCATCGACACCGTGTTGGTTCCAGAGGTTAATGACGCGTTTGAGACGATCAGGGGTTGGGACGGCTGTAACAAGGTCGAGGACCTGACCGCGATCCTTCTGAAATCGCATGTTGTAATAAAATTCATCGTACGCGCGGACGAGGTCAGTGATGCCGTTGGAGATTGGGTGCTCAGGAAGTGCACGGAGGTCAGCGACCCAGTGAGGGTTTACTGACCAACCGGTTTCCATGGCCGCACCAATCCAAGGCCGAAAGTATCTCTCGCCTTCTTCAGGGCTTGGGTGAACGGCATAGTGCATGAACATGAAACCGACGCCAGTCTTGGCAAGTTGATCGGCTTTCTCCCAACCATGGCTAATGACTTTGGTGCCATCGGAGTAAATGATGATGGCATCAACGTCGCCAAAGACGGACTCATCGTCAGGCCAACCATTGATGACAGTGGCATGAATGTCGAGGCCACTTTGCTCGTTGAGGGCTTTGGCAAGGAGTTGGCAGCCAGCGTTGAATTCATGTTCACCAGACTTGTGGGACCGCTCGCCTGCGAGAAAAAGAATATTGGTGGACTCTCCACGTGCATCCGAAAGCCCAAAGGCAATCGACCAGAATACGAACAGTGAGAAAAAGAATTTCATGTACATCAGATTTTCCAACGGCAGTTATATAGATGCTATTGATTCTAGCACGGAATTTTTCTGGGATTGGCTGCATTACCGAGACCCAGTGGAACGCAACGCGAGACCACTTGGAAGCAATCCTTTTCACCTTCTTCGTAGTACCAAACTGGTGTACGAGATACTGTACTACTCGGGCATCTGTGAAGAGTGATGTTCGACAATCATCCAGCGTTCACCGTTCCATCGATAAACGAAAGTGAATCGTGCAGATACCGAAGTGCCATCTTTGAAAGAGAAGGTGTAGATACCTGAGTTTATGGCCATTTGGCCAAAAGTCCGAACGTTTCCTTCATCAATTTTTCCGACCGGACCGTTTGCAAGAAAGCGAACAAAATAGTCTTCAATTTCTTCATGATTGTGCCGAACGCTATTAGACAGAGTCGGCAATAAAATGCCGTTGCTTTCGTAGAGAGCTGCAACAGTTTTAGGATCACCTGTCTGAATAGCAGCATTCCACTCATCGAATAAAGCAGTGATCTCATTCTGGCTCATGTCATATCTCCTTCGTTCAAAAGATGAGGCGAGCGCCTCATCACAAGTATTAATCGATCCAACTCATTTTACCATTAGTCATGGTGGGGTAATAAACAGTACGGCTGAAAGCCCTTTTCATATGCGAGTACGAGAGTTCTGCTCACCGAGTAGGAGTTGCACTTTTCTTTTATCATTGTTTTTGATGTGGTCGTATTCGGTCAAGTGTGGTCGTTCATGGTCGTGAATGGGTGTCGAGTCCCGTATTTAATTTCTCCGTCACGTTCACGCCCATCCCCACCGTTCCGCCTTATAGCAGCTATTTTGCATCTCTCGTGCTCTCATTCGTTAAACTATTGGGTCCAAGCAGTCGCTCTGTTCCTGCTGGTTTCCATTCCATTCGATTGAGGGTTCAAGTCATGCAAGCCATCTCCCGATTTCAGTGTTTTCGTCCCATCAATACATTCCTCGTCTGCCTTGTATCTCTGGTCTTCTGTGCAGGCAAAGGAATCACATTCGCAGGCACGGTGGATGAATCACAGTCGGCATGGCACACAAAGTATAAGAAGCAGGAGAACGCTCCAGATCCGAAAGAGATGTTGCTTAACACCGATCCGGAACCTGACGTACATGAGGGGTTTACTCCGCTTTTTAATGGCAAGGATCTCAGCGGCTGGACTCCCAAGGGAGGAACGTGCACGTTCGAAGTTGTCGATGGAATGCTTGTCGGTACCTGTGTGCCGGGATCTCCAAGCACCTATTTGAGTACAGAGAAAAATGACTACCAAGACTTCATCTTCACGTGTGATATGAAATGGGAAGTCGATGGAAACTCAGGGGTCATGTTCCGTGCCCAGAGCAAAACGGAGAAAGACAAAGAGATTGTCTTTGGTCCACAGGCCGAGATGGAGGGAATCACCGGTGATCGCTACTGGTCAGGGGGCATCTATGGCCAGAGTTGCGGCGGATATTTCTACCCTGTTTGGTTAAAGGAACATAAAAAAGCTCGTGCAGCGCTTGATCGTGAAGGTTGGAATCGCCTCACGATCTCTGCGCGGGGAAATGTCGTGAAGACATGGATCAACGGTGTTCCCATTGCGCACTGGATCGACGACGGCAGCTATCCACGTGGTTTCTTTGGCCTGCAGATTCATAAAGGATCCAAGGGGAAAGTTCTGTGGAAGAACATTCGAGTGAAACCTTGATTCACCAGTCTAAGAGGATGGTGGTGTGAGCCGATCGTCGTCTGGTACATGCCGGTGATCATGGCCGACCGAAACGTCGAGCAGACCCGTTTCATAAAAACCCTCAATAATCTCCTAGCCGATACCGTGCCTCAGATCATTGGCGGTGGTAGAGTTGATCTACAGAAGATGAAGGTTTGTAGTTTTGGTTTAACGGGTTTGGGATGATGAAAAGATTTTTTAGTTTCGGAAGAGAGGCCGTCGACCAGCATAAGGGTCACTCCGACAAAATCTGCCGGCGTCGGGGTCTTTCTGTCGAGCAGTTGGAACCCCGTCAATTGCTTGCGGTGACGGGTGGGACTGATAGTTTCGCCTACTTTTTGGATGAGATCGATGATGCCAACGTCGCTCTCACGATGCCGACTAGTAGTGTTTCAACAGCGATCAGTACGGTGATTGGTGAAACGAGCCAGGAAAAGCGTCAGAAGTGGACGAGTGATTGGACGAAAGAAAATTCTACGATTGATGCCCGTGTGGTCGGTCAGTCGGTTAACTTACAGGGACAGGGCACGGCAGGCAAAAACCTCTGGCCGTTCATCAGTCACTTGTTCAGTTCAGCCGACCCCGTGCCAGCCAGCGGTCGGCTAGCCTTGGCAAAAGAAATTCTCAATGCAGTAATGGTCTATCAACCCAAAGTGCCGGGTGATCTGGGCCCTGAGTTTCCTCTGCCTACTGAAGCGACGCCCACAGCAGATGGTGGCTATGTAATCTGGGCGCAGGATTTTGAGTTTGGTCCCGGGCATGCACCAACGGCTGAAGTCTATGCTGGTATCACTGCAGTGCTTTGGGCGGGACGTCAGGTTCTGAATGAGGTTTCACCGGGTTCTTCACCGATGCAGATTGTCCCTGTAGTCTCCAGCAGTATCTTTAAGACTCTTGGGAATCCGAAGACTGGATACTTCAACTCACAATTAATTCTTAAGGGTACTACCGAGATACCCTACCTCGCCGCCCTGGAGCTCGATCCTCTTCCTCAGACTAATAACAGTAAGCCGTCTCCGGCTAATCCATTCGGCGAATGGAACTTTCTTTCGATGCTGTTTCATAATAAGGTGATTGACGGCTTTCTGGGGCAGCAGTATGCGTGGAACAATCCAGGAGCCGTGCCCGGCAGTGTCACAGCTGATACGGTCGCTTTTTTTCCAAACCAAGAGTTGCCGTATGCGATTTTGTCGGCCCATGACCAGCCGAACACGCCGGGGAAAACAACACCCCCCCCTGACTACCCCTGGCCCAACCTGACCCATTTTCCACAGCCACGAAATCCGTCGGCACCCTGGCCGAGTCATCATCAAGGCAGCCTGCCCTTTTCCGCCGGTGTTTATTGGCATCAGGACGTGGATCCTCTCTCAGGCTTTGACCCAGGGACAGTTTTGACACCAACGATTGCCCCGCTGCCTACTGCGACGCCCAAGCCAATGCAGCGGCCGGAGTTACGGCCGGTGACGACGATGGTGCTCGACGGTCCGATCGGGCCAAGCCCAGTGTTGATTTCAGCAGCCGAGGTGAGCATCGCAGCGATCAATGGTCGGCCCGATTTGTCATTTGTGGTTTCCGCTGTCGCATCCGGCCGCGTTGAAAAGTGGACCAGCAGCGACTGGGTCGATATCTCAACACCACCGTCGACGTCCTCGCCAATGGAATTGCTGCAACTTCTCCAGCTGCGGATGGTTGCACCGACTGATCAACTGCGGTGGGTGCCACCTGCCGATACGATTAGTGAGCAGACGGCCTTCACATTGATTGGCTGGAATGGCCAGCAGGCATCAGCCTCGGCTTCAACGCTGGTGATTGAGGCGGGGCCTTTGTTGACACCTGAACTGGTGCTCTGGCATGAGGGCTACAAGGCACCGCTTGATGAACTCTTTCAGCCGCAAGCCTGGGATGCCTACACCGGGGCGATCATCGACTTTGCGACTGCGAAGGGGATTGGCACCGTGATGATGACCATTGGTTTTGGCACTACCACTGACACGCTCCCTGACGATGCAAAAGGCTACGTGCAGCAGTTTCTCACGGCAGCTGAAGCAGCTAGCCTTCGGCCAGGGCTGTTTTTGACCTTTGGCACCCAGACGACGGTCGCGATGGCGGCTGATTATCTTTCTGGCTTCAACCATACCCAACCGCTTTTGATCGGTGTCGATGTCGAAAACTTTGTTGACGTCAGCCAGCCATACCCTGAACTCAAAGCGGCCACGATTATGGAGACATTTATTACTCCATTTGCCAATGCCCTCGATGCCAAGGGGGTTTCATATGCCGAGATAAGCCCGATCGGTGGCATGGCGGTAAATAGCAACTGGGCTAATCCCATGACCAATGTCTATGAGTATTATTCAGATGCCAATGGTGTACTTAATCCTCTTTTTGCCAACCATCAAGATAATGCTGCGGCAGCCTTTGCAGCTTTTCAGGATGCGCTGGCCGATCCGGTTAATGCCGATGCTATCGTCAAGCCTGACAAAATAGATGGCTGGCCAGCATTTGCGATTTCCCAGCTTGGGAGCGATTGCCTGGGCGGTGAGTCAGCCACCGGCAAGATGCATCCCTGCGGAATTGCTGACATCTTCGGTACCTGGCAGTGGGATGAGTTTGAACAGTTTCTCGGGTACTACCAGAAGACCTATTCACCCGAGCGGATCGTGATCTATCAGGCTGATCAACTGCCCTGTGACTGGCTTGTGAATGGCTGTCCGCCACCGGCATAATTGAGCTATTGGTGGACTGCCGTTGAGGAAATACTGTGAATCGGTGTAGGCAACGCTCAAGAAGATGGTCAGGAGAATAGTGAGTTCAGTTGGCCTGTTTCAGTCTCTCAGAAACATCGAGAGGCCAGTATTAGGGCCAAAGATCTGGCCTGTAATCCTCGTAAGTACCGTGAAAAAAAGTGCAAACGAGGGGAGAAGAGCTCCCCGAGTAGGACTCGAACCTACAACCTAGCGGTTAACAGCCGCTCGCTCTACCATTGAGCTATCGGGGAATATGAGGGGCCTTTGAGTTTTCAAACGATACCGAAAAATTGAGTCGAAGGCGAGATGCACCATTTTTCGTTCTGCAAAAAACGATATGTCCAGTGTGGAGCGGTCTATCAGGTATCCCGCACCTTTTCCATCAGAACACGATTGCCCTTCTCGTTGTACTCAACTCGGGTCATGAAGTTATGAATCAGCATGACACCACGGCCATTTGGTACTTCCAGCCGGTCGTCCTGCGTGCAGTCTGGTACTTCGTCCGGCTTAAAGCCATCTCCCTCGTCTGTGATTTCAATTCGTACAGTCGTAGGTGAGACGAAACATTCGACATGTACTTTTTTGTCTGCACTGAGTTTATTGCCGTGAACAATTGCGTTTACAATTGCTTCTTCGGCAGCCAAGTGAATCGAAAAAATATCAGCACTGGCCCAGCCGTGCTCCCCAAGCCTGTCGAGCAACTCTTCCATGATCAATCGACTCGCGCCCCGCTCGCTCGGCAGGTCAATAGACTTCTGCCATTCGGCTTGGCCAGAACTGCTGTCATGATGAGAAGACGATTCGGTCATAGTAGCCGCACAAGTTGCGTGCGGGGAAAAGGGTGGTTATTCCAGTAAGGGAAGCTGTGGGCGATCAACCAAAGGCGGTCATTGCTTCTGTTTCGTCTTTACGAATATCAAAAACTTTATTCAGTTTTGTGATCTGAAAAACTTCAAAAATTTCAGGACGAATGTTACACATCTTCATCCGGCCTTTGCTTGCCTTCACCTTTCGATCCAGCGTGATTAACTTGCCGAGTGCAGCACTCGAAAGAAACTCGACATTGGTAAAGTTAAGCAAGATATCACCCATACTTTGCTGCTCGACAAGACCAAAGAGTTCAGCGCCGAGCTCTTGAATACTTGCCTCATCGAGAATCTTTTTGTCGTTGAAACTGACGATGGCGACATCGTTGTTTTGTGTGACGCCTATCCGTCGATACTGAGCCATGCGGTTCTTCTCCAAGTCGTTTAAAAGCGAACAACCTTCAATAAAAATGCTGAACCCTCCCGTAAGTCTAGCTCCCGCATAACGAGCCCAGCGAAACAGCTCGCTTTGGAATGAACCTGACGCGCAGTGAAGCCATACAAACGGACGGGCCGTAATCCTAGCGATTTTTTGAGGTGATTACCAACGAAGGTGATGAAGATGATGAGGAATCAGGTGGACACAAACGGCTTGTTTTCCCGTTTTCTCGCGAAGAGAAAGAAGAATCTGAAAAAGAGCTTTTGTTTATCTGTGCCGCCAATATGGCAGTCTGCCAGGATATTGCACCTGTGAGCCTTCGCCATGGAAGACAAAGGATCGCAATTCATGAAAATACGTGTGGAAGCTGAAAAAACTCCTAAATTCACTCTTCTCAAAGTCATGAAAAACTGCTCTTGACGGATTTTCTGACACTCATTTTCAAACTGGCGCGGGAGTTGCACTGTGGAGGGTAAGAAGGTGTTGTGAATGCCGCTGAGGCAGTCGCGTCACCTTGGGAACATGGTATCCCTCTCCTAGAGCCTTGAGATATCACTCCCACAGTATCGTTTCGACTTTCCCTTTCAATCGGACTATAGAGGACCCCCAGAATGGCAGCCGCTGCGAGCAAGGCCGGGAAGGCCAAATCAACCCTTATCCCCCTTGGTGATCGCGTTGTTGTAGAGCGCGAAGAAAGCGAGCAGACAACATCTGGTGGCATTCTTCTGCCAGATTCAGCGAAAGATAAGCCTGCACGAGGCGTTGTTGTCAGCGTTGGTGAAGGCAAACTCGATGACAAGGGAAACCGCCATCCTTTGCAGGTCAAGCCGGGCGATCGCGTGGTCTTTACGAGCTACGCAGGCGAAGCTTTTCAGGTTGCTGAGCAAGAACTTCTGCTGATGCGAGAAGACGACATTCTTGCAGTCCTTGGTTAGTTCAGCACAGCGCGCAGTCGATAAACGACTGTTGATTCACATTTCCAAACTTAAACCGTCCAAATAATTTTCAGTACAGGAGAAACATTCGATGGCCAAAATGATGGCGTTTGATCAGGAAGCCCGCGAAGCAATGCGGCGGGGTGTCTCCAAACTGGCCCGTGCAGTCAAGGTTACACTCGGTCCAAAGGGTCGAAACGTAATTCTGCAAAAGAGTTTCGGTTCACCAACGGTTACCAAGGACGGTGTTACCGTTGCAAAAGAAATTGACCTTGAAGACACTTATGAAAACATGGGTGCCCGCATGGTGCGTGAAGTTGCCAGTAAGACAAGTGATGTTGCCGGTGATGGCACTACCACGGCAACCGTCCTCGCCGAGGCCGTCTTCAATGAAGGACTGCGAGCTGTTGTTGCCGGAGTCAATCCAATCCAGATGAAGACTGGAATTGAAAAAGCCGTTGAGGACATCACAGCAAAACTTCACAGTTCAGCGATCCCTGTAAAGGGAAAGAAAGAGATGGCTCAGGTTGCATCTATCGCAGCAAATAATGATGCCGAGATCGGTGACTTGCTTGCAGAAGCTATGGATAAGGTAGGCAAGGACGGCGTGATTACTGTCGATGAAGGGAAAAGCCTCGCGACAGAAATTGAGTTTGTTGAGGGCATGCAGTTCGATCGAGGGTATCTCTCTCCTTACTTCGTCACCGATGCACAGGCGATGCAGTGTGTCCTTGAAGACTGCTATATCCTTGTATACGAGAAGAAGATTTCCACAGTAAAGGACATCGTTCCGCTGTTGGAGGCTGTTGTGAATGCCGGCAAGCCAATGCTGATTGTGTCTGAAGAAGTCGACGGAGAAGCACTTGCCACATTGGTAATCAACCGTTTGCGTGGCACGTTCCAGGTATCTGCCGTCAAGGCTCCTGGATACGGAGATCGCCGAAAGGCCATGCTCGAAGACATTGCCATCCTCACTGGAGCAACGGCCGTCTTTGAAAATCTCGGTATGAAACTCGAGAACATCGGCCTTGCCGAGCTGGGTCGTGCCAAGAAGGTCATTATCGATAAAGACAACACGACCATTATCGAGGGTGGCGGAAAAACATCTGACATCAAAGCACGGATTGAGCAGATCCGTCGTGAAATTGAGAATGCATCCAGTGACTACGATCGTGAAAAGCTGGAAGAGCGACTTGCAAAACTCGCTGGTGGTGTTGCCAAGATTAATGTTGGTGCAGCAACAGAAAGTGAAATGAAAGAAAAGAAGGCCCGTGTAGAAGACGCGCTTCATGCAACCCGTGCCGCTGTTGAAGAAGGCATCCTGCCAGGTGGTGGTGTTGCGTTGCTGCGTGCTAGCTCACAGGTAAAGCCAAAGGGTTTAAGTGATGATGAGTCCGTTGGCTATCAGATTGTTGTACGGGCGTCTCGTTCTCCAGTAACGATGATCTCAACCAATGCTGGCCAAGACGGTTCTATCGTGTGCGAAAAAGTTCTTTCTGGTGAAGGGAACTTTGGCTACAACGCCGGAACTGATAAGTATGAAGATCTCGTCAAGGCTGGCGTTATCGACCCAGCCAAGGTGACGCGAACTGCTCTGCAGAACGCCACGAGTGTCTCAACGCTTCTTCTGACAAGTGATGCACTGATCGCTGAAAAGCCAAAGGACGCAAAGGGCAAGGGCGGTGCAGGCCACGGCGGTGACTACGATATGTACTAATGCCGTCTGAGGCGTCTCAATACACCTCTAGCAAGAATAAAGGGTTGGGTTGCTCTAGTAGGGCGGCCCGGCCCTCTTGCTTTTCAGCACGGCCTGCGTTGGATAGGCTAAATCAATCTTCGTTTTTGAGGGAGTACGAAATATGCCACAGCAGAGTTGTCCACTTACCAGCCAGCAGGTTGTCGACATCTACTTCATGGAGCATCGGGCAAAGCTTCTTGATATTGCCGCCTTTCTCGATCGCCTTGAGCGAGCCGAGGGTCATGAGGGCCTTCAGGACGTACGGGTACGAGCCTTGAAAAAAGCGATTCCACTTTTGATTGATTCAAGTTGTGAGAACCATGCGAACCGCGCTGAGCGTATGCTTGAACTCTTGAGTGATCATACAACGGAACCAACTCCTGCTGCACACACGCAGTCAGCACTTGGGGCCGATCCAAAGACGGACTACTGAGAGTACATCATGGCCTATATTGACCCACATATTCACATGGTCAGTCGAACCACAGATGACTATCGCCGCATGGCTCAGGCGGGCTGTGTCGCAATTACTGAGCCGGCATTCTGGGCAGGGTTTGATCGTTCCAGCCCGGCTGGTTTTTATGACTATTTTCGTCAACTCACAGATGTAGAACCGAAACGCGCTGCTCAATACGGTATTGCCCACTACTGCTGGCTGTGTATTAATCCCAAAGAAGCTGAAGACCCCGCGTTTGCACGAGAGGTGATGAAGCTTATTCCAGAATTCTTGGATAAGCCTAATGTCTTGGGTATTGGTGAAATTGGTCTCAATAAAAACTCACGGAATGAACTGATCATTCTTGAAGAACAAATTGAATTAGCAAAACAACACGAACGCCTGATTCTTGTTCACACACCACACCTTGAAGATAAACTCAAGGGAACACGAATGACGATGGATGCACTCATCAATGCCGGAATTGATCCGGGACGTGTTCTTATAGACCATGTTGAAGAGCACACCGTTGCCGAAGTCCTTGATCGAGGATTCTGGGCAGGGATGACACTCTATCCAGACAGCAAGTGCACACCCCAGCGAGCAGTTGATATTATTGAATGTTACGGAAACGAACGTATCTGGATTAATTCAGCCGGTGACTGGGGTCCCAGTGATCCACTTTCAGTACCGAAGTGTCATGTCGAGATGCGGCGACGAGGACATAATCAAAAGCTTGTGGAAAAAATTAGCTTAGAAAACCCACTTGCATTCTTGGGTCAAAGCGGTCGTTTTATCCTTCCAGAACATTCTTGAAGCTCACGCTACCCAGCGGCTGTGCCCATCTCGAGTGCTTTGTAATCCGAGTGATCCATGAAGATGTGTATCTGTGGTGGGTGTCAGTTTATAGCCGAAGGAACGACACAGTGCGATCGCGTAGTGATTCTCCTTCGAGATGAGAGCACGCACAGAGCGGGCACCGCGAATGCGCGCCAGGTCATGGAGTTGACTGCACATAGTGTGCGCGAAACCACGGTTCCGAAATGAGGGATGCACTGCAAGAGAAAGTTGTGGTGACCCAAGCGTGTCTTCCCATGATGAAAGAAACCCATAGACAACTGCTTGGCCACGGGTAAAACCAAAGCGATGAAGATCCTTTTTTGATTGCGTACTTGTATAGAGCGCATGGGTAAGCTGAGAAGGATTCTGCTGGTTCAACAAATACGGCGGTAGCACGTGTTGATTGCCAGCTGTGAAAAGTGCTGTGAACAGGTTTTCAATTGCCGACTGATCAGGTTGTTCCGGACCGCGGATGATCATGCGGATCGTGTATTTCTCAGGGGTGTTGAGCTGTGAGCCTTCACGAGCACGTGAATGAGCCGCTTCTTCAATAGAAATACCGAACCCGACATCGAAAGAAAAGCCCGGTATCTGCTGGTAAGAAGCACCTATTTTACTTCGCGGTACGAATGAAGTTCTTCAAGAGGTACAAATCCGTCGCTCCCAGGAGGGCTTTGTGAAGGTGGCTGACACGGCGGTGCAGTCATTCGTCTCCAGAGATGTCTCCCCAGCCATATGCTGGCAGTTCCAACAACAAAAAAAACGAGGATGTCCTGTATCACCACTCACCATCCTAGCGCGGTACCGATTTGGAAAACGAAGAATGCACCGATCCAGGCAAGTGCAGTCATGTAGGCAAATGACACGAGGGGCCAAAACCAACTAGCCGTTTCTTTCCCAATAATAACCAACGTGCTTGCGCACTGAGCACATAGTGCAAAGAAAACCATAATCGAAAGTGCTACGGGTAAGGTAAATACTTTGCGATCAGTGCCGTCCCACGTGGCTGCACGCAATTGTCGGATAAGCATGCCGGCACCGTCCTCTTCTCCAGGGTCAACATCACCAAGGTTGTATATGACACCAAGGACTCCTAGAACCACTTCACGAGCTGGGAAACTTGCCACTGCTGCACATCCAATCCGCCAATCCCAGCCTAGCGGTTTCACAACAGGCTCTATCAGACGACCAGCCTGACCAAGAAAGCTCTGTCGCAAGGCCTCCCCCTGCTGCTCTGCAGATTCTGGATTCACACCAGCTTCAAGAACTGGTCGTGGAAAACTCCCAAGTGCCCACACGACAATACTTACGGCCAGTATGAGTGTCCCTGCATTTTTTAAGAAAGATACTGCAGCTTCACGAACGCGTTCAGCAACAACAGCGACTTGTGGCCACCGCCAGCTTGGAAGTTCCAATACAAAGGGCTGTGGTGGCCCGCGAAAGATCGTACGAGAAAGGATAAAGGCGACCATTGCAGCAACAAGAATACCGACGAGATACATGGAGGCCAAGACAACAGCTGGCAAACGAATCCAGGAATTTCCAACTGCAACATTCGGGACGAATGCACTGCATAAAAGCAAATAGACCGGGAGTCGTGCAGAACAGCTCATCAGAGGAGCAACGAGAATGGTCAGTAATCTGTCACGACGGTTCTCGATCGTACGGGCAGCCATGATGCCAGGAATTGCACACGCAAAACTTGAAAGAAGTGGGATAAACGATTTTCCGGAAAGACCAACACCAACCAGAAGCCTGTCCATAAGAAAAGCTGCCCGGGCCAGATACCCACAACCCTCGAGTACTGCCACAAAGAGAAAAAGGATAGCTATCTGTGGCAGAAATATGATGACTCCCCCAACCCCTGCAATGACGCCATCAATAACAAGCGATTGAAGGATTCCATCTGGCATGATTGATTCTGCCAAGCCTGCAGCAAATTCAACACCTCCTGAAATGAGGTCCATCAATGGAGATGCCAACCAAAAGATAGAACTGAAGATCGAAAGCATGGTCAGTGCAAAGACAACAGTTCCAAATACTCGATGAGTTAACACCGAATCAATGTGATCTCCAAGTGATCGGCTTTGTTGAACAGAATAGGAAAGAACATCTTTTGTGATCTCATCGATCCAACCATAACGGGCAATTGCTTCAGCTGAAGCAACAGGACGATCAGAGTCTGAACATGTGGCCAGGCGAGACGTCAGTGATTCAGGAATCGTTTGCCCTGACCAATCAGAGGATTCGATAAGTGTTTCAGCAAGGTGGTCAATACCTTCTCGACGAGGTGCCACAAGACGAAGGACAGGACAACCAAGAAACTCCGAAAGTTTTTCTCGATTGATATGTATACCTTTGGATTCTGCAACATCGCAGAGCGTCAGTGCAACAAGAACGGGTTTCCCAATGGCAAGTGCTTGGCTTACAAGATAGAGATTACGGCTCAGGTTTGTTGCATCAACAACTACAACAATACAATCAGGTTGTTCTATGCCAGTCAAATTGCCATGAAGGACATCAACAGCAACCTGTTCGTCTGGGCTTTTTGCATTCAAACTGTAGGCACCAGGTAGATCGATCAGCTTAATGGTATGAGCACGATGATGAAATTGCCCCAATTTTTCTTCAACGGTCACTCCCGGGTAGTTTGCAATTCGGGTTGGGATGCCGGCTAGTGCTGAAAAGAGAGTACTTTTTCCAGTATTTGGATTACCAAGCAAAGCGACAGTCAGTTTCATATCGGTATCTGCTACTAATTGCTCTGTGGTATCTTGAGTCTTGATGAAAGACATCACCGGTTCAAACGTTTTGCAAGAAGAAAAATTTTTCAGTTGGCTACGACCACACGTGCAGCCTCATTCCGACGAATCGATAAGCGATAGCCACGAAGTTCTAGTTCCACCGGATCACCCAATGGAGCGGTGCTCACAACAGTTACTTCAACACCTGGCGTGAGACCCATTTCAAGCAGCCGTAACGAGGTATTATCCTCACCAGAGATGTCTACAACGTGGGTCGTCGATCCTATGTTTAGAGTTGCGAGTGAACGCATAAAAGGGTTCCTGTGCAGGGCATCTGACGAAATCACACCCACTGATCGACACAATCGAAGCAGACTCTTGAGGCTTTATTGAGATGCAGTCTCAATAAAGCGTATCCTAGAAAGGGTTTCCCTCTCAGGCAAGCGACCGTATTGATTCGCGGTCTTCAGGGCAGAAGATAAGAAGTTATGACAAAAGGTCTTTTTATCACTGGCACTGACACAGATGTTGGGAAGACAGCAGTTGCTGTCGCGATCTTACAACAGTGTGTTTTGCAGAGGATTGATTGCCGAGCGTATAAGCCTGTGGCAAGTGGTGTTCAGTCTGGTCCATCAGACATTGATCGCCTGTGGAGTGCCTCTGGAAATGCCGGCACCCGCGATGATGTCTGCCCGCAATCGTTTCAACTTCCTGTTGCACCGGAACAGGCTGCTGCCGCCGAGGGAAGCCAGGTTGATGACGCCCTTCTCCGTCAGGGTCTGTATCCTCATATGCGTGCAGACTTGGTTTTGATCGAGGGAGCGGGTGGGTTATTTTCACCGCTGAGCCACCACACACTGAATGCAGATCTGGCTCGAGATTTTCAAATACCTGTAGTTATCGTAGACAGCAGTCGTCTTGGGTCTATTGGTCGAACACTGACTGCAGTGACAGCAGCGGAGTCAGTGGGTCTGACCGTTTCAGCAGTTGTTCTTTCTCAGTCAGAAGCTGGCCACCATGGTGGGAACCAAAAGCCAGATAGCCCTGAGGTCATCGCGCGTCAGTCGCAAGGGGAATTGCAAAGAAGACTTCCTCATATTGTTGTTTGTGGTCTCGGCTACGAGGCCTCAACAATTGAACCCTTCGTGGATTGGCAATCGATTGCGGCGCCGTTCCAAATGCTTTCAAAGCGATAGCCCGAGAAGGTTCGCTAGATGCCCGCACTGATTTTTTTTGCCTGATCAAGTGATTCGGTGGCTTCAGCAAGACCAGTAACCGACAGCTTAATAACGACTTGCCAGCACCCACTCGCATCAGGTGTGACAATCCAGTGAGGCATGACGACTGTCGACTGATGAATGAGTTCAAAGCCACCCTCTGATTGACTGACCGACTCGATTGGAAATGTCCACATTCCGGCATGTCCACCATTACTTGCCACACTGCAGTCGAGGGTGGCCTGAATGTTAAGCCAGTTATCTTCGAGGCTGAGATGAGATGTTTCCTTGAGATCAAGATGAGTTCCAAGATGTCCAAGATCCAAGCCATCTTTATTTCGAAAACAGCGACCAGTGGTACGTGAAGGAAGACCAGAAAAGTTGAACTCAATAGCTAAATGTTGACAAAAGTTGTCAGGCAAGTCTTCGAGCCGATATCCAAGTTCAACAGTGTCAGACCCTGCGGAGAGTGTGATGGCTTTTGAAAGGGTTAATGGAATCCCCCACACATTGCCCTTTCGTGACAAGAGTACCTGCATTCGATCTGGATTGCGGCGGATGCTTGCCTCATACGATCCTGTGGCAAAATCACCACGTTCCAGGGCCCTTCCAGAGGCGATGTCTGCTGCTGATGCGTCAACATCAAAGAAATGGTCAATACAACTCTTCCGTCGGTACTCGTCATACTGAATCTTTTCGGCAAGCCCTTCGTGCTTAAACGTAGCGAGTTGGGAAGGATCAATAATACTTCGCGCTTCGCCGGGGCCTACAAGAACTTGATCATGATAGGCCTCCTGACGACGGTCGAGCGTTGCAAGAAGATTGTGGCGCTGTTTCCGGAGATCAAACTCATACAGCATTCCACCGACAGAGGGAGCCAGCCAGAGATCAATATGTTCATTGGAAAGTCGAACTTCCGTTTTGCTGTCGAAGTCATAGTCTGAACTAACAGCTTCCACCCATGTAGCTGGCCGACCTTCAGCGAGATCCAGTGCATTCTCCGCTGTAATTAATTCCTTATAAACTGCATTCCGCAGATGTGGCAGGTAGATGCCACCAAAAGCACCGTGCCAGTAGGCACAATTGCATTGACCTCGATAGAGCGATGTAGCGGCTTGTTGGTATGCAGTCTTGTCTGTGATTGACTGTTCAGAGAGTCGGGCAAGCCGATTACTTACCACCATCATCCGGGCATACATCTCATTGGCTTCAGGGTATCGATAGCGAAAGTTTTTCCAGGATCCACCACGAACAAATGGAACAAGAAGTGACTGGGTTGGATCGCTTTTTGCATTTTGACGTGCTTTGACACACGCGACTTGTTGCTCAGGTTGAAGAGCCCATTCAGTCATCTCACGATAACTGCATTCTGGTAGCCAGATTGTTCCACCTGGTGGATCACTTCGAATCACATCAGACGGGAGTGCCATGGTCATCCAGTCTTGATTTGCTTCAAGAAGACCAAAGAACCGTTGTAACCAACCATCCTGAAAACAGGTTTTGTGCGTACCCGGCCAGACTCCAAATTTCTCTCCGTCATCACTGAAGACAGCCAAAGCGCCCTGTCTGCGTGAGGCGAGGAAACGAAGGTGTTCAATGGTTTCATCTGGCGATGCGAACGGAATAACATACCGCAGATGTTCACTGCCCGGAAATACACCAATGGTACGACCATCGGACTCAGTGATCCAATAACGGTCGAGCTCTTCATTGGGAAGTCCAGCAGCCTTGAAGTGGAAGTCATCGAGGATAGTCCACTCGACACCAGCAGTTGCGAGGTCGGCTGTCATGCTTGAATCCCAGACTCTTTCAGCAACCCACATTCCAGTGACTGTGGTCTGAAGACGTTGTTCGAGCCAGTGGTTGTACTGACGAATCTGACCGATTCGGTCGCGCGATGGCAGCATGGCGAGTATTGGTTCAGAAAATCCACCACCAACAATTTCAATTTGTTTCGCTGCAGCTAAGGAAGCTAATCGGTCGAGATATTCAGGATGATTGCTCTCGAGCCATTCAGCAAGTGGTCCACTCGTGTGTAATGCAATTCGAATAGCCGGATGTTGCTGCAGTAAATCAAGAAAAGGGAGATAGCTTTTTTGATAGGCATCTTCCACCACGCCATGAAAGTTTCCAACAGGCTGATGGTCATGGAGAACGAAAACAAATCGAACAGCGGGGTGCATACGTAAAGTATTCCAGAGGCCAGGCGAATGCTCCGATTTTCATGTTTTCTGGAACCCGCGCCAAACGCTATTCAGAGATTCTATGAACGAGTGAGTCGTATCACCGTAAAGGTCATACCGGCTCTAGGGACTAGGAAAAGATTGCCTGCGTCAGGACCCTCGTCTGATTACTGCGGCTCCTTCCAAGAACCGGTTTCACGAAGCAAACCGGCCGTTGTATCCGGAGGAATTGTTGAGATGTGATATCCAGTGCCAAGTTCAAAGCCGGCAATGGGTGCAATCCGTGGGAGCACCTCAAGGTGCCAGTGCCAATGAGCAGCTGCCTTGTTGAGTGAAGGAGATGGAACAAATGGAAATTGATGGAGCCACCAATTGTAGCTTGCGCTGGGTATCAACTTGTTGAGCGATGCCACAAATTGTTGGGTAAAGTGTGCGACCTCTTCCATTTGACTGTGAGGCTCGGTATGGAAAAAACAGGAAGGTTCATTACGGATGAGCCACACTTCAAAAGGCTGGCGAGGCGCGGAGGGAACAATCGCTACGAAACTCTTATATGTGTGAACAATACGGTTTTCACTTTTTGCCTCAGACAAAATATTTTCAAATAGGTTTGGTTGACGAATGACCTGCTGACACTTTGTAGATATTGTTGGTGGTATGCGGTCAATCGCAATCAGTTGGCTATGGACATGTGCCAGTGAAGCTCCTGCTTGAATGCCACCGTTTTTGAAGATCATTGCCCACGCAATCTCAGGATTGGTTGAGAGTTGTTCCATTCGATACTGACAGAGTTTCCAGACACCAACCCAGTCATTGAAAGGAACTTCAAGAACTGATTCGATGTGGAGGGGTGACTCGATAACAACTTCATGAACACCAGAGGCATGTACAATTTTTTGGTGTGGCACGCTTGAGTCAGCGGCATCACGAGTATGTCCAGATGGCTTCATCTCAACAACCGGATAGGCGTTGGGAATAATCCTTGATTTCCAATCCAGAGAATCGGCTACTGGCCACTGCTGAACTGGATCTGGAGTGAGGCCCGCATTTTCTCGACAGAAAGGACAGTCTTCTTGCGGCCGGTTCAGAAGGTCATTTGGGCGGTCAGCACGTCGAGGTGCAAGAAAGATATCTCGGTTTGCAAGAGGATCATAGTGAATTGTGGGTTCTCTCGACTGATCGAATGAGAATGACATGTGTGAACCACTCAAATGAATTGGAAAGGGGAAAATGCCCCTCTTATTGAACGCTACAATCGTCGCCCGTACACTCAGAGCCTATAACAAGTTGGGTTAAGAAAGTGTCATTTACAAAAGTGCATTTCGGCAATCACGTATTCACAGATTTCTAGACATTCGGAGAGAACACCATGCTTACAGTTGGCGACGAGTTCCCCCAGTTTTCTGTCCAAGCCTGTACTGGTACGGAAAAAGAAGACATCAAGTTGCTCACATCAGCTGACTATTCCGGGAAGTGGACGGTGTTCTTTTTTTATCCAAAAGATTTCACGTTTGTGTGTCCTACGGAATTAGCTGAGTTCAACAAACAACTGAAATCATTTTCGGATCGTGATACGAGTGTCGTGGGTGGCAGCACCGATAACGAATGGTGTCATATGATGTGGCGACGATCACATGCAGACTTAAAAGATCTTGCATACCCACTGATTGCAGCCCAAAAGCTGGGTGCCGAACTCGGTATACTCGAGCAAACAGAGGGATACTGCCAGCGGGCAACATTTATTGTAGATCCGAACGGCGTGATCCAATGGGTTGATGTGAATCAAGGGCGTGTTGGCCGAAATGTAGCTGAAGTAATACGAGTTCTTGATGCTCTCCAGAGCGATGAACTGTGCCCATGCAACTGGAAGAAGGGCGACCCATACGTAAAAGTTGGCTAATTTTTGCGTGGACAGGATTGGCTCGTTCTGCAGGAGAGACTTTCTATGCGTAGTCGACTCCACTCTCATTCATGGAAAAACAAGTTTGGTTTCGCTTTTCGAGGTCTTCGGCGTGCCTTTCGCACACAACATAGTTTTGCGATTCATCTACTCATTGCATGTGTCGCTGTTGCTGCTGCTGCCGTGCTCAGGGTGACAACGGTTGAATGGGGACTCATTCTTGCTGCCATTGGAATGGTGCTGGTTGCAGAGACATTCAACACAGCGATCGAGTCATTGGCACGTGCTGTTCATACACAGTTTCATCCACGATTACGTGATGCATTGGACATTGCCAGTGCGGCCGTTCTCCTCGCGTCAGGCACTGCAGTCGTGATCGGGCTATGTATCTTTGTGCCGGCACTGTACAGGTTTTTTTATAGCGTCTTGTAGATCGCTTTACTTGCGAATGTCGTAGCAGAACATGTTGTCTCCGTCGCGAATGTAGAGCATGCCATCCACAATAACAGGGTGTGCCCAGCAGGGGCTGTCACCACTATCAGGGATCTGAAAATACGACACCTCTTCAAAAGCGGCCGGATCTGCTTTTACGAGAGCAAAAGTTCCATTTTCCCACTGCACATACAAGTGTCCGTCAGCTGCGACAATGGCTGCTGACCCCTTTCCTCCGACATCACTTCGATTTTTCCAAACCACCTCTCCTGTCATTAAGTCAGCGCTGATGATAAACGTTCCACTGTCAGCGCATCCGTAGAGGTGATCATCGATGAGGACAACTCCGCCGTGCTTATTCGCTAAATCTTTTTTGAGAGGAAAGATTTCCTTTGATGTCACTGATCCACCTGGACCAGGAAGTTGCTGGATGAGCGCTCCTCCTCTTTTATATCCAGCTACAAAATAGACAAGATCGTCTTTGATAATCGGCGTCGGGATAACGGCCGTTGTCTTTTCGATTGGGAATGTCCATTGGAGTTTGCCTGTTTCAGCATCAACAGCAAACGCTCCAGATCCAGTTGTTTGTACATATATTTTTTTGCCAGCAATTTCACTGATGACAATCGACGCATGGCCAGCACCACGATCTTCTGGTACGGCACACTTCCAGATGATATCGCCATTATTTTTATCAAGAGCCACCATTGTTGTTTGGCTACCGCCTGGTGTGCAAACAAGTTTGTCACCATCAATAAGAACAGACTCACTGTATCCCCAAGCATCGTCTTTCGTTCCACCGAAAGCTGACTTCAAATCAATTGCTTTTCCAAATTCTCCGGTCTCAGCGTCGCAGCCAATGAGTAAACCAAAAGGAGTGATGACATACACAATACCGTCAGAAATGGTTGGAGTGCTCCGAGAACCATTCCAGCTTGGCTTCTTGTTTTCGTTATATGCTTCACCTGTTTTCGTATGCCAGATTGGGTCCCCAGTGGTACGGTTAAAGCATGAGAGATATTCATCATCATTTGAGGCAGTTGAGGGCCCATCACCCAACGTAAAAATCCTATCCCCTACGATAGCCAAACTGGCATAGCCACGGCCGGCACCAGCTGACCGCCAAAGTAGTTTTGGACCTTCCTCAGGCCAGGATTCGAGCAAGTTGGTGTCCGGAGCAATGCCAGTACGGCTGCTACCACGAAATGTAGGCCAATCAGTTGCCTGTGCCGCTTGAAGAAATAGGCAACAGAACAGAACCAAGAAAATATGGTGAAACTTGCTCGGGAAGCACCGCATGGAATTTTCTCCAGATGTGTGAGCCGAGGCTTTGTGCACCGGCAGGGTGTCGTTTTATTATGACGATTCTCGACGTATTCGACCACTCACCAACCACGTCCATCGGATACAGTTGATAGTTCAATCAAAATGTCGGTTTTATTGGCTGAGTGCCACGTCCATTCATATACAGAGTCATGTATTGAGCCTGGTTGCTCTTACAGGTGAAGAAAGTATCCCACGCGTTTGTGAAAACAATACAACAGGCATCACAACACTGAGACTGATTCACGGTAGAACTGACGTTTTCGTATCATTTTTTGGACTCAACCACATGATGACTGAGTAAAAGACCGGGGTAAAGAAAATGCCGAAGACAGTGACCCCGAGCATGCCGGAAAAGACTGCTGTCCCAAGAGCAACACGCATCTCAGCACCAGCACCTCGGCCAATGAGTAGTGGCACGACACCAAGAATAAAAGCAAGAGACGTCATCAAGATTGGTCGTAAACGCTGGGTTGCTGCCTCGAGAACTGCCTGCGTTCGTGGGAGTCCGTCGGCCTCACGCTGCTTGGCAAACTCAACAATTAAGATCGCATTCTTGGCTGCCAGACCAACAAGAACAAGAAGCCCAATTTGAGTGAAAATATTGTTATCGCTTCCAGCAATCCAGACACCCGATATTGCTGCTAAAAGACACATTGGCACGATCAAGATGACAGCGAGTGGAAGCAGCCAGCTTTCGTACTGAGCGGCGAGAACAAGAAAAACAAAAAGAGTACCCATCGCAAAGACAAAACTCGCTGTATTCCCGGCAAGTATCTGTTGCAAAGACAAGTCGGTCCATTCGAAGTCGATCCCTTGTGGAAGGAGTCCTTGGCCGGCTGGTGGTTGGCTCGCTAGCGTTTCAACCAATGCAATGGCGTCACCAGAACTTGTTCCAGCGAGTGTTGATCCTGAGAGGTCTGCCGATGGTGCAAGGTTGTATCGTGTTACAACAGCCGGACCACTAGTTTCTTCTACGGTCAGGAGGGTCGCCAGTGGCACCATTTCTCCATCGTTGTTGCGAACCTCAAGTCTCCCGATGTCTTCAGGAAGCATTCGGAAGGGAGCATCAGCCTGAGCCATCACCTGCCAATTCCTTCCAAAGGCCGTGAAGTCATTGACATAGGTACTTCCAAGATAAACCTGAAGTGTCTGATGAATGGATTCGATTGAGACGCCAGCAGCTTTTGCTTTTGTCCGATCAATATTGATAAACAGTTGTGGCTGGTTTGCCTTGAAACTGGAAAAGAGTCCGACGAGTCCTGGTTGCGCTGCAAGCGCGTCAGCGAGTCCGGCGGTTGTTTGCTCCAGTTCGGTCGATCCATGACCTGTGCGGTCACGAACCTGTAATTTGAAACCACCGGTGTTTCCAAGGCCATCAATTGGCGGAGCATTAAAGACCACGCAACGAGCATCACGAACCCGATAGAAGTCTTTCCGTAGTTTTCGTGCGATTGCAAAAGACGACTGTTCTGAATGCACAGCCCGACTTGCAAACGGATCAAGAATGACAAACATGCCGCCAGCATTCGACAGGCTGACGCTGGATAATAAGGAATAGCCCGAAACGGATATTGTATGTGCTACACCTGGTGTCTCAGCAGCAATCACCTCTAATTCAGCAATGACTTCTGCTGTTCTTTCATGACTTGCTCCTTCGGGGAGCGTCGCATTGACGAGAAGATACCCTTTGTCCTGTTCTGGAATGAATCCGACTGGAACAGTATTAAAACCAAAATAGGTAAGTCCCATCAGAGCGATGTACACCCCAACCATCACAATGCCAATTTTTAAAAGAAGTCCAACGACGACTCCATAGGCTCCTGTTGTGACATCAAAAAACAGATTGAAAAGTTTGAAAAAACCTGCCAGCAGCATGTTAAAAAGCGGAGCCAGAAAAGATCCGCAAACAAAGCCGACGCCAAATACACAAAGTCGGAGAGCCCACGTCGCAAGAATTGGTTGGGAGCCTTCAGCCAAACCAGTCCAGAGAATCACAAAGTCTTCAGTGAGCCAGATTGTCATTAAGCCACAGAGAAGACCAATGACAATAACTGGCAGTGGATCATTCTGTTGGTGTTTTTTGCTCGTTAAATCTGACGAGTTGTGACGGCTAAAAAGAATAGCTGCCAGGGCGGGAGAAAGTGTGAGCGAATTAATTGCCGAAAATACCGTGCTGGCTGCAATCGTGATAGCAAATTGACGATAGAACTCACCACTTATTCCGGCAATAAAAGCTGTTGGTACGAAAACTGCCACCAGTACCAATGCGATTGCTATGAGTGCACCACTTACTTCACGCATTGCCTGTCGTGCAGCCTCACGAGGCGGAAGTCCCTGACGAATCAGCCGCTCAACGTTCTCTACCACAACAATGGCATCATCGACCACGATTCCAATTGCAAGTACGAGTCCAAATAGAGACAGGTTGTTCAGTGAAAAACCAAGACCGGCCATGACTGCAAACGCGCCTATCAAAGAGACTGGGACAGCAATCATTGGAATCAATGTTGCTCGCCAGTTTTGTAGGAACAAAAGAACCACGACAAATACGAGGATCACTGCTTCGAACAGCGTCTTCATGACCTCTTGGATACTTTCCTCAACGAAAACAGTTGTGTCGTAGAGTACGCCGTATTCCAGACCCGAAGGAAAGCTTGCAGCGAGTTTCTCCATTTCACTGCGGACTCGTTTTGCAGTAGCAATGGCATTCGATCCGGGCCGCTGATAGATCGCCATTGTGATAGCTTCACTGCCATCGACGCGACTTGCTGTATCTTCATTTTTTGCACCGAGTTCTACTCTGCCAACATCACGAATACGAACAATCTCTCGGCCAACAGCCGGTGCACCTTTTGTTGCAGTTGATTCATGGCCAGTCTTGATAATGACATCTGCAAATTCCTCTGGTTCCAGTAATCGACCTGTCGTGTTGAGAGGCACCTGAAAAGCTATTCCAGGAGTAGCTGGTGGTTGACCGAGGCGGCCAGCTGGCACCTGAATATTCTGTTCCTGCAATGCTTTGATGACATCACCAGCGGTCATGTTACGGGTTGCTAGTTCATCTGGATCAAGCCAGATTCGCATGGAGTAATCGCGGGCTCCAAGAAAAGAAACATCACCCACACCATCAAGCCGTGCAATCGCATCTTTGACTTGAATCAACGCGTAGTTGCTGAGATAGAGTTGGTCGTATCTGCCGTCGGAAGAAAAAAGATTGACACAAAGAAGAATGCTTGGTGATTTTTTTTTGGTGATCACGCCCTGACGTTTTACTTCAGCAGGAAGTTTTGCTTCTGCAATTGCCACGCGATTTTGTGTCAGCACTTGCGCAAGATCGATATCAGTCCCAAGCTTAAACGTGACATCAATAACAGACTGTCCATCACCAGTACTCTTAGACGAGATAAATAGCATTTCCTCAACACCGTTGACCTCCTGTTCGATCGGGGTTGTCACAGTGTCGGCAACGACTTGTGCAGAGGCACCGGGATACACGGTTTGAATGGAAATCGTTGGCGGCACGACGTCTGGATATTGGCCGACAGGAAGTCCTGTTGCAGCAATACCACCGACGATGACAATCACTAGTGAAAGTACCGTCGCAAAGACCGGCCTGTTAATAAAGAACTGGCTGATCACGGTGTCACCACCTCTTGGGGAGTTGAAGATTCAGCAGTTTCTTCAACAGGCTGGACCGTACTGCCTTCACGGGCGCGTGACATGCCAGAGATGACCACACGGTCGTTCTTGTCGAGGCCTTCTTCAATGACGCGAAGCATTCCACTGCGAGCCGGAACGCTTCGGCCAGTGGTCACAGTTCGATACTCAACTCGATTTGTATCGCTGACAACCGCAACGTATTTTCGACCCTGATCGATGCCAAGAGCTCGCTCTGGTACCAACATGGTTTGTTCTGGTTCGGCAGTTGTCATCTGCACCCGCATGAACATTCCGGGTGTAATCAACTCTTCAGGATTGGGCAGCAGGCCACGGCATCGCACAGTTCCAGTTGTCGGTTTTACGCCAATGTCGACAAAGTCAAGAATTCCTTTGTGTAAAAAGAGTTCCTCCGTTACAAGTCGTGCTGACACAGGAATCTCAAGTTCTTTGATATCCCTCCAGGTTACGGCTTCACCACCACGTTTTGCGATTGCTCGTTGACGAGCCAAGAGAAGTGCACGTTCATCAGTGTCGAAGTACACCTCAATGGGTGATGTGGTGACAACCGTTGTCAGTCGTGTTGCCGAGCTGCCCGTTCCTGTAACAAGGTCTCCAACATCTACTTCACGAGTGCTTACTCGACCAGTGAGTGGTGAGATGATCTGGCAGAATTCGAGGTCAAGTTCGGCCTGAGCTACTATTGCACGAGATTTATCAAGCATCGCGTTGGCAACGTCTCGCTTGGCAACGAGTATCTCGTATTGTTCTCGAGTCACGACGGCCTTTGGTAGCAGATTTTTGTATCGGGCAACTTCACTTTCAAGTTCATTGAGTTCAGCAAGAGCTTTCGCAACATCAGCCCGAGCCTGATCACGAACAACAAGGTATGGCCGCTGGTCAATTGAGAACAGCGGGTCGCCCTTCGTAATTCGCTGACCATCACTAAAATGAATTTCTGTGATAAAGCCTGAGACGCGAGCTTTTACCTCAACTGTTTCAACAGCGGCGGCGTTCCCATTGAATTCCAAAGGATTTGTAAGATTCTGAATGCTTGGTTTTGTGACGATTACTTCAGGGGTGGGCGGTTGAACAAGTGACGGGGCAGACCGTTGGCACCCGGCGACTACACAAAGTACGAGTAATGGCAGTCGGAAAAAACAGCACGACAGTCGATAAACAAACACGAAGTGTGTACTCCCAACCTTCAAAGTAAGTAGTTGAATCACAGGGTACCGATCTTACACCGTGACGGTGTCCGTGACCTCACCTTCCTTAAAAACCCTATTATCGAATGTGGCAGTGCATCTATGGCCATGCTGTCACACTAGAATGAATGATTTTTGAGCTCCATGGTGCGATTCAGAGTGGATGGCGTGAACTCTTGATTCTGGCGGGTATGATAGAGGTGCGTACCAACAACTCTGATAACCAAGTCAGTTTTCAACCCCCTTTCCCTTTCTGGAACAAGTCCGTGGCAGATACACATTCTTCATCAGATGCTCTTCGTCTTTTTGCGCCTCGTACCTCAATTGAACAAGTCGAGGAAGGAAACGAACTTGCACCTAAGTTTGATGAAAAAGGCTTTATTCCATGTGTCACAACAGATCACGTGTCGGGTGAGTTGCTGATGGTAGCCGTAATGAACCAAGAGGCACTCGAGAAAACAATCGTAACCGGAGAGGCGCATTACTTCAGCCGAAGCCGTCAGTGTCTTTGGCACAAGGGAGCGACAAGCGGGCTTGTCCAGAAAGTTGTCGAGATGAGGATTGATGATGACCAAGACTGTATTTGGTTGCGGGTTGATGTCGCTGGTGGCGCGAGTTGTCATGTTGGGTATCGCTCCTGCTTTTATCGAAAAGTTCCAGTGGGTGTGCAGCGAGACAGCGGCTCGGAACTTGAGTATATCGAGGCCGAAAAAACATTTGATCCAAAAGAAGTGTACGGTGATGCACCAAATCCAACGCAGTTGTAATTTGGTACGTGAATGACAAGGTAATTTTTCTATGGCTGATGCATCAACAACACAACTTGCACTCATTCGCCAGCTCAAGTTCTGTGCGGGTCACAGACTCTACCGGCACGAAAGCAAATGTGCTTTCTTTCATGGGCACAATTATCGTGTTGATCTTGAGGTCGTTGCCGCAAAAGGTGGTGACGAAGTCGATGAAGTTGGTCGCGTTGTAGATTTTTCACTTATAAAAAAGCGAATGCTTGGATGGCTCGATGATCACTGGGATCATGCGTTCCTGATCTATGAAGAAGACAAGAATGCCCTGGCCGCTATTCAGATGGTGGAGCCAGTGAAATATTTTGTCATGCCCCATAACCCGACGGCAGAAAATATGGCGAGATACCTTCTTGAGATCGTTGCCCCGCATGTCTTAACGGATCTTGGCGTAATCGCCCGACAGGTTTCTTTGTGGGAAACGTCTGAATCGTGCGCCGTAGCCACACGTTCCGAGCATCCAGTGGCTATTGGTCCAGCCATGCCCGGGACAGCAATTATCAAAGATAGTCGAAGTTCGGTGACATCATGAGTACTTCAGAAACACGTGGGAGTCTGGGACGTTTTCCAACAACTCGGCTACGAAGAAATCGACAGTATGAATGGCTTCGAGATATGGTGGCAGAAACGAGTGTGTCACCGCACGATCTCGTATGGCCCTTGTTTGTACATGACAAGGCAGAGAACGAACCCATTGTTGCAATGCCTGGTGTTGATCGTCTGCCAATAGAGGGTGTAGTGAAGGCTGCAGCCGACGCAAAGTCATTAGGCATCTCTGCGATTGCACTTTTCCCAGTTATCCCTTCACAGCAGAAGACCGTTGATGGGGAGCATGCTCTTGATCCAGAAAATCTGATATGTCGAACCATTCAGGCGGTGCGAGCTGAGACGGGAAATGACGTTGGTATCATCTGTGACGTCGCACTTGACCCGTATACAACACATGGTCACGATGGATTGCTTAAAAATGGCTGCATCGTGAATGATGAGACAGTTGCTGTGCTTCAGCAGCAAGCTGTCGTGCTTGCCCAAGCCGGCTGCCATATCGTTGCACCATCAGACATGATGGATGGTAGAGTGCGGGCCATCAGAGCAGCACTTGATGAAAATCAAAAAGAAGAAATAGGCATTCTCTCGTACGCAGCAAAGTATGCGTCTGCCTTCTATGGACCTTTTCGTGATGCGCTCGGTAGCCATGCGGCCCTTGGTACTGCAAAATCTCTTGGCGTTGCAGATAAGAAGACGTATCAGATGGATCCAGCAAACACAGACGAAGCACTCAGAGAGGTTGCCTTTGATCTTGATGAGGGTGCTGATTTAGTCATGGTCAAACCAGCCATGTCGTGTTTGGATATCATCTACCGGGTCAAGCAAACCTTCGGTGTCCCCACCCTTGCCTATCAGGTGAGTGGAGAGTACGCCATGATTCAGGCAGCCACAGCAAACGGCTGGCTTGATGGTGATCGGGCTGCCGTTGAAGCAGTTCTCGCAATAAAACGGTCTGGAGCCGACGCGATTCTGACCTATTTCGCACCAAAAATCGCCCGACAGTGCTGAAACACGTGACGTAGCCGGAACCAGATCAGGTCTCTCAGAAGGTTTTTCAATTTCTGAACGACAGGCTCGTGTTGACGGCAACCGGTTAAATTTCTCATGATTTGGGCAGATTGGAAGTGGACAAGCAATTCATTTTCCACCATACGATTGAACCCTGTTTTCAAAACACGACGGATTTCATCGTCGTAGGAAGAAACCACCTTGAAAGGATGCTATGCACGCTTCACGCATTTTGGCCCTAAGCCTCACAATGTTCGGATGTCTAGTTCTCATGCTGTTCCCCGTTTCAGCAATCGCGCAAACCCCCTCTGCAGTTGATACTGAATTAGAGCGAGTACGTGGCAATTGGCGAGTTGTTGAACTCGTTGAAAATGGACAGGAAATCCCAGATGAACAAATGCAGTACTGGCTTCCAGGTGGTGGAAATCTGGAAATTGTTGACTACACAATTCTTTTCTCAGATCCTGTTGGTGGAAGTAAAACGACACGTGAGTTCCGGATTGATCCAACGTCTTACCCAAAAAGAATTACAATTAAGAATAAGGATACGGAAACAGGGAAAGGCATCTACAAATTCGATGAGGGCAAACTCGTCGTCTGTTTTTCACGGGATGTCTCAAAGGTACCTACTGAGTTTGGGGCCCCAAAAGATTCCGCACGAGCTCTCGTCGTGATGGAAAAATATGAGCCCAATAACTCAGCAACCCCAAAGGGTGCCCCACGACCTGCTCCAAAGCCAGTTCATGATAATCCTCCTGATATGAGCCAGTGGCAGAGTGCCAAGCCAGCACCTCCTCCGGCTGTCGTACCAGGTGGTGGTGTGACATCACGTGTACTGACTGACGCTGAGGTTCGGGAAATGACTGTGGGAACATGGCGTATGACAGATACTGAAGGGTCCGTTGATATCACGTACAACGTCGACGGAACGTTTCAGACCTATCGGTACTATCAGATGCTTCAAAACTTTCAATCAGTATTTGTACCTACTCCGATTTCCAGTGGTACATGGATGATATCAAATGGTCGATTGATTACTCACGTAACAGCCTCCTCTCGAGTTGGCCTGACGAATCAGACGCTGACGCCTGCGGTTCGTTCAATCTCTCAGACGGACCTAATTCTTGTTGATAATTTTGGGCGTGTGTCACGATCCGTTCGCGTACGCTAAAGATTCCATCAGAATCTCAGCTGACTTGATGGAACTGGTAAGAACAAAGCTTCCTGAGACTGACCTGTAGAGGCAGGCAGTCTTGGGAAGCAGTCAGCTTCTGAATACCACAGGGTTGCCCCGGAAAAGCTCTGAAAGTTTTTGCTCTATTTTTTGCTCTATCTTGTGTGTCGGTGAGTTGCAGGTGCCCCTGGGTAAGCTACCGCAAGGCCGTCCATTCTGCCCAAGAAGCATCTAGAATAATCGCTGTCTTCAAGATATGCAGTATCTTCTTTGTTTTTGTGTATCGTTCTTTTTAGAGCACTAAGGATTGCAAGTAATGATACACAAAACAAAAAGAGTACTGCTTGTTGAAAATCCAAATGCTGGTGCAAGTGACAAGCAGGCACTTCTCAAAGAACTTCGGGAAGGTCTCTTGTCACAGGGGCTTCTTGTAGAACAAGAGAGTCAACCAGAGAGTATTCAGAAGTGTTTACGTGCCGCCAGTGAACAAAACAATAGATTTGCGTGTGTTATCTGTGCAGGAGGAGACGGCACGATCGGTATGGTTGCAAATTGGGCTGATCCAACCACACCACTTGCGATATTACCACTTGGAACGGAAAACGTCCTTGCCAAGCAACTTGGATTTAATCATGACATCAAGCAGTTGATTCATCGAATAATAAGTTCAAAGACATTTTCCCTTGATGCCGGGGAAGCAAACGGACAACTCTTTCTGGCAGTCGCTTCTGTCGGTTTTGATGCAGAAGTGGTACGCCTTCTCAGTGCTCGACGAACCGGTCACATTGACCATACAACCTGGATTCGACCGATTTTACAAGCACTTCGTGGATATCAATTTCCCAAGATTCGTGTCCAAACTGAAGGAAATGAAAAAGCGATTCATACACGCTGGGCATTTATCTTCAACGTGCCGCGATATGCACTTGGGCTTCGATTTGTTGCGGAAAGTGATTGTGCTGATGGCCTACTTGATCTGTGCTGTTTTCGTGGGGGTCGTTGGTGGAATGGTCTTCGGTATTTTGTTGGTGTTCTTTTTGGCTGGCATCGAGCCTGGCGTGACACACATGTGGAGCAAGTAACACAAATTTCTATTGAATCTGATGAGCCAGTCCCATATCAGCTTGATGGTGACCCGGGTGGTGAGTTGCCGGTGACAATCCGAGTGCTCCCTGGCCGCCTCACGTTCGTTGGCATATCACCAACAGTGGGTTCTTAAAAAGAGCATACCCAGAGACAGTCGAGAGACGGGAACGAGAGCCCATTGCTGGCCAGAATATTCAGAACTATTTGCCTTTGGGGCGAAAGGACTTCATTCGAGTTGGGTCTGTTTCCAGGTAAGGTGGCGCGGTGTTCCCAGTATGGATGAGATCAATGCAGTAAGGAATTGCTGGGAAAACTGCATCAAGACATTCACAAATGCTTTTTGGGCGGCCTGGAAGATTGACGACCAGAGCACCACCACACACCCCCGCGGTCTGTCGAGAAAGAATCGCGGTGGGAACATATTGAAGTGATACCTGCCGCATCAGTTCGCCAAATCCTGGCAGCATTTTTGAGCAGACACGCTCAGTTGCCTCAGGCGTTACATCACGTGGTGCAGGTCCTGTACCGCCTGTTGTGATGATAAGACAGCATCCATGGCTAGACATGTCTTTGATAGCTGTTGCAACACATTCAACTTCATCCGAAACAATTTGAATTTCAGGATCCCATGAAACACACAGCACTTCACGAAGATAATCGTGAACAGCGGGCCCACCTTCGTCGGCATATTCACCGCGGCTAGCCCGGTCTGATACTGTCAGAATTCCTATGCGAATCGAGCCCCCGTACTTTTTTTCGACGTCCGGTCCTTTACTCACCCCAGAACACCTTTGGTCTCGAGGAGTTCGATGATTGCATCCACACATCGACTGACCGGGAGTTCGTCGGTAGGAAGCACGAGATCTGCTTGTAATGGAGCTTCGTATGGTGCTGAGACACCGGGGAAGTTGCCCAGTTCCCCTGCATCGGCTTTTGCATACTGCCCTCTCTCATCACGGGTCCGACAGATTTCTATGGGTGCTGAGAGATGGATAGTGAGGAATCGTTCTGTGCCAACAAGTTCTGCAGCTTTTTGCCGTGACTGCTCATCAGGTGCAACAAAGGCCGCAATGACAATGAAGCCGGCATCATTTGCAATCTTTGCTACCTCTACAGAGCGTCGAAGGTTTTCACTTCTTTCGCTTGCTGAGAATCCAAGATCCCGGCTTATGCCAAGTCGCATGGCCTGTCCATCGAGAACCATAACGGCACGCCCATCATCAAAGAGTTTGCGTTCCAGTGCCTGAGCGACAGTTGTCTTTCCTGAACCTGTGAGCCCAGTAATGAGGATTGTTACTGGATTTTGTCCAAAACGAGCGTGGCGTTCTTCAATGGTCACTTCACTGGAAGAGACCGTCAGGCCTTCAGTTGCTGGTTCATCATCCCAGTGGGCAGCTCCTTCTTCTGGTTCTCGATCAAGAATCATGCCTGCGCCAACAGTTCCGTTTGTCAGCCGGTCAATAATGATAAAAGATCCGGTTGTTCGATTGCGTCGATACGAGTCATGAGCAATTGGTACAGCGAGAGTGACTCCGCAGCGACCGATCTCATTGAGTGCTAATGTCGGTGCAGGTTCGCGGTGCAGTGTGTTGATATCGACTCGATATTTGAGGGAGCTTACTCGGCCTGGTGTGACCTTGCCTGTCTGCTTGAAAAGATATTCTTTTCCTGGAACAAGTGCTGTTTCATCCATCCAGACAAGCATTGCTTCGAACTTCTGATCAACCTTTGGAAGATTCCCAACTCGGACAATCATATCGCCACGACTGGAGTCGATTTCATCTTCAAGTGTGAGCGTTACTGACTGGGGAGCAAATGCCTCATCACGTTCTCCATCGAAAGTGACAATCGATTGAATACGACTCTTCTTACGAGACGGTAAGGTAATAATTTCATCACCCTTACGGATAATTCCTGATGCAACTGTCCCGGCAAAGCCACGAAAGTCGAGGTTAGGTCGTGTGACGTATTGAACGGGGAATCGAAAGTCCTCCATGTTGCGGTCAGAACCGATATAGACTGTTTCGAGAAGATGCATGAGTGGTGGACCCTCATGCCATGTCATCTTTTCACTGTTTGTAACGACATTGTCGCCCTTGAGCGCAGAGATTGGCATGAAGTGTACATCAGGCAATTCAAGTCGCGCAGCAAAGTCAACATAGTCACGACGAATGGATTCAAATACGTCCTGACTGTAGTCAACAATGTCCATCTTGTTGATTGCCACAATGATGTGTTTGATGCCAAGGAGCGACACAATAAAAGAGTGACGTTTGGTTTGCGGAAGCACCCCGTGTCGCGCATCGATTAGAATAATGGCAAGATCAGCAGTCGATGCTCCCGTGGCCATGTTTCGCGTGTACTGCTCATGGCCTGGTGTGTCAGCTATGATGAATTTTCGTTTTTCGGTTGAGAAATAACGATAGGCGACATCGATCGTTATTCCCTGTTGTCGCTCATCTTCAAGTCCATCAGTAAAGAGCGCTAGGTCAACTTCTTCACCAGTTGTTCCGTAACGCGTTGTATCCTTTTTTATAGCGGTAAGCTGATCCTCATAAATCATTTTGGACTCATAAAAGAGTCGGCCGATGAGTGTGCTTTTGCCGTCATCGACGCTGCCACACGTAATGAACCGCAGGAGTTCTTTTTGCTCGTGTTGCGTCAGGTATTCATCAATGTCAGTTGCAATAAGCGATGATTGGTGAGACATAGATTAAAAGTATCCCTCTCTCTTTTTCTTCTCCATTGAGCCAGCTTCATCGCTATCGATAAGCCTGCCTTGTCGCTCTGAGAATGTGGTCAGTAGCATCTCCTGAATGATCTCAGGAAGCGTAGTGGCTGTTGAGTCAACGGCGCCAGACAGTGGGTAGCAGCCAAGGGTGCGAAAGCGAACTCTTCGCATTTCTGGTTTTTCATTTGGTTCCAATTGCATTCGATCGTCATCGACCATGATCATGACACCTTCTCGCCAGACGATGGGTCGTTCTTTTGCAAAATAAAGCGGTACTATCGGTATCTGCTCAAGATGGATGTACTGCCATACATCGAGTTCAGTCCAGTTTGAAATTGGGAAGACTCGAATACTTTCGTTCTTCTTTACCTTTGTGTTGTAAAGATTCCATAATTCAGGTCGTTGGTTTTTGGGATCCCAGCGATGGAAATCATCACGGAAAGAAAAGACTCGTTCCTTGGCACGGCTCTTTTCTTCATCACGCCGAGCTCCACCGAAGGCTGCATCAAAACGATGGGTATCAAGTGCTTGCCGTAAAGCCTGCGTCTTCATGATGTCAGTATGGACTTTACTGCCGTGCGTAAAAGGGTTGACTCCCTGTGCTCGACCTTCTTCATTGACATGAACAATGAGTTTGAATCCCAATTCTTTCGCAATGTAATTGTCTCGCAACTGATACATCTCCTGGAACTTCCAGGTGGTGTCGACATGCATAAGCGGAAATGGTGGCTTGGCCGGATAGAACGCCTTCTCGGCTAAACGAACCATAACGGCCGAATCCTTGCCGATTGAATAAAGCATGACAGGGTTGTCGAACTCAGCAGCAACTTCGCGAATGATGTGAATGCTTTCAGCTTCAAGCTGTCGCAAATGGGTAAGCGAGTAGGCGGTCATCGGTTCTCACGTTTGGGAAAACAAAGAATTTCTCGTACTGTAGGGGAAATTACGGAAACGAAGCAATTCCTCCTCGGCCCACAGTTCCAGGTTTCTTGTGGTATTTTTCAGGCATACTCTTGGAGATCGTGAACATAGGTAATTTAGTGGAATGTTCAACACCATCGTCTGGAGCCTCTCTTTTGAAAAAATACACATCAGGCCAGGTTGTAAAAGCGGAAGGATTCATGTCTGCAATTTGCTTTGCACTTCTCGCCACGATTGTTTGTGCGCAATGGATTCAGGCAGCTGAACGAAACATCATTGTATTTGTCACAGATGATGAATCACCAACTTTAGGTTGTTATGGTGACCATGTTGCTGTGACGCCGGCTATTGATGCCATGGCGGCTGATGGTGTTGTGTTCGACAACGCATTTGCAACAACAGCGAGTTGTTCAGCAAGCCGTTCGGTCATCCTCTCTGGATTACATAATCACACCAATGGTCAGTATGGCCACCAGCATGACTTTCATAAGTTTGCAAGTTGGTATGACGTTGTCAGCCTGTCACTTCCTCGAGCATTAGCTCGAGCAGAGTACCGAACGGCGCGTATTGGAAAGTACCACGTGGCGCCAGAGGAGGTGTATCACTTCGAAACTGTACTCAAGGGGAATCCACGCAATGCAGTCCAGATGGCAGATGCTTCCGCTGAGGTTATCAATTTGAAAAGTGATAAGCCGTTCTTTCTCTACTTCGCTACCAGTGATCCCCATCGTGGAGGTGGTCTTGACGAAGACTCTTCACTGGAACTGAAACCAGATCTTTTTGGAAACAAACACAATCGAGGAAGTCATCAAGGGGTCAAGGAAGTTTTTTTTGAATCTGAGGACATGCAGATTCCGGCTTTCTTGCCGGATACGGCAGAAACCCGTAGTGAACTTGCTCAGTATTATCAGTCGTGTGCTCGCATTGATCAGGGACTTGCACGGCTCGTTGAGATCTTGAAAGAGGCAGATCTCTTTGACAAAACACTCATTCTTTTTACCAGTGACCATGGCATGGCGTTTTCTGGTGGCAAGACAACAGTCTATGAGCCTGGACTCCGTGTTCCTTTTGTCGTTCGTGATCCATATTCAAAAGTTCGAGGAGTGCGAACTCAGAGTATTGTGAACCACACGGACATCACGCCCTCGTTACTCGATTTTGCGGGCGAGCTTGACCAGGTGAAGCAGCGCCCGAAGCACTGGGTGGCACCAGAAGAATATTGGAAGGATAAGCCATACGCGACGAATGAAAATCATGGTCCTCGAAAAGGTATTGAAACGTATCACGGACGATCATGGATTCCTATTCTGTCTGATACCGATATCACAATTCATGATGCACATTTTGCGTCACATACATTCCATGAAATTCAGATGTACTATCCCATGAGAGCCATCCGGGATCATGACTGGAAACTCATCTGGAATATTGCACACCCACTCCCATATCCGTTTGCTTCAGATCTCTGGGCGGCCAGTAGCTGGCAGTCTCAGTATCGCCGGAGCCTCGACGCTCCCTATGGAACGAAAACTGTCCAAGAATATATTCACCGTCCAAGGTTTGAGCTCTATCACATTTCAGAGGACCCAGACGAGACTGTGAATCTTGCTGATGATCCAAATCAGGCAGCAGTGCTTCTCAGATACAAAGAAAAACTCAAAGCAATGCAGCGGCAATTTGCAGATCCTTGGATCACTAAGTGGGATTACGAGTAGCAGTTATCTTCTCCACAAAAGTTGCAGGGAGAGGCCAAGGCCGGGGTCAAATTCAATGACATCAGTCCGTCCAGAGGTAAAACTTGTCCCTTGAAAAAGCTCACGGTCAAAGAGGTAAGAAGCAAGGAATTCGAGGCTAAAGCCAGACCCAATGTGTTGGTCGAGCCCAATGCCAGCACGCTGATCAAACACATAGAAACGTTCTTTTTCAATCAGTCGATCAGCCAGGAAATAAATCTGCGTATCAGTGCGATAGCCTCCAAATAACCAGAGCTTGTCAGCTAAACGTCTTCGCACCATGGCATTGACATTCACAAGTGGAAAGTAATTGAATGTAATCTCCCAATCATCATTTGGGCGCCATTCAATTCCAGGAGGCAAACCAATTTTTGCCTCAAACGTTTCGTCGGGCTTCCAGACATAAGCGATTCCTGGAAGAGGGTACGGCAACTGTGATGTTGGTGAATAGAAGAGACTAAAGCTCCAGTCATCACGCTGATTTCGAGCTGGTACGGTCGCAAAGAGAATTGACATAAGCGTCAGGTCACGACCAGCATGAAAAGGTTTGTCACTCGCTGAACCAAAGAGGAACGTGCCACCAACGGTGCTGCCAGAGGCAAGAGGACGAATGTGAGTGACTCCAGTTTCAACCAGCCAGAATTGACCGGGCACAGGTTCTCCTGAGTCAGGCAGGATTGCATTTGTTGCCAACTCGAGTCGTCCAAATTTTGCAATCGCTAACCAGAGCGGTTTTCCTTCTTCTGGAATACCAAGCGGCATAGCCACTCGAGCAAACTGTGCATTCATTTGCAGGTTCGCTGGCTGGTTGACAACCGGGGTGTTAGGAGCCCAGAAACCACCCATGCTCAAAGGAGCTCCCCTACCAAAGCTAGGCTTCTTCCGTCGACTGGACCCTGGCTCAATCGGGTCGAGGTCAGCAATTGGTTCGCTGGCAAATGTATCCTGCTCAAGATTGAAATCGACCGGTGGGAGGAGATCAATTCGTTGACTGGCATCCCGATACGGCGTCCATTGATTTTCCGTACTGCTCACATGTGTTTCATACAGTGGCGAATCAACAGGCTGTACCCAAACAACATCTTGTGCCGAAAGCGTGCTCGCCACGAGGCAGCACCAGAACGATACCTGAAGACGCAAGTGATAGGGCAGCACGGTAAAACCACAGGTGGGTCATGAAATGTGAGTGAGACCTTAGCGAGCCTGTCAGTGTCGTGCAATTCCGGAACCTCTGTGAAAGAAAGCACATGCTGAATATCGTGATAACCACTCGTATGATCCAAATCCTGCCCCTCGTGAACAGGATTTCAAGAATGGGCTGTCGTACCACGTGGCACGACAGGTGGGTTTCGTTTCAACACAATCATGCCTGATAGCTACCCCGCCGGACCTGTCTGGGAACGCCCGCCTCATATCCATTTCAAGGTGATGAAGCGAGGCTTTGTTGACTGCATCCCGCAGAGACAGATCCCCAGTCATCTGCTGAATGAAACAGATCGTTTACTCCAGCGTAAAACACATGTAGAACAGAACTTGATGATCGCAGAAGTTCTCCCAGAGCAGGACAGTGAATTTTACTATCGCATTGTTCTTAAAAGGGCATAGATGGATGTGTCATAGCATATATGCGATTTCAAGTGGCTCATATGTAGTGTGAATCATCAGACAAAAATTCTTTGGAGAATAACGGTATGGGAATCCAGAGTGGAGTGATCGGTTTCGGTGTCATGATGTCCGCTCTGGCTCTTGTATCTGGAGACAAGCTGGTTCAGCCTCTCGTAGTGAAAGGCCCCCTCGCTCTTAAGATGCATGGGAATGTGTATACACCACGTTCAGCAAAATCGAAGAAAGAGGTCACGATCCTGCTGGGTCCGCAGCAAGCAGAAAATATTGAACAGCAAATGAGTTTTGAGACGCACATTGTGCTCCTGTTTCAGTGGGCAGGATCGGGGCAAGATACATTAGTTAGTACAGTTGATGATGCAGTGGTGACGTTCCACTACACGCGTGGGAGAACGCGTGATCTTCGTCAGCATCTCCAAGCCTTTGCCGTAGATAGACAGATGGCCTGGGAAGTAACAGAGTCAACCAAGACTGGCTTATAAATCCAGCAGGATGGGGCCGTCTCAGGACGTTCTCAGTTTTTCTGCCTGACGTCGAATTGTTCTGAGGTCGCTTGCGTCCTTGCGGCTAAGATTCCGTAACTGCATTGTCATCCGCGGATTCTTTTTCAAAAGTTTCTCATGGCGGGCAAGAAAATCCCAGTAGAGTGTTGTGAAGGGGCAGGCATCCGGGCCATGGGCGACCTTTGGTTTGTACCGACATGCTTTACATGCATTGCTCATCCGGTCAATGTACGCCCCTGTTGCACAGTACGGCTTTGATGCCATAACACCACCATCGGCGAACTGACTCATGCCGATCGTGTTGGGAAGCTCCACCCACTCGACCGCATCAACATAGACTGCCAGATACCATTTATGAATGTCTTCTGGCTTCACTCCATACATCATTGCAAATAGACCGGTGACCATGAGACGTTGAATGTGATGTGCATATCCGTATTCGAGCGTCTGCCCAAGTGCATCCTTCAAACAATTCATATCTGTATCACCGGTCCAATAAAAGTTTGGCAGTGGCTGATCTGCTCCGAGTGCATTTCGTTGTGCATATTCCGGCATGAATCGCCAATAGATACCGCGCACATATTCTCGCCATCCTAGAATTTGTCGTATGAATCCCTCAGTGGCTGCCAAAGGAGCAGACCCTTCTCGGTATGCATTTTCAGCTGCAGCAATAACATCACGTGGGTCAAGTAGTTTCAGGTTAAGAGCAACTGAGAGACGTGAGTGATAGAGCCATGGTTCACCCGTCCATATTGCATCTTGATAGACCCCGAAATTTGACAGTCGATAGGTAATAAAGTCTCGAAGCGCTGCACGTGCGTCTTTCTTTGTGACAGGCCAATCGAATTGTTCAAGTGAACCGGGATGTTTCTGAAAACGCTTTGATACAAGATTGATAACAGCATGAGTTAAGGCATCTGGCTTAAAGCGTTTTGGTGGTCGTAGTTTTTCTGGTCCGGATTTTCCAAAACTTCCACGATTATCTGCGTCATAATTCCACTGTCCACCAGCTGGTTCACCCTCATCCATTAAAATGTTAAAGCGTTCACGAAGTGGACGGTAGAAAAATTCGAGACGTAGCTGTTTCCGACCTGCAGCATGTTCAGAGAAATCGTCAACTGTTGTAAAAAAGTGACGATCGGGACGTACTTCAAGTGAGATGCCTGCATCTTTTGCAGCCTCTTCCAACGCCACTCGAACTCGCCACTCACCAGGTTCAACACAGATTAAGCGATTTGGTTTCAGGCCTTTTTTTTCCAATCGATTTAAACTTGATTGGAGTGCCGCTGCGAGCGACATCGGCTCTCGGGCTTTCTTTTTTTCACTGATTTCCTGGTAGTCAACCGTGAACCCATCGTCGAACAAGTGGTCACGAAAATGCCTCATTGCTGAGAGAAAAAGCACGATCCGTGCTTTATGTGTCCAGACATGCGTTGATTCTTCAGCCACTTCCGCCATCCAAATGACGTCTTGAGCCTTATCTACGTCATCAAACGCAGCACTTGATTGATCGAGTTGATCACCCAGAACCAGAACAAGATTTCGACACATGGTGGTGTGGCCTTCGGAAGAGGGGAAACGTCCAGAAAAATTGAGAATCAATGCCTACGCGGAGCGAGTTCTGACTAATTTAGGCCACTTTTAGACATTTTCGAGAACATCAGTTAGCAATTCGTCGGTTTTGCGGTTTTAAACGATAGCAGGATTCGTAATGCCGACAGGCCCCCTCGGGACTCGTAATAAAGGAACACGTCATGATTGCACTCGCCGATCCAAACCGCCGACTCCCAAAGTCACCAAAACGGTCTCAGCGAAATTCAAGAATTCCTTCGGCGGGAAGTGAACCACAAAAGATCATAGGCCTCTCGCCCTCTGAAAAA